>Ga0180438_10001018_pt1 | contig 51394 bp, 33 predicted proteins | sample SS_ome_12_FD_132455 | JGI IMG/M metagenome (GOLD analysis project Ga0180438, IMG submission 132455) | Hypersaline lake sediment archaeal communities from the Salton Sea, California, USA - SS_3_D_2 metaG | ecosystem: Environmental > Aquatic > Non-marine Saline and Alkaline > Hypersaline >...
ACCGGCTTCACCAACTTCGTTACCTCCGCTGGTGCGGTTTGAGTAACGGGCTGCTGGCTAAGCTTTACCCGTGTGGGACTTGAACCCACTGGATCGCGCCAGCTTCGCCTGGCGCACTTCTTGACTGTCCTGTATTTCCTTACTTTTTTTCAACCGCATAAGATCAACTCTTTGGCTTTTTTCTTTGTAATGTATATCGATTTGTTGAAAACTGCGGCATAATATCATGAGTAATTGTTATGTAAACCGATTTGTGTACTCATTTCAAGGTTATTTTGCCTCAAATAACCCTCCAAGTCAACAAAACGCTTTACATAAGATACCTTATGTGTATCGAATTGTCCATCTTAGATTCAGTCAACAAATCTATCCAAATTTTTGGATTCAAATCCAAATTTTTGGAGTAAAAATATAAAAAGGGCCAAAAATACAGATTATTAGTATGTGTATACTGTGGAATTTAAATTGCTTAGATTAAAATTAGAATAGAACTTAAGGAGGTGTACATGGCATTAAAAAATCTATGTCGCCTTATCTCGAGTCAAATGTTACTAGTATCATTGAGCAACAAAATTTATGGAGAGTTAAATAAGTGCAATAGAATGAGGGAGGCTCAAGAAAGATTTTTAGGGGAATCTAATGATTTCAGGGCTAAAAAAATTAAATTTAAGGAGAAATGGGATGAATTCGAAGAGTTTATTTATACGTACTTTAACAGGGATATTCTTGGTTTCATTTGCTTTCACAAGTCTTTCAGCGCAGCCCAAAATACCATTAAATGAAAGAAAAGCATTGATTGCGTTTTTTAATGCGACAAATGGTTATAATTGGTACAATAAAAGCGGCTGGCTGGGAAATTGGGGGACAGAAAGAGATTGGTTTGGAGTCAGTGTATTTGAAACTGATACAACTGCATATGTAGAAGGAATTTTCTTGTATGATAACAATCTAAGTGGTAGCATACCAGAAGAGTTAGGAAATCTAAGAAACTTGAAATTCCTTTTCCTTGAAGATAATTCTTTAACTGGAAGTATCCCTTCAAGTTTGGGAAATCTAATCCATTTGAAAGAGCTAACCATGAGAAACAATCGCTTGAGTGGCAGCATACCTAAAGAATTAGGAAATCTAAAAAACTTGGAGTACCTTGATTTGGCATGCAATAAGTATTTGAGTGGAAATATACCGGTAGAGATTGGAAATCTCATTAATTTAAGACTTATTGAATTTAGAGATAATCAGCTATCCGGTGAAATACCGAAAGAATTGGGTAAACTTATAAATTTGGTGCATGTTTGCATGGATACAAATCAGTTAACTCGTTTGCCTAAAGAATTCGGTAATCTCACTAAACTGACAGGAATTTGCATGACAGCAAATAGGCTTAGGGGCAGCATACCAGAAGAGTTGGGGAATCTTAAAAACTTGGAATGGATTTCTTTGGGTGTCAATGAATTAAGTGGTAACCTACCTCCACAATTAGGTAATCTTAAAAAGCTTAAAGAAATTTACCTCAACAACAACAAATTGAGTGGGGAAATTCCATCAGAATTAGGAAATCTTAACAATTTAAAAGTACTTGGCCTGGGTGTCAATGAGCTGAGTGGTAACATACCTCCACAAATAGGAAATATTACAAATTTAAAAGAACTTTACCTCAACAACAACAAATTGAGTGGAGAAATTCCATCAAACCTTAGGAACTTATCTAACCTTTCTAAACTTAGTATTGGCTATAATTGCCTATATGTAACTGACCCCGAAGTAAAATCATGGATAGACTCTTTTGACCCCTATTGGGAACAAACACAGAATCAATGTGGTTGTTTAATAGTATCTTTAAAATCGAAATATGAAGGGCAGCCCCACTTTATTGAAAACGTTAGTTTTCCTGTGGAATTTACAGCCGATGTTAATTGGGGGAAAAAGACTCCGAAAATTGTCAGATTTATCACCCCAAATGGTAGTTATGATGTGGCTGCAAGCTCCTCAACCGTATCTAAAACTTTTAATATCGCTTCTGATTTTATGGCTTGCACTTCGCTAAAAGCAATTGCTATCTGTACTGACGGGTCAACTTCCCCAGAAAAAGAAGCTGATATGACCGTTACACCGAAAATTTATCCTGGCATTTTAGTTAAAGCTTTTCAATTAGATGGCGAATATTATTACAATTCAAGTTTTGGCTTGAATCTTGTGGATGAAAGTACAAAAAAAGTGAATTCGAAAATACCACTTTTTGGGTCAAAGGAATTTGGGCTAAAATTTATCCCCCAGGTAAAAGCAAAGGCAGAAATGAATGGAAATGTATCTATCAATCTGGATTTGGATAATGTATCTATAAAAAAATTAAAGGTTGCCGGTTTTGAACTATCTCTTAATCCTGTTTTGCAGCTAAATGGAACTTTCGATAAACCTGGATGTTATTACAATTGGACAGGCAGTGCCGGTTTGTCTGCCAATGGAAAGGTGAGTAAGACCTGGCCTTTTATTTTTACACTTGGTCCTATACCAATTCCAATGTATACCAAGGCGAGCATTGGTGTCAGTTTGAATGGAGTTGTCGCTGTTGAAGACATCAGTCCGGTAAATTTGAATGGGGAATTTGGCCCAAATATTACTGTACGTGGGACATTGGGTGCAGGAATTGATGAAGTAATAAATGTTGAGGGATGGATCCAGGGGGGAGCCGATTTTGTATTACAATGGCCCGATAAACCTGTTGTAAAAACACTTACGATCTCATTAACGGGTGGAGTAAGCGCAACTGCATTCTTGTGGGAGTGGGAGAATGAATTATTAAGGTGGGAATGGGATATCTATGGTACGGATTCTACTAATACACAAGAATTATCTTCACTTTCTACATTAAAACCTAAACTCATTCCCAGGGATTATTTAAAATCACAAGGGATTTTTAAAAAAAGATTGGCGCATTCCTTTTCACCATTAAATTATGAAAATTATTCAAGAACAATTGCTTCATCGCCTCTTCAGACTTCAGTACTGCCATATTCTCATGCAAACTTATCTTCAAATGATACTCAAATGAGTCTTGTTTGGGTTCAGGATGATTCATCCAGAACTTCAATGAACAGAACGAAGGCTGTTTACTCATCCTTCAATGGAGCAAGCTGGAGTGAACCACAGCCTATTTGGGATGATGGCACCGCAGATTTTCATCCTCGGTCAGTTACATTTTCAGACGGCTCAGTAATTGCGGTGTGGGAGGATGAGAAAAAGATGTTGAGCGAATCTGCCCAATTTAAAGATATGTTAAAAAACATGGAGATATCAGTCTCTGTTTTCAATTCAAATATACAGAAATGGATTTCATCGAAAAAAATAACATCAAATTATCACTTTGATTTCAGTCCGAAAGTTTCCGGTAATAGCTTGAACAATTCTATGATAGTATGGTTGTCCAATGAATCAAATGAGCTCAGGGGAAGTACAAATGCACCCAATAAAATATATTATTCAAAACATGATGGAATAAATTGGACAACGCCAGCATTGGCTGCCCGGGTGCCTATGGGAATTTTGAAATATGATTTCATTTACAACGGTAATAAAGGGTACATTGTTTTAAGTCTTGATACTGATGATGATTCCTCGACAATTAATGATCATGAACTTTATTTACTAACCTATGATAATGGGACATGGAGTTCACTTAACCAGCTAACCAATGACAGTATCGTTGATGGGAATCCCCGGATTGCCTCCGATTCATACGGCAATATTATTTTATCATGGATTAGAAAAGATGGCCTATATAGTATGATAAATTTTGATTTAGCCAATAAAACAACTGTACTTTCAGAAGAATATTCCAGCAACCTTGCTGATTTGAAAATGGTCTCATCCGTCAACGGCAGGTTAGCCATGATATGGGCAGAGCCATCGGAAAATAATTCGGATTTGTATGTCTCTCTGTATGATAGAAATAACATGAAATGGACAGAGCCTGAACAGATCACTTCTGATTCTGAGACTGAAAGGAATATCACTGCTGCTTTTTATGGGGAAAACACCTTGATTTCCATATATAACAGGAATAATATTGCAGAAACACAGGAAAGTAAAAAAACATCAAATGGACAGGTATTAACATATGTGAAACCTGAAATCATTAGTACGGATTTATATATGGTCAAATTGGATTTAGAAGAAGAACAAATCGAACCGACAACGTTCCAACTTAATCGTACACATCTATATTTCGGAGCAATAATAAATGGTCCTTGTACAAGTTCACAAAAAATATTGCTCACAAAGTCAGGAATTGGCCCCTTATACTGGTCCGCCAGTAATAATTCATCCTGGCTTAATTGTACTCCTTCTTCAGGAATAAATTCGGCTGAAATGAGTGTATTTGTAGATGCAGCAGGTCTATCTGTCGGGACCTATACGGGGACCATAACTATCTCCGCTCCCAATGCCGCTAACTCTCAGGAATCGGTTTCCGTTACTTTACAGGTTTATCCAAATGGTGCAACCACTTTTCCTTTTGGTGAATTTGCCACTCCCATTAACGGTTCAACCGTTAGAAGCAGCATCCCGGTTACCGGTTGGGTGTTGGATGATATCGGTGTGGAAAGTGTTAAAATCTATAGGGAAGAAAAAGGAGCGCTTGTTTTTATTGGCGATGCTATGTTTGTTGAAGGAGCCAGGCCTGACGTTGAGCAGGCTTATCCCGGGTATCCACTGAATTACCAGGCAGGCTGGGGATATATGATGCTTACTAATTTCCTTCCCAATAGAGGAAATGGAACATTCAAAATTCATGCGAAGGCAGCAGACACAGAGGGGCACCAGGTAACATTGGCAACCAAAACCATAACCTGCGACAATGAGAATGCGGTTAAGCCCTTTGGAGCTATAGATACGCCGACGCAGGGCGGCACAGCCTCTGGCAGCAATTTTATAAACTGGGGCTGGGTATTAACCCCCCAACCTAATCGCATTCCAACAGACGGTTCAACCATTAACGTCTATGTGGATGGAGTCAAACTGGGACATCCTACTTATAATATACATAGGTCTGATATTGCAACCTTATTCCCAGGCTTTAAAAATAGTAACGGCGCCGTAGGCTATTTTTATTTAGACACAACTCAATATGCAAATGGTGTGCATACCATTCAATGGACAGCAATAGATGATGCCGGAAATTCAGATGGTATCGGAAGTAGGTATTTTACTGTTATCAATACTGGTTCTGTTTCTGCTAGATGCCTTTCTAAATATAGTACATTAAGTCTCAATGTTTTATCTAAATTTCTAGAAATTCCAGTAGAATTTTTAGAACCGGTTAAAATAAAAAGGGGGTTGAACAGAAATATTGAACCTATAATAATCAATCCAGAAGAAAATGGTTTAATTAATGTGAAAATCAAAGAACTTGAGCATTTTGAGATGCAGCTATCGACCGAAAAATCCGACGTAACCGGTTACATGATCGCAAACAATAAATTCTATCCATTGCCTTTAGGTTCAACATTAAAAAACGGCACTTTCTACTGGACCCCTGGACCCGGTTTTATTGGAGAGTATAGATTTATTTTTGTTGAAAAGAGACAGAATGGTGAGCATTATAGAAGGCCGGTCATTATAAAAATTGTTCCGATGTTTACTGTGGGGAAATAATTTGCTCCATCTTCGGATAATGGTCGATAAGGTTAACTTTTACCGATATACTGGTGCTTGTTTGCCTGACTAAAGCATAACTTGTAATTTTTCACCAATCCCCTGGAAACTAAGATTTATTCTTCTTTATACCCCTTGCTTTTTTTCCTTTTTCAATCAACTGCAAGCACACTTCCAGGGTAACGACAAAATTATAGGACAGGCGAAATTTGGAATCATATTTCAAACATATGACTCTATTGTTTTACAATCAATGGTAATGTCTGTGTAAAAAAAAATGATTGTGCAAAAAGATTTGCACCGTTTTACAACAGGCTTTTAATTTTTTTATCTTTACTATGGTCGATATACTCCATGCTTATTTTAAACACTTCATTATCGGATTTTAAACATTTTGACATGGCTTCTTTTTCTGAAAGTCCCTCGACTTCAATACCTACAAATTCTCCCTTTTTAAAGAATAATCTCCCATCTCCCTTCTCAAAATTTACTGTTAATACTCCTGTTATTTTTTCCACTTCAAGAATTTGAATCATATCTTGTAGACTCATGTCATAAATGAAATCTTTATTTTCCCTGATTTTTAATATCTTTCTAATCCGTAAAAACAATCCTTCAAGAATTATCGGTTTATTTAGAAATTCCACTATTCCAAACTTTTTATATGTCTTTTCTTTTTTTTCAAATGAGACACTTGTCAAAATAACGATGGGTAACCAACTATTTCTATTATAAAGTTCCGCTAAAAGCTGGATACCACCCATAACAGGCATATTTGTATCCAGTACCACAATATCTATTTTTTCATTCTCCAAAATTTTCAAAGCTTCCTTACCATTATGAGCTGTTTTTACCAGGTATTTATTTTCCTTTTTTAATATATAATTCTTGACTGATTGAACGAAAACGATTTCATCATCTACAAGCAATATGGTCTGTTTTTTCACAAACAAGTGATAGCATTTTTTATGCCATTTCAGAAGATAAAACAATATCTGCTGCCCACACAACTGGATTAATGGAAGGCTGGGATGTTGAAATAATGGAATATCGGTTTTTTTGAATTAGGGGTAAATGCTTTTTCTTTCGCTATTTTTTCATATTTTAAGCGTATAAGTCTTTTGTTTTACAACCAATGGGAACGTCTGTGTAAAAAAAAATTGACTATGCAAAAAAAGTTGCACCGTTTTGGTGTTTTTCAACAACGTCGTGGACGCCCTATATACGGAAGTGCTGTTTAGTTTCTCACATTTTGTATCTCCCTTCGTTAAAGTTAAAGACAAAAACGACCTTTAAGGAGCTAAATTCTAATAGAAAAACCTCATAAACTCAGTTCGTGAATCTCTCCCTCAGCCTTAGCCTCAACAGGAATGGTGTTCTTTTGAGGTACGTTTTTTTTGTTTTTTATCTCTCTAACATCGACACGGATAACTTTGAAATTATTCAAATGGTGATGGAAAAAGAACCCATATTGAAAGAAATAGAAGAATACGAATCAAAAAGAAAAAAGAAAAAAAATAGTGATTAGGCCACTTACCAGAAAATATATACCAACATGTTTTACATATCCCCACATCATACGAACACACAGAATAACACAGAAGTTTTTTATTATAATCTTCCTTTATTTTTCTGTGTCTCTCGTGCTACGTAGCGGAGCTACTCCGCAGAGTAGCATTCTGTGTGTTCGCAATTACGTGGGCTTTAATATTTTAGACAGTATTAAAAAACTTGGCCCGCACCGGTTTTTATCTCATTATAACAGGTACAGAGAAAAAAGGTTTTTATTCAAATATTTTTGTGTTATAATCATTTCTTAAGTGAAACCTGAAATCGGAAACAAACGAGGTGCTTTATGGAAACTAAAATTTCAGATATTCTGAAAGAGAAAGGGGGAAACATTTTTTCAGTGACTCCGAACACCACTGTATTTGATACGATTCGGCTAATGGTTGACAAAAATATCGGTGCGGTACTGGTAATGGACGGAGATCGACTGGAAGGGATTTTTACTGAACGCGACTATATGAGTAAAATCATTCTAAAAGGGTATTCATCAAAAGAAACCCCGGTCAAAGGTGTGATGACCACGAAAGTAGCATATATCACTCCGGATGCTTCTCTGGAAGAGGGCCTGGCCGCCATGGGTGAAAAACGCTGTCGACATATGCCGGTATTTGAAAATAAAAAATTAGTAGGCGTGGTGTCCATCGGTGACCTGGCAAAACGAATGATAAAAGACCAGAAGGTAACCATCAAAAACCTTGCTGAATATATTGCTGAAAATTGGGAAAAATAAATGTCAAAACCAATAAAAAATGTGAATAATCTAATTGATAACAATCTTAATGGTAAAAACATTGTCATGGGTCTACAGCACACATTTGTCATGTTTGGTGCCACCATATTGGTCCCACTCCTGACAGGTCTTGAGGTAGGAATAACACTGTTTGCATCGGGTGTCGGTACATTGTTATTTCACTTTATAACAAAATTGAAAGTACCGGTCTATCTCGGCTCTTCCTTTGCATTTATACCACCCATTGTGGCAATTGCAAAAACAGGTTCTTTACCCGAAGCATTGGGAGGTATCTTTATTGCGGGTTTTCTGTATATAATTGTGGCGGTGCTTTTCAAATTTGTACCTGTTGATATTCTCCACAAAATCCTTCCACCTCAAGTAACTGGCCCCATGATCGTCCTTATCGGTTTAATCCTTGCACCTGTTGCGATAGAAAATGCAAATGGAACGCATTCGCCGCAGGTGGTGGAGAAAATCGGTATGAATGGATGCTGGGGAGTGGCACTTTTTACCTTTATTATTGCCGTGTTCGTGAAAATTTATTTTGAAAAGATCGGGAAAAAATTCATCTCCATGCTTCCTGTAATATTTGCATTGGCAGCAGGATATATTCTAACCGTTATTATTGGAATCATTGATTTTACATATATAAAAGAATCGCCCTGGTTTGGTCTCCCCAAATTCTCTTTACCAATATTCACAATTAAAGCTATATCTATCACGGTTCCTATTGCCATTGTTACCATTGTAGAACATTTCGGTGATATCCTTGCTATCGGCAATGTCGTGGGTAAAGATTTCATAAAAAATCCCGGGATTCACAGAACTCTAACAGGCGATGGACTTGCCACTACAATTTCAGCCATGATTGGCGGTCCTGCCAATACGACTTACAGTGAAAACACCGGAGCAGTCGCTCTTACAGGCAATTACAATCCTATAATAATGAGAGTTGCTGCTATTTTTGCAATTATTCTATCCTTTATCCCGAAATTTACCGCTGTTATTTCTGGTGTACCGGCTCCCGTTATTGGTGGGATATCCATTCTTCTTTTTGGCATGATCTCATCGATTGGAATTAAGAATATGGTGGATCATAAAGTCGATTTTACCGACCCGAAGATTCTCATCACATCAGCGGCAATGCTGGTACTGGGATTAGGTGGTGCCAGGTTCACTGTTGGAAATTTCGAGTTAAGCGGCCTGGGCTTGGCAGCAATTATCGGTATTTTACTCAATTTAATATTTAATTTTAAGTCAATATTTTCAAACGTTGAATCTCTTTAAAATTATTATATCACCACACACTGACTCACGGATTTCTTACTGGTTTTACCTTGTAATCGGAAATATTTTTTTCTTCCTGGTCAAATCCTACACCGATTAATTGAATCGATTTACCCGAAGATAAATATTTTTCATGGTATTTCATTCGTTCGATTTGAGATATTGCCTCATCCGAGGTCCCCATTTTGAATTCCATCACATATATATGGTTCTGGGTTTCAATGACTGCATCTATCCTGCCTTTGCTGGTATGATCCTCCACCTTTATATAAACTCCAAGAAGCTTAAGTATCATGTAGATAATGGTATGGTAATAGGCTTCTCTATCTTTTATGAATAGGTGTGATGGGATCGCTGCAAATAATGATTTTATAATGGTGAAAAAATTCTCCAGGTGGTCTTTCCTGGCAGATTCTACCAGGTCTAAAATTTTACTGCCCACGATTCCTGTTTCTTCAGTGGTATAATTGGCCAGGAAATGTTTTAAAAAGGATTCTTTTACCTCTTCATTGGGATAAGAAAGAACATATTTGGATTTAATTCCCATCGGTATGATATCCTTTATGGTTAAATACCCGGTTTGAAATAACATTGAAATAACCTCAAGATTTTCAATATCATAGCTTTCAAAGATTGCTTCATCCACCTCTTCTCTTTCCAGTGTCATTATATCTTTTTTCCGGTTTTTCATGTGGTTAACGAGGAAAGTCGGGGTGGCAGAGGCAAACCAATAATTACCGAAACGGTTTTTAGAGAAAAAATTTAAAATCGAATGGGGATTGTATAAAAAATGGCAGCCATCCCATGAATATCCATTATACCACTGTTTGACGTGCTCCAGGAAATCGTTTTTGGACATTTTCATTTTTTGGCTTAAGTGTTTGATGCGATCATCAAAATATTTCAGCAGTTCGTCGTGGGTTAAGCCCAGGAGTATAGAAAAATTATCATCGATGGTAATATCGTTCAAATTATTCAGATCAGAAAAAATAGATACGCGGGAAAACTTTGAAACTCCGGTAATAAATACAAAACGAATGTGTTCATCCGCACTTTTAAGAACAGAATAAAATTTCTTCAAAACCTTCCGGTTAGCCATGGCAATTTCTTTTTCCTCTGTCTCTATAAAGTCGATAATGGGTTTATCGTATTCATCCACCAGGATAGTGGCCTTGTTTTTTTGGGCGGTTTTAATAATAAGTTCTTTAAACCGTTTGTCATATCCTTTTTCTTCTAATTCTAAACCGTGCAGTGCTGCGTTTTGATCGATTAGATATTCCAGCGTTTCAATCAATTCAGTTTGGGTTTCATATTTTAATCCTAAAAAATCAATATGAATCACCGGGAATACTTCCCATTTGATTTTGTCGTATATCCACAATCCTTTAAACAGTTCCTTATTCCCGGAAAAAATTTCTTTTAAAGTGGACACCAGCAGGGTTTTACCGAAGCGCCGGGGACGAGAGAGAAAATAGTATTGGCCTCCCTGTGAAATAAGCTTATAGATATATTCTGTTTTGTCCACGTAAAGGTTATTTCCATTAATGATTTTGCGAAACGTCTGAATTCCAATGGGTAAATCTTTCATATATATATTATAGTACTAATTTAACTTTTTAGCAATGAAAAGAATAGCGATAGAAAAAGATGTTAGGCCAGAAGAATTTTGCAATCAAGTTCCCATGAGAGATTTGGGAATAATAGCCGTTGCTTTTTGAGATCTTCTTTATACTTCTGATTTCGTTCTCTTTCCCATCGGAAGCGGAATAGTTCTTTGATTCCTTCAAAGAAATACGAAGACGGAGCCAAAATTTTTAGATTTTATCACTTTTCTTTTTCATCACTCATCATTCTGCATTCATCATTAGACTTTGACGCACTCCTGAGCCTCCTCCCGTTCCAGATGATAGGGGGACCTGTAAAAGCCCCCCTGTGATTTGTGATTATTATTTTCCCATCAACAGCCGATAGAGATGTGCGTAAGCCAGGGAGGACATATAAGCCCTCTGCTGATTATTCGCAGCTGTGGAATGACCGCCCTCGATGTTTTCGTAATAGAAAACATCATGCCCCATCTCCTTCATTTTAGCCACCATTTTCCTGGAATGCCCGGGGTGAACGCGATCATCGCGGGTAGAAGTAGTAAAGAATACGATCGGGTATTTCACATCCTTTTTCACATTGTGATAAGGCGAGTAGGTTTTTATATAATTCCACATATCAGGATCATCAGGGTCGCCGAATTCGGCTGCCCAACTGGCGCCTGGAGGCAGTTTGGTGTATCGCTTCATATCCAGCAGCGGAACCTGGCATACCACAGCTTTGAAGAGATCGGGGCGCATGACAAATACAGCACCCACTAACAGGCCGCCGTTACTTCCACCCTGGATCGCAAGTTTATCAGGAGATGTTATTTTTCTTTTGATCAGGTCTTCTCCCACTGCAATAAAATCCTCGAAAACCTTATGGCGGTTTTTCTTCAATCCGGCCTGGTGCCATTTGGGACCGAACTCACCACCACCTCGAATATTAGCGAGGACATAAACACCACCGTGCTCAAGCCAGGCACAGCCCGCAACTGCAGAGTAAGAAGGGCTTAGAGATACCTGGAATCCTCCATACCCGTAAAGGAGGGTGGGGTTTTTACCATTCAACTGGATATCTTTTCGCATGATAATAAAATAGGGAATTTTAGTGCCATCTTTGGATACCGCTTCATACTGCTTGACCTGGTATGGTTTCGGATCAAAAAAGTCTGGAAGACTCTTGAGACTTTCAAATTTCCCATCTTTACCTGAAACCATGTATAAGCTGTCAGGCGTTAGGAAATTCTCATAGACAATGAAATAATCATCGCTTTTTTCATTGGTATTAAAGACATTAAGTGTCCCATTATCTTCTACCTCTACTTGCTTTTTGTGCCATTCCCCTTTATCGTCCAAGGTGAATTGAAAAAGCTTGCTGATCACGTTTTCCAGTACTGTAACCAGGATCATACTTTTGGTGGTGTTAACCCCAGAAATCGACCGGCGTTCACCAGGTTCAACAAGGACATGAAATTTCTTTTTGCCAGCCATGATGTCGTCCAGCTTTCCGATAATCACTGCCCCCTGTTTATAGGTTTCATCCCCAGTTTTCCAATCGCTTCTCAACCGCATAAGAAGCTGCTTTTTAAAATACCCAACGACATCAGCATCCTCCGGAATATCCATCTTTTCCAATTTATCATTTCTAAGAAGGTAGGAATCACGTTGAAAAAATGTCCTGCCTTCCACTACAAAATCAAGATGGCCATCTTCGCTGAAAAAACGGCCACCAACGGTAAGGACAGAGGTCTCCTTTGCTTCAAAAATAGTCTTTGCATCTTTAAGAGGGGTTCCGCGTTTCCACAGCTTTAAAATACGAGGGTAGCCGGATTTGGTTAAACTGCCTTCGCCGAAATCTGTCCCAACATATACAGTATTTATATCACGCCAGGATATAGAGCTTTTTGCTTCGGGTAACTGGAAACCATCTTTAACAAATGATTTGGTGGTGATATCGAATTCACGAATCACTGTGGCGTCGGCTCCACCCCTTGATAGTCTTACCAGGCAGCGGTTAAAGTCGGGGTAAAGGCGAACCATTCCCTTATAAACCCAGTTTTCACCTTCCTGTTTCGCTAAAGCATCGAGATCCAGGATGATTTCCCACTTCGGATCCTTTTTCCGGTATTCTTCTAAAGTGGTACGGCGAAAAATACCTCTCACATGTTTGGCATCACGCCAGAAATTGTAGAGATAATCGCCCCTTTTGCCTGCATAGGGAATCCGTTTGTCAGAATTTAAAATTTCAAGGGTCTTTTCATAAACCTTTTTAAACCCGGGCACCGCTTCAAGTACGGCAACCGATTCATTGTTCTGCTTCTTTACCCATTCCAGCGCCTTTTCCCCCTCCACTTCTTCAAGCCATAAATAGGGGTCCTCCTGGGCTGTTAATAAAAAGCCAGTAAAGACTAAAAGCAGACATGTTGAAATAATGAAAAATTTCCTCATTCTTTCCTCCTTTTTATCTGATTTCTTTTTTCATTCTTTTTATAAAATGTTCGACATAGTCAACGGCTGTAAAATAGGTATACGCATGAGGCAATCTTTTGGTTTTTTTTAAAAAAAGAAATTGTGGTGAATTAACTTAAAAGGATTTTTTGGTTATCTTTTAAGAGCTATAAGACCTTTAAGAACAATAGGGGCATGGCAAGCATGCCCTAACAATCTCTCTTTGACTCGCGCTGCGGCGTTTTATAACCGCGACCATAAGAACTTAAAGACATTAGGTGTCGCGGTTATTTTTAAAAGCAAATGCCTATGGCTGCACTTAGCCAGGGGGCTCTTTTTGAAAAAACCGCCCCCTGGACCCCCACAAAAACTTTTTATTATTCCAAACTTCCTACTTCTTTTTCCACTTCTTCAAGGATTTCACAGGATTTTACCAATTCTTTCATCCGAGTGTGATCCGGGTAGAGAGGGCGATCAATTTCAAGGAATTCCACATATTTCCGTATCACCTCTTTGGCTTTGGTAACACCTCTTCCGAATTTGAAATCACGGAAATCCAACGCCTGCGCAGCCGCCATAAACTCAATACCCAATACACCATACGCATTGTCCAAAATCTGGAAATTCTTAATGGCTGTATTCATACCCATGGATACAAAATCCTCCTGGTCTGCTGCTGCCGGGATAGACTGAATGGAAGCTGGCGTGGATAGAATTCGCTGCTCAACAATTTGCATATCTGCTGTATACTGGCTCAGCATTAAACCGGACATTAAACCGCCTCCTTTAGTTAAGAAAGCCGGTAATCCAACACTTAACGCTGGATGATTTAAACGGTTCATCCGTCGTTCGGACATAACGCTGACCATTGTAATGGCAGCACCGATCATATCCATGGGTAAAGATACTGGGGTACCCTGGAAATTAGCACCGGATAATTGAAGGTTCCGATCCGGGAAGAAAATCGGGTTGTCCCCTACTCCATTCAGCTCAATTTCCACCTGTGAGCGGGCATATCCCAGGGCATCATGAGCCGCACCAATGACCTGGGGTGTAGAACGCATGGAATAGGCATCCTGGACTTTGCATTTCAGTTTGCCTTCAGCCAGGTCACCACCTGCAACACATTTTTGAATGGCATTGGAGGTCCGTATCGCCCCTTTGAAACCCCGCACCTCATGCAACAGAGGTGTGTAAGGCCTCATGTTGGCTTTTAATGCCTCCAGCGACATAGAAGCTGCAATTTCTGCCTGCTTTAACCATTTATTGGCATCATAAAGAAAAATAGCACTCATGGCAGTCAGCATATTGGAACCGTTGATGGCAGCCAGACCATCCCTGGCTTTTAAACCTGGGATGGGTATTCCGGCCCGATCCATGGCCTCTTTACCTTCCAGTAATTCACCGTTATAATAAGCCTGCCCTTCACCCATCAATAGTAACGCAATCTGGGACATGGGGGCTAAATCACCACTCGCACCCACTGATCCTTTTTGACACACATAAGGGGTGACCCCTTTGTTTAACATTTCCACCAGGGTTAACACGATCTCTGGTCGGCAGCCGGAGTTTCCTTTGGAAAGCACATTAATTCGGCTGGCCATGGCCCCCCTTACATATTCAATAGGCGCTGGGTCTCCAATGCCTGCGGCATGATTGTATATCAAATACCTCTGGAATTGCTGCATCTGTTCATCTGTCAATACCACTTCGGAAAATTCCCCTATGCCGGTATTAACACCATACATGATTTCTCTTGCTTCGATTTTTTTCTCCAGCATGGCACGGCATTTCTTAATCCTCTCCACTGCATCGGGAGGAAGCTCTGCTTTTTCATTTTGTCGTGCAATTTTGATTAATTTTTCAATCGTCAATCCTGAACCGTTTAATACGATTGCCATTATTGAACCTCCTGAGAATTGGAAATTTTTAAATCATATTTACCTTACAAAGCTAGACAAAATTATAGCACAGGGTAAGGTTTATTTCAAATTAAAAAACATTGGAGTTCTGAAACGACTCCCCCAATACTCCACGTTTTATAAATATTCGAGAACAAACGCTGTATAAAATTCCATCGCCATGACAAGGTCATTTTCACTGATCTGGTCGTAAGGTGTATGTGCAAATTCTTCTTTTCCCGGGCCGAATCCAATGGTTGGAATATCAAATACTCCCTTTGTTTCCACACCATTGGTAGAAAAGTTCCATACCCCCACATTGGCCTTTTGGGAAAACTGCTTTTGATAAGCTCTTTCAGCACATTGAACCAGGGGATGGGTCTTTTCCATTAACCACATGGGGTAATAAGCTTTTATGGGATAAGCCAGTCCGGTATAACTTTTTATATTATATTCTGGAACGGTAATTTGAGCTTCAGAGGCTTTCACTAAAACTGAAGGCAAGTTTGATATTTCTTTAATAGAGGTCTCCATGGTTTCACCCTCTACCAGGCGCCTGTCCAGGTGAAGGGTGGCACTATCCGGTACTGCGCAAAGAGAGGGGGAAGTGGACCGTACATCCGTGACTGTAACAGTACCATTACCCAGTATCGACTCTCCTGGTTTGGGTAATTCTTTATTGAGCTGTTCTATGTCCTGGATAATGGGGGCCATTTTATAGATGGCATTTTCACCCCGCTCCGGTGCAGAGCCGTGACTGGAAATTCCCCTGGTTTTAATTTTAATTTCCAATCGACCACGCTGGCCGATTCTAATTTCCAGGTTGGAAGGTTCTGTCAGCAATACCGCCTCTGGTTTGATCTTGTCTTCATTTAAAATATATCGCCAGCAAAGCCCCTCAAAATCTTCCTCCATCACAGAAGCGGTCACAAGGAGTGACATGTTGTCGGGGATACCAATCTTTTTTAAGATTTTCCCGGCATAAATGGCGGAAGCCAATCCCCCTTTTTGATCGCAGGCACCGCGTCCATAGATTATATTATCGCGGTAGTCTCCTTTAAAAGGATCATATTTCCATGTATCTGGATTCCCTACCCCTACTGTATCGCAGTGGCCGTCCAGGGCAATGATTCGGTTTCCGGAGCCTATTATTCCCAGAAGGTTGCCCAGGGGATCAATCTGGATACTATGATAGCCGATTTTTTCCATTTCCTTTTTTATCCGTTGGATAACAGCTTCTTCTTTCCCGCTCATTGAGGGAATTGCAATAATTTCGCGAAGAAATTTTACCATCTCTTCTTTTAATGATTCGGCGATTTGTATAATTCTTTTTCTCATATTCTTTCTCCGTCCTAAAACATGAGTTTAAAATTAAATTATAGATTATTTATCTTCTTTAAACAACCGTTTGAGAAAACCAAGAGGTTTAAAAATGCCGCGCAGCGGCTTCTACAAAAGTTTTTGGAAGTCCAGAAACTTTTTTTCAAAAAGGTTTCTGGCCGCCGGAGGCATTATCTTTTAAAAATAACCGCGACATCTAAAATCTTTAAGTTCTTATTATCGCGGTTATAAAACGCCGCAGCGCGAGCCAGAGAGAGATTATACGGGCATTCATGCCCCTCTTGTTTTAAAGGTCTTTCAGGGTTATCTTTTTAGGGCTAAAAACCGGACGCCGCCCAAGGCGGTACTCCGTCCGGTATCTTTCCAGTTACGTGGATGGGCAGGAAAAAGAGAACTTAAAAGCTTTAGACCTGCCCATCCATTTATTTATCTTTTTAGAGCTATTGTGCCTCCGGCGGCCAACTTTTTGAAAAAAGTTGGACAAAAACTTTTGTAGAAGCCGCTGCGCGGCATTTTTAGACCTCTTGTAAATCCGGGTTGTAACGCCTGATTTTACTGGTGGAGACTTTGTACTTAACCAGGCCCGATACAATAATCAACGCACATACCACCCCATCCAATACAGGAACCCCGAGTTTCGCTTCCAGGCACTTATCCAGACCAGCCATCCCAGCACATCCCAATACAATAACCTCCGCCATATCCTCTTCAATAGCCATCCGAGCAGTATGCACATACTTCTCTTCATCACTTTTGCCTTTCATTTCATCTCGAGGCGCCCGCACAGAAGCACATAAATCCTGAAGATGATATTTTCTTACCAACGCCTCTTTATTAGGAATCGAATGCCTGTTTGTGGAAATAACAGAAAAACAATGCCCCAACATAGAAGCGATTTTCATCGAAGCCTCCCCAATCCCTACTACAGGTTTCTTTGTTATCTCCTTCATAACATCAAGATTGGGATCGCAATGACAGGCAATTATAAATGCATCGAATGACTCTTCATTTTCTTTTAACAAATTGATCATACCTGGAGCCGCCCTGATTTGATCTTCATAGGTTTCAATAAATTCAGGCGCCCCAGGTGTTGGAAGGCAACTGACTTCAAATTCACCATCTACGAATTTCCAGGCAGAATCCAGGATCGCTTCTGTCATATCCACATCGCTATTCGGATTGATGATCAATATCTTCATTTATCCACCCCCTGGAATCTAATCCTTAATAAGCATAAACGGAGACGCGGGATGCGTTTGTGACAGTTTTTCCTCTATTACAATCTCAGGATAGCTTAAAAGTCGCATAAATTGCCTTGATATTTCTTTCCTTGCAGCCCTATCGTATCGGCCCGATTCTTCCAACTCCTTTTTCTTTTTCTTTAATTGAAGGTATGTCTCAAGAACATCATTATCTCTAAAATAGAGGACAGACCATCTCCCCCGGGTAAAGTCTTCCGACTGCAAATCCGTTACCAGCAGTGATTTTTCCAAATAGGATTGAACATTAAAACCATTGACAATGTCGTTTGAAGGTTTTTCTATTTTCTTATAGTCTTCCGGGGAAAGAGGAGGACTTAATGCCAATCTCTTAACACCGCAAGCCACCATTTCCACGAAACAGTTGATCATACCCAATTGAAAAGAAATCCTGTCAATTTTTAAGTTTTCCTTCGCTTTTGCCATATTATTATGACTCCCTTTTATTGTATTGTTTTATATATTTTCCTGTTACATCCACGATAGCAGTGGAATATTCATTTTTCCCCTCCAAATAGTCTTTCATTAACTTGAAAACCACCCCGCTCAATGCCAGGACAGCAATTAAATTAGGGATGGCACATCCTCCCACACAAATATTGGCAAAGACCCATATTTTATCCACATCTGCAAAGCCGGCAAATACGATACCGGGAACTAAGTATAACCATTTAAAGACCCTGATTGATTTTTGCCCGAATATATTCACAATCGATGTTTCATAGTACACAAAGTAACCGATCTGTGTCGTCAGACAGAAAGTCAAGATACAAAAGGAAACCAGGGCGCCAGCGATTTGGGGTGAAAATACCGTTGCAAACGCATGAATCACCAATTCCACTCCTGAAGTTCCGCTGGACAAAGCACCGGTAGATAAAACCGTAAATGCAGAGATGGTACAAATGACAATGGTATCGATAAAGACCTCGAACGCGCCCCAGAGGCCCTGTTGAAAGGGATGTTCCGTATCTGCCATTGCATGTGCCATGGGGGCAGTGCCAAGACCCGCTTCATTGGACAACATGCCCTTGGTGACCCCATTTTTAATGGCAGCGGCTATCGAGGCTCCGACAACTCCTCCTACAGCAGGCATCGGTGCAAACGCATATTTAAAAATGGTCCCAAATACCTCCGGTATTTTTTCATAATTAACAATAAAAATAACAAGACCGCCAGTAATATACAGAATAGACATAAAGGGAACAAGTTTCTCGCAGACCTGACCGATCCGTCTGGCCCCCCCAATCACCACGAAACCGGTAATCACAGCCATGACACCTGTTACGATATAGGGATTCAGACCGTAACTGGTTAAAAAAGCCCGACCGACAGTGTGGGGTTGGAGTATGGCCGCACCTAAAACCGCATTGATAAGCACTCCAATACTAAAAAGATAAGCCAACGAATTCCATCCCAATCCCTTTTTTATATAGTACATGGGACCGCCGTGCAAGCGGCCGTTTTTACCGCTGTCCCTGTAATGAACCGCCAGTGCAATCTCGGCAGCCTTTGACATCATTCCCAGGAAGGCCATACCCCACATCCAGAACATGGCACCGGGTCCTCCAATGGATATGGCTGTGGCAACCCCTGCAATATTGCCCATACCAACGGTACTGGCCAGGGCAGTGGTGGTGGCCTGGAAAGGGGTCATCCGGCCCTTTTTCTCTTTTCTGGCTCTGGTAAACATTTTGCCAAAGGTATTCTTTAATATAAACGGGAATTTTCTAACCTGGAAAAAACCGGATTTTATGGTTAAGAATACCGAAACAAAAGCAATAAGCACCATGGTCCAGGGCCCCCATAGTATCCCATCCACCCACGTGGCAATATCAATGATACTTTCTATCAATGCCTTCACTCCTTCAAATAGTCATAAACAAGGGAACGTATGGCAGAAACGGTTTCCAGCAGCGCCTCAATGGTAACGGCAGGCGAAATGGCCACCAGGCGCAGCAGGGTTTTATTGCCCAATCTGGTCATTGAAATGGAACGTTTCCCCTCGGTCATGATCCTTTTATATATATACCGCTGCAAATCATCCAGACGGTTTCCCTGCATCCCTTCGGGTTTCATACGAAAACAGAGAATTCCGGTATCAGGTGTGTGAAACAATTCGATATCCTTTTCCTTCGCCAGGTACTGACCCAGGGTTTTAATAGCCTGCAAAGGCGCTTGAAGTCTTTTAATGACTTTTTTTAATCCCTGGTACCGCAGAGAAGCCACCAGGGGCAGCGCAGCAAAGGGGCGGGTAGAAGGAGGGGATTTAAGACCGGGATTCGGTTCTATATCCGCATCCTCTTCACGATTAAAATAATGACTGTAAAGAGCCATGCGATTAAAATCTTCTTTATTAGCCACAAATAGCAGCGAATTGGGTATGGGAATGCCAAGCTGCTTATGCGGGTCCCAGGAAACAGAATCAGCACTCTCAATTCCAGTAAATAAATCTTTCCATCCCGGGACCAGGCTGTACGCCAATCCATAAGCCCCATCCACATGCAGCCAGGCACCGACTCTTTTGCAAATAGGAACCAACGGCAAAATGGGATCAACAGACCCGGTAGAAGTAGTACCAGCAGTGGCAACGATACAAAAAATATCCCTGGTTTTTTGCAACTGAGTTACTGTTTTTTCGAGGCATTTTACATCAATGCGGCGGTTTTTATCCACTTCCAGGACCTTCAGGTTTTGTTCACCAATCCCCAGCATACGAACCGCGTGACGGATGGAAAAATGGGCATCTTCGGAAGTCAGGATTGTCAACCGAGAAGGGTCTTCAAATCCCATCATCCCTTTTTCACTAAAATTAAAACCACACCTTTCAGCTTTCCTGTGAAGCGCCAGGTACAGGGCCTCTTGATTGGCATAAGTCCCGGAATACATAAAGGTGGCATCTGCGTTGGGGGAAAGGTTAAAAAGCCTGCACAACGCTTTGCAGCAGAGTTCTTCCAGCATTGCCCCGCCAGGGGAGACCTGCCAGTTGGTTACCCCCTGGTTAAAGGCCAGGGCGATTTGAGCGCCTGTTTCTGCTCCTTTTTCAGGAAATGCATTGAACATGGACTGGAAACCGGGCTGGTCATACTTCAACAGATGCGGCACCAGGTGTGTTTCTATAAGTTCTTTCAATTCCCTAAGGGAGAGTCCCTGCTCTTGAAAATGAACCAGGGGCTGTAAGTCAGCTGCCACCTGCTGCGGCGTAGCCCCAGAATAAATAAGAACGTTGTTACTTTTACTCATCAATCATCATTCATCACTCATCATTCATCAATCAAAACTCTATGAAGATACCTGCCTCTTCCTTTTTTTGCCAGACAGCGGTCTCCGTCAATGATCCGTTCACCGCGGGAAAAGACCTTTTTTATTTTTCCTTTTACTTTAATATTGTCATAGGCAGACCAGTCAGCTGCCATATGAAGCGACTGTTGATTCATTATCCATTCTTCATGCGGGTCAAATAGCACAATATCTGCATCTGCACCGGGAACCAGGCTGCCCTTCCGGGGTGCCAGGCCGAAGAATCTAGCCGGTGCAGTGCAAACCACTTCGACAAATTCGGGTAACGTCAGCCTCCCTTTGGCAACCCCTTCGGAATAAAGCACATTTAGCCGCGGCTCAACCCCGGGTATACCATTCGGACACAGGTCGAAACGATCTTTCCCAAAGAGTTTCGCTTCCCAGGAATAGGCCGCATCATCAGAGGTCACCATGGAAAGAACTTTTTCCTGAAGCCCTTTCCAAAGACGGTCCTGGTTGGCTAGATCTCTTATGGGAGGTGAACATATCCATTTAAGACCATCCTCTCTTTCTACCATTTTCTCGGTAAATACAAGGTAATGGGTGCAGGTTTCAGCAAAAACACTCAAACCCTCTTCCTGAGCAGCCCTTATTAGTTCAACGCCTTCACCCGAAGCCATATGGACAACAAAGAGTTTTCCACCGATCTCACGCACCATTTCAATGCAGCGGCGAATAGCATTGTTTTCAGCTTCCAGGGGCCTGCTCCGGGTATGGTAAACCGAATCCCTTAAACCGGAACGGATCATGTTGGGAACATTCTTTTCTATGATTTCATTATCCTCTGCATGCACCAATAACATACCCCCGGCTTCCCGAAGAGCCTTCAAAATACGTTTCAAATCTTTATCTTCTATCAACAACCCTTCATCTCGATAGGTCATGTAACACTTAATCGTAGGCGCCCCTTCCTTGAGGGCCATGGGAATCTCATCAAGGGTTTCAACGGTTGGTTGGGTAATCACCGGGTGAACGCCCCAATCCACCAGTGCAAGGCCTTCGGCCTCCTTTTTTTTAATCTCTATGGTACTCATCAGCGATTCACCCTTTGCCTGGTTGGAAAAATCAATCACGCTGGTCACCCCTCCATAAGCAGCCGCCAGTGTACCGGTATAGTAATCATGCACACTAATCGTATTCATAAAGACATCATTAAAGTGAACATGGCTGTCTACAGCGCCTGGCAGCACCAGGAGTCCCTCTGCATTTATTTCATCATCAGCATCAACCGTTAAATCGCCGAACGTGCCCGGGGCAGAGATGGCGGAAATTTTTTCACCTTGAATAAGAATATCTTTTTGTGAGACCTCCTGGCCTGAAACCAATGTACCGCCTCTGATTATTGTTCTTTTCACTTCTGCCATTTGTAATCTCAAACCTTTTTCATCGGTTATGAACCGAATGGGGGGATGGCCCCTCAGTTTTATTCATTGTCGTATCTCTTGTATTTAATTTATTGAGTGAGGTGAGTGCAGGGAGTGAAAGGAAAATGCCGTTGCTTTCCCCACTCAACTCACGTAACCATTCAACCACTCAACGACCTCCGTAAAATGTATACTAAAGGAAATATTATAATATGTCAATAGAGTTCCAATTACTTATTTCTCAGGACCAATTTAATACAGAAGTTTTCCCTATCCAAAATCCACCACCTATTTTTAAGTACTGGTGGTGTGACTCGTTGCGTGTTGCGCGTTGCGAGTTGCGCGGTAAAAGAGCTTTAGAGGTAATTTTAGTATAGAGTTTTTTAAATCCTCCCCCCGTAAACCCGCAACCCGTAACCCGTAACGAGTTCTCGCCATCCTTAGATGGCGGATTCGGGCTATCAGTAATTGTTGACTTCTCAATCTCATTCAATTAGAATTTTACTTTATGAAAAACACAAATAATTTAAAACCAGCTTTTGCTACCTGGAAAAGAAAAAAATATTAGTATAAGGAGAACATTTATGAGTGAAGGACAAGGTCAAGAGGGGATTAAAACAAACGGATACTATACGGAGAAAGGTAAAAAGAAATATACCTTGATTACTGGATTTTTGGGTGCCTTTATCTTTTTCTCACAGATTATAATTCCGATGGCTATTATGTTTCTTAGTTTTTTATCTGAATTTCCATTTGAAATAAGTATGCCTCGCTATGAAATCACCAACGCTACATACTGGCAAAATAAGATCTGGTTTATTGAATCAACTGATTCAGGAAGATTGGAAGACCATCAGGCGTCAATGCCTGAAACGCATAAACCAAAGAGCGTTTCTATTTTGAAGGCAGTCGATATTAATTTCAAACAGAAACCAGAAAAAATTGCTGATTTTCAATCTGAAAATATTTTTTTATTAGAAGGAAAGAACGAGCTTTGGATAATTGGATCAAAAAAAACCAGTTGGTTTAAAGATGGAACCCTCTACTCCTCCAACTCAATTATAACTCCTGAAGACAGTTCAATTCCTTTTCTTCTGGAAGGAAAACCAGCGATTTTTAAAAGAAAAGAAAAAAATCTTTATGACCTGGTTGTTTTTAAAGATCAGAAGTGGTGTGTTGATTATCAGGTCTCTATTAATAGATTATTTCCAAAACGTGCCATAGTTATAGATGAGGATCTGTACATATTTTCCATAAGTTCTGAAATGGTTTACTTTCAAAAGCGATCTCTCCGAAACATAAAAAACAAAGTAGTCATAAATAAAGATTGGAAACCTGCAGCTAAAATCGGACCAATTGTCTGGGATGTCACCAGAATAAATAATTCGCCTGCTATTGTGAACATTCGTTTAACCAATGGAGCAGATGGAATTGAAGGCAGAATCTATAAAAAAGACCAATGGAAAGTATTTTTTTCTTCTTCCATAGATACAGGTATTTCCAATGTGATTGCTCTAGAGGAAAAAGGAGCTTTCATAATTATTTCGCTAGAATACGGCTCAATTATTCACCTGATAACTGTAAAAGACGGGAAAATAATAGGTGATAAAAAAAGTGGAAAAGATGTATTTGATAAATTCGGTAAGACGTTTTTTTATATATTTTTAATAAATGCCATTATCTTGTTTTCACCATTTCTTTGGGCATTCTTTCAGTCTTATTTAATGAAAAAATACCGTGTACAAAAATTTAGTACTGAAAAACAAACAGTACTCTATGCTCCTTTGTGGAAGAGAGCATTGGCCCAATTGATTGATGGAATGTTATATGTCTTGCCAATATTAATAGGAATTATTATTTTTATCACAGATGAAATAAACACTAGTAGTTTGTCATCAAATAAACCACATCTACTTCCTTTTATATTAATTGGAACACTGTTTCTATGGGCAATTATTGTTCTGTTGATCACTAGTTTAATGGAGGGGCGGTGGGGCCTTACCTTAGGAAAATGGATATTTAGAATTCGAGTTATGGGTACGGATTTAAAACCCTGTGGCTTTGGAAGAGGGCTGGTGCGGAATTTGTTAATATTTATAGATGGCTTTTCCTCTTTCCTGGTTGGTGTTTTAGTGATTTCATTAAGTAGAAACTGGCAGAGGTTAGGTGATATGGCAGCAAATACTATTGTCATAGATAAATGTAAACAAATAACAAATAGGGAGATTTAATTTCCCATGGCTGTTGGATTACCGTATTTTAACACCTGAATCCAATTAGAGAAAAAAGTTCCTCTCTCTCCTTTATCTAGAGTATGGGGGATTGGGATTGAACCGCGCGCTCAGAAACAGTTAAAACCCCTTCATTTTTTTATTAAACTTACTGAAAAACCGGCAACGAACATAATCCCTCCTAAACCTTCCTCTTTTTCTGTCATTGATTTAATACCAATTATAATGCACTCCTTCTTTTTCAGATAAATCTCGATCCCTCCGCCAAACGAATACCCTTTTCCCTCATCTGCATCGTGAGAAGAGCTTCCCTTAAAATTATAGCTCCATAATCCCAGTGTTAAAAAAGGATTTACTTTTTTATACCCTGCTCTTAATACAAAATCACCGGAATAAAATATCCCACCATGGAGAGGAAAACCTATCATCGGTTGAATGGAGATATGCCTGGTAATTATAATATCAGCTCCTATTTCTGCACAAAGATTTTCCATTCTAAATACGCCTCTTATAAAATCTTCATCTTTCGCTGATAAAGTAGTATAAAAACCGCAGATAAGATGAATTAAAATAACACCATAAGAAATTCCTTTTTTAATCATATTAAAATTCTAAAGGAATGTTTGTTCATTGTCAATAGATTAATGAGACCAAAATCCACCACCTGGTTTTTAGAAAATGGTGGATTTGGTGTTCAATGTTCAATGTTCAAAATTCAATGTTTATTTCAAAGCACTTAAAAAAGTTAATTATTCTTTTAAGCTCATCAACGTTGAACCTTGAACATGGAACCTAGAACACCGATTCACCATTTTTTTGATGGTGAATCGGGGGAGAAATATTTAGGCTATATGCAGACTGGCCCCTGTTTTCCTATTTCCTCTTCCAGTTGATTGCTGAATTCCCATTTTTCTTATTTCATTAATGATTGGTAGTCGACAGGATGTCGCCATTTATGAAGTTGATGGGGGTCGGTGATTACAATGGATTACCTTGAACTGTCATGTTAGATCAAATCTTCGATTTTGATTTTCGATGTGGACTTTTCAAGTTTCCTTTCGGTTTTGGCCAGGATTTGTGTGATTTTGTGAAGTGCCTCATCTTTCTTTCCTAGAATGGCTGTTTTTCCCCTTTCTTCCATGGTTTTTAGAATCTTATAAAGGGTCAATTCATCAGGAGATACGCCCGGCTGATAGCCTGTCTGGTCATGCTTTTTTTTGATGGTTTCCGTTATCAATCCTTCATCTACAAGGTCCTCGAGCAGATGATTGACCAATTGAGTGGAGATTTCCAAATCTTTTGCGATTTGACCAGCGGATGGGGGAAGCTTCCCGGGCTCCTTGAAACTCTTGACGATGTGGTGAACAATCCGAAGCAGAATTATCTTTCGGGTTTTAATGCTAACATCGTCACGCATAAAGTGCATCATTTCCTGGTTTTCATAGAAGTAGGAAACCTCTGCCCCATACAACAGGCATATCCAGCTGATCTGGAGCCAGATCAGAAAAAGGGGCAGTGCTGCAAAGCTTCCGTAAATCGCATTGTAGATAGATATCGTCACCTGGAGGCGAATGTAAAAATTTAAAAAGAGCTGATAGAGTGTGCCAGAGACAACACCGGCTATAATTCCGGCTTTCAAATTGATCTTTCGATTGGGCATGAACATGATTAGGAAGGTGAATAAAAACCAAACAAGGATAAAAGGCACAAGGCTGATAAGAAATGAGATGATTGCATCGAGGTAACCGAAAACCGAGGGAATTTTGGTGAGCATCACGGTCAGGCTTAGGGAGACAAGGAGAAGAATAGTTCCGATAAATATCACCGAGAAGTAATCTCTGATTTTAACAGACAGGCTCCGTCCTTTTTTAAGCCCCCAGATCTTGTTGAAAGAATCCTCCATGCTACTGAAGATAAAGGCGGCGCTCACGAACAGAAAGACAAGACCCAGTCCGGCGACCAATCCCCCCCCGGCTTTCTCCAGCGTGGTTTGAGCGAAATTAAGAATCATGGTCTCGACATCCCCGGGAAGTGCCAGTTGCTCATGGAGCTGTTTCTTAAGAACGTCCTGAAGACCGAATCCCTTGGCTATGCCAAAAGCCAGAGCTGCCAGTGGAACGACGGAAAGGAGTGAAAAGAAAGCCAGGGCAGACGCCCGCAACAAAAGTTGATCATGCGATAACTTACGGAATGAAGAAAGCGAGATCTTCAAAAATTTAATGCCAGACCTCTTGAATCCACCCAGCGTTTCCAAGCGGATGTTCCAGATTTCAAATTTCAGGAATTTCTTGACTTTTTTCAGCAAAAACACACCTTCCTCAATTTACACCATAAAAAATTCCTTTTTTAATCATATTGAAATTCTAAAGGAATTATTGTTCATTGTCAATAAATTAATGCTGATTAATAAGACATTGTCTGATACGTTTATTTCATCCAAATGTCTTGACGCTGCCAAAATTGATAAAAAAAAGATTAGAGATTGATATTTTTTTTTTATTCAGTATTATATGTTGTTAAAATTATTTAAACAAAAAAGTGGAGTATACAAATGAAGAGAATTTATATATTCTTAGTACTATTACCTTTGGTTATAGTCATATCGTTCAGTGGATGTAAAAGTGGTTTAGGTATAAGTGAAGAGGAACTGGAAAATCTAATAAAACCTATCGTAGACCGCATCAATCCACAAGGACTTATTTATAATGATATGGGATTTCGTTTAGCCGTCTATGGCAACTTTCAAGGCAACGATGAATATGCATTATACATTAATAAACGTAAAATAGGGATAGAACGGCCCAATTACTGGAGATATCGGATTGCCTGGCATATTCCCAAAAATGTTATAAAAGGGATTATAGATTCTGCCGGGACAAGCGATATCCAACTGGAAATCAGGGTCACCAGTATTATTAATTATGATATTTCCGACTATTTTGATGAATATAGAGAATATATATCCCAAATGAAAAAACTGGTGATTAAAAGAGGACAAACCAATTTCACAACCCCTGTCAGACTCTTTAATGAATGGAGTCAATCCCATAAGCCCATTTTACAAATTGATAGTAAAGGTAATCTTTACCTGGCCTGGATTGAGTCATTGGGAGACATCCCTCAAGCCATGTTTTGCTTCTCACAGGATGGCGGACTTACATGGTCACAGGTATTAAATATATCCCGTTCCAGTAATAATGTAGATACAGTTGACATGGATATCGATGAGCAGGGGCATTTTTATATGGTATGGAAGGAATATGATGCTGATGGCGGGAAAGTGTATTTCAGCCGGTCTCTCAATTCCGGGTTTACCTGGTACAATCCCGGGAAAATCAGCCAGGATAACGAAGACTCCCTTTTCCCCGTCATTGAAGTAGATGCTAACGGCAAGATTTATATTTTTTGGTATAGCTTGATACCAGACCAATCATCCGATCCAGATAAGATCAGATTCATGATGTCATCTGATAGAGGCGATCATTGGGAGGAGACAGTATTCCTGACCACTGAATACCTAACGGGCTCCCCAGTTGTTAATTCAGGGGATGATGGTACCATTTATTTTTTATGCCATGACTATGATAGGCTTTCACTCTATTTTTCTGAGGATGCCGGTTTAAATTGGCACCTAGGAATTAATGATCTTGATATTGGCTGGAATTTTGGCACTTTTCCATCACTGGTGATTAACCAGGATAACAACCTTTTCTTGATTTGGGATACGTATGATTACCTCGGTCATCTGGACAACCAGTGGATCCATTTTTTAAGGGGAGTGGACAAAGGAACAAGCTGGAGTGAAAAGCAGGTATTAAACGATGTGTGCGATACAACAGGTGGCAAAGCCACCATGTGCGTAAATGGAGACCACATAAATGTGGTTATGGATTGCTTTGTTTCTCTTATGTTGGTACAGTCAGATGACTCGGGACAAACTTGGTCCTATGCCGAATCCATTCCGGGGTCCGATTACTCAGTTGAGCCGGCAATGGTTATGGATAAAAACGGGAAATTTTACTTGGTCTATGTCCATAGACAGGATGATGCTATTCGGACTAGAGCACTCAAACTCGTCACCTGGTAAACCAATCAAAACTAAAACCAAGGGTCACCAATTATGGATAACCTGGGATGATATAATCAAGAAAGTTGGGAGGATTGGGAATTGGCGTCTGTCCCTTCTTTACTTCTCCTAAAGACTAATTTACACTCATCAGTGGTAGCCAATTGAAAATGAGCCGGTTATCGGTTATAATTGGATTCTGGATAAAAAGAGGTTGAAATGCCGACAAATTTGCCACCGCAATATTTTGAGGTTGAAAAAAATTTAAAGAGTGCCACAACACCGGAAGAAAAAATAACCATTCTGGAAGAACTGCTTTCCATAATCCCCAAACATAAAGGCACCGAAAAACTCCGGGCTCTCCATAAAACAAAGATTTCCAAGTTAAAATCATCCGCTCAAAAAAAATCAGGGCCTGCCAGACATGGCCCCTCTCACAAAATCAAGAAATCAGGCGCCGGTCAGATTGTAATTATAGGACCGCCCAATGCTGGAAAATCTTCACTGGTAAAATCGTTAACCAATACAACCCCCCACATTAGTGATTATCCTTTCACCACGGTTGCGGCCTTTCCTGCGATGATGAAATTCGAAAATATCCAGATACAGCTTGTGGATACCCCACCGATAACCGTGGAATATATGGAACCCTGGCATCCTGATCTAATCAAATCAGCCGATGGTGTCATCATACTCATCGACCCATCCGATACCGACCACCTGGATATGCTCCAGGTACTCCTGGACAGATTGAAGGGGAAAAAAATAGAATTCATTGGAGAAGAGAAGTTATTTTCACCGGGAAGCGGTTTTTCTTATAAAAAAAACCTGATGGTAGCAAATAAAAACGACCTGCCCGATGCTGCTGAGAACCTGGAAATATTAAAAGAAATCCTGGAATTGGATTTCAATTGGATATCCGTCTCAGCCAGGACTGGTGACGGGTTGGAAAATCTTAAGAAAAGAATTTTTACGCTGCTCGATATCATTCGCATTTACAGTAAAATCCCGGGGAAAAAAGCCGACCTTAACGACCCATTTACGCTGGAAAAAGGCAGCACGGTCATGGACATGGCCAGGGCTGTCCATAAAGACTTTGCCTATAAACTAAGGTTTGCCAGAATTTGGAGTAAAAACAAATACGATGGCCAACGGGTGAATCGCAACTATATACTGGAAGATGAAGACATTATTGAGCTTCATGTATAGTGGCAAAAAATTTCGCCTCGCCCCTTTTTCCTTTATTTTTATTTATTGACAATTGATAATTGACAATTCTTTTCTCATCGAAATATTTTCGTAAGATTTTTTAATTTTCCGTGAAACATCTGGAAACGCTTTTGCTTTATCTCAGCGTTTTGACACATCCATACTCAAAAAAGAAAAAACCCCACCATGACGGTGGGGTTCTTTCTTTTTTGTTTCGATTTATAAGGTATTCACATTCTCAAATATACGATCATGCCAATTGCAATTAAAGATTAGTAATTAACATAGTTAGCAGCATAACCGACTCTCGACACGCCGTATTTGATCCACATGAAGCCGCTTTCGCCCCAACCGGTGCCCCAGGAATTTTTTAATCTCCAGGCACCTTTGGAGTCATCCCATCCCACCAGGAGGATGGCATGGTTGACGCTTCCAGTGTTATTCCGGGTGTAGACACCGCCGGTATAGGCCTGGAAATAGGAGTCGGCTGTCACAGCAGCCGCCACCGAACCTTTATCATAGATTTTTTGCTTGATATAGCTGGTGGAAGGGACACCGGAACTGGAACCTACATAATACCAACTGCTGATCCTGGCAACGTATGAACAGGCCGAGCTACATCTTTTCTTATAAGCCACATAGGGATAGCAGCTTTCATTCCTGGCCCCGTAGGGAGATTTGTTCATGTTCTGGGCTGTGAACCAACCACCGTTGCAGCTGTACCCATAGGGATTGCAATCCAGGACGTACTGTTCGGAGAAATTTGGACTGGAGCCTGTTTTCCTTTTATAGGCGCCTTCAAAGACACCGACAATGGCAAAAGCCCAACAGGAGCCGCAGCTTCCCTGGTTCTTAATAGAAGTGTAATAGCCGGTATAGGCGGAAGGAAGAGCCATGACATAAGCGAGCCCTTCCATTTCATCACTTTCAAATAGAATGTCTTCGGGACCTGCTAAATCCGGGTTTAAGGTGCAAAGCTGCTCCACTGGATACTGCATGGCCGGGTTATGCCCAATGGTAAAGGTGTGACCTTCGCTGTCAAGCACGGCTTGCATACGCTCGAGTCTAAGGTTGAGCTCTTCAATTTGTTCATTTTCCCGCTGAAAAGCCTCTTGTTGTTCAACATCTCTTGATACCTCAGTTGCTTGTAGTAAAGGTATGCAAACAAACGCTGCAATTACCACTACTCCAAGTAAACCAAGCAACCACAATTTCTTTTTCATTAAGTCCTCCTTTTTTTTTATTGTTTTGTTTGTTTCATTTGCCTCTTCATAACTTCATCGCTTAACCGTTGCATTTATAATAAGTCATATGTCACCTACAGCGACAGCGTGGCAGCATGAACATCGAATTTAAGACCTTGTTCTGGTTGGAATAATGTCTTCGCTGATGCGCTGATGTCGAATATAATAGCACAAAAAATCAAAAAAAAATGTCCTGTTATACGAGTTTGTACTGCCAGTATTAAAAGGGATTCTTTGGAATTGAAAAAATGACCGGGTACTGATACGCGACTCACTACCTTTTTTTAAATTATTCCCCGGAAGGCTTTCAAAAAATACCCGGTGAACACAAAATGAATGCCGAACCCCTACGTCCGACAAGGGTGCCTAAAAAAAAATCCTGTGATATTTAAAATGAAAAAATTGACAATGAAACCGGCTGAACTGTTACGATTTTTTCCTGAACTCGGAGGGGGTCATCCCGGTAAAACTTTTAAATGTCCGATTAAATGCACTCTTGTAATGATAACCCACTTCATAGGCGATGTCGATAATGGATATATCACGGGTTTTGGGCTTTTTGAGAAGACGCTGCGCTTCTTTTATGCGATATTCACTGATCAGTTCAAAAAAATTCGTGTTGAGTTGATCATTAATGAGATTGGAAAGGTTCCTGGCACTGATAAGCAAACGAGAAGCCAATGACTTGATGGAGAGATTGGGGTCTTTATAAACTTGTTCCACCTCCAGCAAATAGATCAACTTTTTAATGTACTCTTTTGTCTCTTCCGGGCTTAGTTTTGAAATCCTGGTTTTGGGTTTTAATTGATCACGGAGACTGCATTTTTTGATATAATAATACAAAAACAAAGATAGGCCGGTGAAGGCCACGAGAACACCAATGATAAACGCAGGCGTCCGGTAAAAATTTGATTTTAGATGAATTTCCAGCCAGGTGCCGGTAGTGTTCCATATTCCATCGCTGTTGCAGGCAGTAACACGAAAGGTATATTTGCCCGGAGGCAAATTGGTATAAAAAACCGTTCGTTTCCTACCGGCATTGATCCATTGTTTGTCATATCTCTCCATTTTATATTTAAAACGAATTTTTCCAGGAACAATAAAACTGAGGGCGGTATAGTGGATTTCCAGGTTATTATAACCGGGGGAAACCACCACCGGGCTGTTTATATCAATGGGATAATCCTGGCCATTAATGATGATTTTTTCGACCAGTACTGGTGGTGGAATTTTATTGATACTAATGTTCACGGGGTCCACCACGGAAACACCGCCGGTGGTAGGAAACCAGATTTTGCCATCATGGGTTTTCCACCCGGCCGGGTGATTACCCCCATTACATTCCACACTTTGCATCCCATACTCCTTTCCAAAAACAATGGGATTCACAGAGGAAGTATCTCCCCTGAAAAACGAATCGATCCCCTTGCGCCTTAAACAATAAATGCCCCGGTTGGAACTGATCCAGAAATCATGTTTATGATCTTCAAGGACCCAATATACTGTATCATCAGGCAGCCCATTTTTTTTAACCAAAGCTGAAAATTTTCCATTTTGAAAACGGTTAAGCCCATTAAGGGTGCCAATCCAGAGGATACCCTCTCCATCTTCATGGATACAAGCGACAATGTTATTGGACAATCCATTCTCTTCGTTAAACACCTCCAGGGTTCCATTTTTCACATCCAGACGGCATAATCCGTTTCCTAACGTTCCCGCCCAGAGGTTTCCCCTGGAATCTTTATGCATCGTATTCACCCGGGATTTTACATTGGCCGCTAATGTGAATTGGTTATTTGAAAACCGGTAGATTCCCCCCTTTGTGCTGCCGGCCCAAATATTGCCTTCTGGGTCGGCATAGACCGTTCTGAATATATTACTGTACAATCCGCTGCGAAGATCAAAAACATGGATATTTCCATTTCTTAAGCAGTTGATTCCCCCTCCCAGTGTACCGAACCACAACGCACCGCTGAGGTCTTCGGTAAAAGAAACCACAGAATCAGAGGAGAGACCATCCCGGGTGGTGAGCGTATGGAACCGATTGACTTCAAAATCAAAATAATTGACACCGTGTCCCTTGGTACCCACCCATACTCGACCTTGACTGTCCTGAAAAACTCCATAAACATTATTAAAGGATAGACCATTTTTATTGGTGTAAGTGATGATTTTCGATTCCCTGAGGTTATAAAGTCCACCACCGTTGGTTCCAATCCACAATGTGCCTTCTTTGTCTTCGAAAAAACTGATGATTACATCGCTGGTGAACTCTTTTGGTTCGCGAAAAACAGTAAAATGCCTCTCAAGGGGTCCACTGCCGATCTCTTCAATATCCGTACGTATGATGTTGATGCCGCCGCTGTTGGTTCCTACCCATAAATTACCAAAACGACTTTCATATAGGGCCCGGATGGTATGATTGGTGAGACCGTTGGCGGTGGTGAAAGAGAGACGCTGCTCTTGCCAATACTTGATTAATCCATGCTCTTGTGTTCCTATCCACAGGGCGCCTCTTCGGTCTACAAACAGGGTAGTGATTTCAATTCCCTTTGGGCCGATATAGTCGGTCTCAAAGGTATCACCTATTTTTTTTACCAGTAACAAACCATCATCCTGGGTACCCACCCATATTCGTCCCTCCCGATCCTCTACCAGAGCCCTGACCACAGGGGAGAAGAGATTTTCCGGTAAAGGAATTTCCGTTAACGTCTCTTCAGCCAAACAGAAGATCCCCTTACCGGAACCAATCCAGATGGATTTATCAGAGGATTCCATGAGGCACCAAACGTCTTTGCCTAAAAGAGGGGAATATTCTTTACATGCTTTAAAATCCCGGTTCTGGCAGCGAATGATCCCGCCCAATTGGGTAACGATCCACAGGGTTCCTTTGCAGTCCACCAGCAGTGAAATAATAAGGTTGCTGGAAAAAGCCGGTACGTTTTCAGAACTAAACACATCAAATTTGACCCCATCAAACCGGGCCAGTCCGGCTTCAGTCCCCAGCCATAAGTAACCGTCCGGGGTTTGGGCAATCGCCATGACCGTATTCATGGGTAACCCATTATCATTTGTCCAGACGTTGTGTTGGTAGAACCCTCTTATGATAGGGGATTTCATCGGGAGGAATGGAAAAACCAAGGATAGGTGCCCTACTATGTTAATGAAAAAAAGTATTCCAAAGAGTGTGGTCTTTTTATTCATAACACCTTTATTTTACCAAATTTCGAAGGTAATGGAAAGAAAAAGGAAAAAGACTATTTAAACAAGGTATCCTTTGGATCCTTTGGCGTCTGTCGTCTATTTGCCTATTCATTTGGGATGTGACCAATTTGTGAGTATAAAAACCACTTTTGATATTTTTTTTTTATTTTTATAAAATATATACTGATGTTTTTTAATAATTATATGACGGCCCGTTGTGAGCCGTTGAAAAAAATGGAGAAAAAAATGAATCGATTTGCACTTTTTTATTTGGTGGTTCTTTGTTCCCTTGGCCTTTCCTATTTCACGGTAGCTGGACCCCAGGCCAAATCTCCCCAAGAGAAAAAGCCTCCAAACGAAGAAACCTACACAAAAACCGTACAGGCTTTTTATGCAAAACTTTCCGGAGATTGGGACGGAACGTACAGCTTGTGGTTGCGGCCAGGAACTCCTGCTTATAAATCTGAAATCACCGCTCAATTTCAGTCAACTGCCAAAGGTAACTATTTTTTGATGACTTACGCCTGGAAGAAGGGTGGCATAGTGCAGGAAGGTGTGTTTCTCTTCGGGGGGTATGGAAAAACTGCAACGGCCACCTGGGGCGACAGCTTTCACATGGTACCAGAACCCATGCAATGTAACGGCCAGTTGAAAGATGGCGGAAAGAAATTAATAATTAAAGGCAGTTATGCCGCAGGCAAGGGACCCGTTTGGGGTTGGCGCACAGAATTTACCCTTCGTGGACCGAATGCCTTTCTAATGGAAGCCTATAACATCATGCCAAATGGGGTTGAGGCCCTGGCCGTTAAAGCAGAATTAAAACGTGCACCCCAAAAGGTGAAATGAAACTTGGTAAATCTCATAACCCTACACCGTCCCGGGGGCGCATCGTTTGGTTCGCCGCCGGAACCGCCGCAATTGTGCTCATTCTTTTCGTCTACCATCTCCTTACCTGGCGAAGTTTCACCGGTATCATTAGGGCCGTCGTCCGCTGCGAGGAACTGTTCTGCGACTTCGTGATTTATTACTATCCCATGGGAGAGGCGATATTCCGCACGGGACTGCCTGTACAGGGTTTTCTCTATTCTCCCTTCATCGCCATAATGCTGGCAGTATTCCCCCCCTTGGGACCCAATGCTTCACTCGTCCTTTGGGGGATCCTGCAGGTTCTTTTCGTTTTTTTATACTTTCTTCTTTTCCGCCGGCTCGTTCCAGCCGGGCTGCCGATTCAGCTTCTCTTCATTGCCATCGCCCTCTCCTCCTTCTCCATCCTGCTTAATTTCATGGGTGGGCAGGTGAGCGTCTTCATGATAGTGGCCCTTCTGGGCACACTCCTTCTCTACGAGCGCGGCCGCCGCGCCACTGCTGCTGGTCTCCTCACCCTGGCAGTCAGCTTCAAGTTCTATCCCATCATATTTCTCGCACCGTTTGCCGCCCGCCGCGACACTCGCTTTCTCCTTTTCGCAGCCGCCGCTTGTGGCACGCTCCTTTTCGTGGTTCCTGTTTTTCTCCTGGGGGTGAGCGATACGCTGAGCTTCTACGGTGCGATCTTCAACTCGTTCCGGGAGTCCGACTGGGTCGTCGCCAACCCGCACTCGCATTACTTCCCGCACGTCGTCCTTCGTCTAACCAGCACGATGGGGCACGACGCGCAAGCCAGTCTCCCCCTTCTGCGCTGGATCGCTTACGGCATTGCGGCCGCCAACATGGGGCTAATTTTCCTGGTGCAGCGCGCGCGCTTGCGCAATGCCAACCTGTGGAGCTTTCAGCTCGTCTTCCTGACCTTACCTTTCCTTCTGAAAACGTCATGGCCACACGATTTCGTTTTCCTCCCCTTCACTCAGGCCCTTCTGGTCTGGCGGTTATTGGAGAAAAAAAAGAGGGGGGTGACCTTCTTTCTTCTTCTCACATCCGTTGTTTTATCCAACATCATCTTCTTTAATCTTTTCGGCGACTTCTTCCGTTACAGCTTCTATGCCTTGCTTTTTTGGTCAGACCTGCTCCTCCTGATGGCTTTGTACCTGGAACTCCTACCGCCGGCACTGCTACGGATTCGCGAATCGCAGGCTGATGGAGTCGGTTTAAAATTTCCAACCGGTAAAGGAAAATAAGGGGACAATCGCCAAATGTATTTATAAGGTGTTGAGGTATTTAATAAGACAAAACAATTTGACTTCCGTTGGTGTTTCCCTTAAAATACTCAGTAGAGGAGAAGTCGAGATGCAAAAGAATTTTAAAAAAATGCTGTGTTTGTTGTTGATCCCGTTTATATCGATGACGATCCTTTGTGCTGCCGGGGACTCACCCACTCCGGCCAAACCCGAACAGCTTTATGAACAACTGCGTGATATTAAATTTAGTGGTACAGCGGTACCGGTAAAGAACCTGGTTTTGAAACGCGATGCCGCGGTCTTCACCTTTAAAGAAGGCACCTTTTATGTGCTGGAAACCGTTGATGGTCAATTCACCGGCGCCGTATTCATAGGAACGGGAGAGTTCTCCATGACCCCGGTTTTAAACGTGGAACAACGCCACCTGGAACACCTCACCGGCGGCCCTTCCATTACGGAAACTTTCTCCAAAATGGTGCTTCGTTTTACCGATAGTACTTACAGAGAAATCACCGCCTCCGGCGGTGTTAAGGACATGCCTTCCGCATCCAAGGCGGAAAGTTATTTTAAAAAACATACAAAGCTGATACGTAAGGGGAAAAAATATCTGCGGCCCAACATTGCCGCATCATTATTAAAATACAACCTCGACCTCCGCCTGCTGATGGATATCACCGCCACAGCAGCACTCCGCGGCGGGGGATTCTTTTACGCTTTTTTTAACGGGAAGAAATACGGTGACATGATGTTCACCATCGACCCCCTGGGTGCCCGGTTTGTCGCGCCCGAAGAGGTCTTGCTGGCTTGCCTGGGCAATAAAAACCTGGGGGTCTGGGTAGCGGAACACAGGCAGGAATTTTACCGGCATGGTTCCGGCGCAGGTGGAGTCGATAATCACCGTCTCGTGGACATGGAACACTACGACATCGATGCCGTAACCAGTAGAGAGCAACTGGATGTGGTGGTAACCGCCCGGTTCAAGGCGCTGGTCGACGGCCTGCGAGTGCTTCCCCTGGAACTGTTTCCCAAACTGCGCATGATAATGGTTATTGATACCGCCGCTGGTATATTGCCTTACATACAGGAAAAACATGATGAAGATGCGGATTTTGCCATCATCTTCCCGGAAGGGCTGAGGAAAGGGAAACAATATACCGTCACCTTCGAGTATGGAGGCAATGAGGCCGTCAGGAATGAAGGTGGTGGGAATTTCAGCCTGGTGGCGCGTTCGACATGGTATCCCAACACCGGTTTCGGGGACCGCGCCACTTACAATATGACATTTAAAACTCCCCCAGATCTCGAGGTCGTGGCCACGGGCCGGCCGGTTGGAAGCGAAATAAAAGGTAAAACACGAATCAGCCGCTGGAAAAGCGACATCCCGTTGGTGGTGGCCGGATTCAATTACGGACAGTTTAAAAAATCCGTAATAAAAGATGAAAAATCAAACGTGACCATCGAATCTTATGCCAATATAAATGTGCCCGATATGCTCGAAAGCTTGAGGCGGCAGATTGGTGAATATGAGCGTATCACCCAGCAACCTTCGGGTTTTACCCTGGGCAACCTGGATACGGTTAAATTAATGGACAGAGTACGGGCCGAGGCCCGGGCTGCCGTAATGCTTTATACCGACATGTTTGGCCCCATGCCGTTCGACCGTGTGGCAGTTTCGCAGCAGCCTTTTCCACATTTCGGCCAGGCATGGCCCACACTGGTTTATATGCCCATTATCGCCTATTTTTCCGGGTTTCAATTAAGCCAGTTGGACCTCACCTCCTCTTTAAGTTTCATTAAGTACGTTTGTGCCCATGAGATCGGGCACCAATGGTGGGGGCATGCCGTGGGCTGGAAATCCTATCGTTCCCAGTGGATTGGTGAAGCATTTTCTCAATTATCCGCCTCGCTGTTCGCCCAGGCCGTTTACAAAAATGCGAAATTCATCGCGTTCTGGAAAGATTTACGTAAAGATGTGTTGACAAAGAACCGCATGCGCAAATGCCCCGCCAAAATTGGCAGCGTTACCCTGGGATACCGCCTGGATACGGCCCGGACAGGGTATGTGGGCGATGCCGTGACTTATGCCAAGGGTGCATTTGCCGCCCATATGCTGCGCATGCTGATGAGCGACCACAAAACCGGTGACGCACGGTTCTCAGCCATGTTAAAAGATTTTTTTAAAACGTATTATAACCGGGACGTATCCACGGAAGATTTTAAGCGTGTGGTGGAGAAACACATGACCCGGCAGATGGACCTGGACGGTAACGGCAAAATGGATTGGTTCTTCAACCAATGGATACACGGCACTAAAATCCCCCATTATGCCCTGGATTACAGGCTGGAAAAGACACCGGACAGGAAAATCAAACTGACCTGTAAAGTCACCCAGAGCAAGGTGGACGACTCGTTTAAAATGTGGGTGCCCATCTACTTGATCTTTCAAAATAATCGAGCTTTCCGGGTGGGCTCGGTGGTGGTCAAGGGTAACAGCACGTCACGGGAACTCAAAGTCATGCTGCCGAAGAAACCGAAACATGTGCTGCTGTGTGCCTTCGAGGACGTGCTTTGTACTGTTAAAGGCCGGGATTAATACGTGAAAAATAATATAATTCCAGCTTGTCCGCTTGTCATGAATGCCGTTAACTCCCACTTTTTCCCCTGATTTTCACACGAATCCAAAAAATTTCGCCTGACCCCTTTTTCGGTAATAACGGTAATGACGGATTTGAGCTGCGCCGCCTTACCCTGGAATATATGAAAACTTTGCCTCCGACCCCATGGCATGGGGCTGCCGTCAAGATAAATTTTAGGGGCTATTTCAACAAAGACCTATTTTTTTGGTGCGTAATCCGAAACCAGCCGCAGTTTCCAATCCTCTATGTGGGTGTCGTTGACGTTCAGATGTGAGGTGAGGTAGTAAAGCCTCCGGCGGGCGGTGCCTTCGGGGCCGCCGGGAACATCCGTAAACCGCTGGTACAGATAGTATGGCGCCCAGGACTGGGAGTACAATGTGGCACGGACACTGATATCTTTGGGATTCACTCCCCTGGGCAATTTCACCCGGTAAGTGACAACATCGGTACCACTGCCGTCGTTATATCTCGGGTCTTTCCGCGCCAATGGTCCCGGATGTGTTGCCTCGATAAAGGCTTTGGGAATCGAAGCACTGGGGCCTTCGGCAGTCCATCCCATTGGCAGTAGCCGATTGTCTTTTATTTCACAATCCCGGTGAATGAAACTGGTGGTGAACTCGCCTTTGGCATCCTGGGTAAGTTCTTCGTAAATCTGTACCTTGTCTGAAGAATCAATGGTTTTCCAGTGCGGTTGATAGTGCTGAAAGGTCTTCCCGTCCTTCTCGTATTTTGTCAAAAACTCCGAAGGGAGAATCTTGCCATCGCCGTCGACGATAACCCCTACCCCGTTGGTAAGACCCGAGGACCATATCACCCGTTGGCGATTATCGCTGTGAAGGAGAACTAAAAACTCGATGAAGGCACGCCGGAATCCAACACCGCTGGGAAAACGATGCCCGGTCAGGTTTGTAACCGTTACCTCAGCAATGACCTCCCGGTTCATGATGCGGAAACCGGTAATCTCCAGCGCCGCGGTGTTCTTCCGTGCATTTTCAACGAAATTGTCAATGGCAAATCGCAAACCATAAGCGCCTGATTCATAATCCTGGAGGCGCACGCCCAAAATATCATTAAATTGGGTGAATATCTCAGCCATAAAAACATTTAAACCCTGGAGTTTGTGGCGCCGGAATCCCTCCTTCCGGAACCGGACATTTATCGCCTCCAGGTTCGCCCGGTTGTCGGCTTCGGGATAGTCCTGGTCCTCCACTACAGCAATCTTGGTTTCCAATTGTTTAATGTCAATGGACCGGTCAAGGTTGTGGTTCCCACCCGGCATATGGCAATCCTGGCAACTTTTGGCATCTTTGTTATTGGGATTGAATTCATCCTGGAACTTACTATTGAGCCATTCCAGGTAGGTTGCCTGTTCGATCTTGTGCATGAAAGGTTTAAAATTCGGGTTTTTATCCGGTTGGTTGAGTTCCAGTTCCGGTTTCGCGTCACATGAGAGTTCCGGGGGGGCTTTCAGCGGGTAATCCACGACAGGCAAATCAATGGTGTGACAACTGCCGCACAATCGCGAGCTTTTGACGTAAGAATTGTAGAGCGGTTTGATGCCCAGGGACTCTTCCATAGGGAATGTCGCAATCAGGTTGTTTTCGAAGGGACCGAAAAGCTCAGTGGGTTTTCCCCGTTTGAACTGGCCGGTGATAGAGTTCTCTAAAAACTGTTTGATACCTTTGTATTCCCCTTCTATGTGGTGGCAGACAGTACAACTGATACCGTCGCGGCCCAATCCGCCGTACTTGAAGTGCGGGTTTAATGGATCGAGAATGTAGTACCAGTCCAGTTTGAAATTTGCTTTGGGGCTCCAGTATTCATTTCCCACATCCTGGTCAATATCGTACTGTCGTTTCCCCATCGCTCCATGGCATAACAGGCAGGTGTTCACTGTTTGTTGGCTGTAGAATGAGGCTTTTTCTTTATCGTTGGCCAATTCTTTTTCCAGGATCGAGATTTCACTTTCCAATTGTGCATGAAAAATCGGATCGCGACCAGCCAGTCCCATAGGTGACCAGCGCCACTCCCCAAAAGGGGATACGTTGCGCCCGGTTTCGTAATTGGGACCGGTTTCCAGGAACATGATGGGGCCGAACATTCCGTACGAACTGGCACCGCTGTGGCACATCATACATATGTCCGAAGTCAGGAATGCCCCGGGACCTTTTGGGCCGGAGACCACATGGTCGTTGGATTCTGAGGGGAAGTTGAGCACACGGACGAAGGGAACGCTCCCCATTGAACCAAACGTTTCCAGGAACTCTGGGTTTGGTGACACCAAGTGTGAGGGTGACGAAACCGGAGAAACATCATCTCTATCTCTGTGTTCATAAGGGCGGGGATATTCCTCAGGAAGCAAGTCACGCCATGTATCATCAACAAAAAAAGTGACCGGATCGCCAGGAAAACCGTTGATGTTCCTGAGCGCAGAATAAGTGGACTCCCTTTCGGCGGAAGCATGACAGCGGAGGCACGGCTGTCCGAAACCCGAATCCGGGTAGTTGAGGGACTCAGGTGAATCAATAGGTTCATTGACAAAGACACTGCTCCAAAACCAACCGTCCTTTGAACCCCTGGAGTCTTTGACCATAACCGTCCACCCAGGAGAGCTTGATTCATATAGGGTATTGACAATCTGCTTTTCGGTCAAACCTTCATAACGTTTTGCCGGGGCCTGGAACATTTCTTTGACGATCATGCCGCCATCGGGAACCGGGCCTTCTCGAGGTTTCTTTGGTTTCGCCTTTCCCGATTTCTTTCCCTCTGACCAGAAATCAGGGTCCCCGGTTAGCCAGTACATCACCCGGGGGGAATAATAAATCCGTACGGCAGGATGGGTTCCGTAGTATTTGCCCTGGATCCAGGGGCCGGTGTCACGGACCCCCTTATCAGCACACCAATTTAACTTCGTGTCATACTCCCGATTCTGAATGAATGCGTACAGCTTCTTTTCGTATTGCTGAAGCGAAAGAGAGCTGGGATTCGGCAGCGGATTCTGCTTCGCATTTTTGTTCGGGTGTTCCGGTTTGCCGGCTTGATAACTTGAAACAATAGATTGATCTGTATATGCATGTGCTTTATCCAGACTGCCGCTGCTTAGATAAAGCAGTAAGCCAATCACTAATAGGGAAAATGTAAAGCCAATGCAGCGCATGATAACACGCTGCGATCCGGGAATAATTTCCAATTGGAAGATGGCTTTTTTCTCTTTGTCTTTATTGCGTCTCATGGTAATAAAAAACCTCCTTTCCTTTTTTTTATTATTTGATTCCACTTTTGCACGTTTACATTCATTTTAGTGGCTCACATTTGAAACCAATAGCATATTGAAAAAAAAATTGCAACTACTAAAACAAGGTATAGAAAAATGAAAAAAGCCCGCCTTGAGTTCTCCGTCTCTCTTCCAGTGCCTGGATATCCAATTTCTCTTTTAAAGCCCAGCGTGCGATGAGGGCAATCATTTTTTAAGTTGATAAGTGTGATTTTATTATTTGTCCCCAATCTCATTTGTGGTCCAAACGTTCCCACCTCCTGGGAAACATAAATATAAGTGCCCTTGTAATGAGAAATGTCGTCTAACCCCTTTTTCGTTATAAAAGACTTTCACTCTCTAGCTCCTGCCGGTTTTAATCTGCGCTTTCACCTGATCCCATCGCTGCCCAAATAATAAAATAACAAAATAGCTTGCCTGACCCCATCGCTTCAAAGAGGGAGAGAATACCCACAGGCATCTGTTTGAGGTTCTTACCAGGTATTTGAACAGGAACATGCAGCCAGGGCAAAAAGTAACCCAAAGGAGAAAAGGGTAAATAGCATCAACCTCAATCATTAATAAATCGTCATTCTTTAACGCTGGAAAGGTCTGTTTTATGTAATTCCCACATTTCAGTTTCATCATTCTCGATTATTTCATAAAGACGCCCTTTATGCACAGTATTGGGATCATATTCCCCAGAAAATTTAAAAATCCTCTTTGATTTAAGTGGGACAAAAACTCTATCCAGGATATTTCCTTTGAGATCGAGAATAATAATTTCGTTTTTGTCGCCTTTCTCTTTGTATGTGATGACATAGATTTTTTTGTTATCGACCAAAAAGGATTCAAACGAGGGAAAATATTTATAAAAGGTAAAACTACTTTTATTTCTGCGTTCCCAGATATCTTTTTGGATTATCTTAAACATATCCAAACACCTTTTTTTATAACTGTCGCTCACGGTAACCTTTTCAACTTCACTATTTTTATCAATGGTATAAAGGTGTTTTCCATTGAAATCAAAAACATCTATAAAGAATCCCTTTTGAGTGTCAGCAATAAAAATTTTGTCATCATGGCAGCAAACCCCATTATAATGAAGCAGCATTTTGTATTCCTTTGTTGGTGGGTCATTAGGATTAAGGATATTCACATCAGCAACCAATTTGTAAACTTCTTTAATTTCTTCAAGTTGTGGATTTAATAAAATGTAGATTCTTGTCATTTTTTCCGTTTGGATATCGAATCCTAGCTTAAGTGCAGCATAATTTTCTTTAACCGGAATCGGAAAATATTTTCTTCCTACTGTTTTTTTGTCCTTTACCATCTTTCCATCCCTTGAGAACCATACACAATATCTCCCAGAGGTGATCAAGAGATGATCAGGTAAGATGTTAATTCCCGGTTGATATTTAAATTCCCCGGGACCTTCTCCCCGTTTTCCCAACTTAAATTTTAGTTGATAGTTTTTTAATGAATAGACATGGATGGTATGTCCGTCAGCGACGAATAATTCATCCCCTTCCACTTTGATGAGTGCTGGTCGTTCCAAAGTTGGCAAATCGGCGAGTTTAATAGTAAATCCAATATTCGCTAAACATAGTACCAATAAAATTAAAACACACTTTTTCATGATTCCCTCCATTAATATTTTATTTAGTGGAATTAATATATCATGTATGTGGGAAAGTAACAAATCCCTTCCACTATTTTTTACCGAATGATTGAGAAAAATTTCGCCTGACCCCTTTTTCGTTTTCAGGCCGAATTTTTTTTATCTCACCCCCAACTGTAGGATTCAGATCAGCAATATAGATTTCATATCTTTTGGGCGTCAAATTCTTCTCCATCTATTCCATCCAGTGAGGTTATGTCAAAATCGTCCCAATTCTCCCTTTCAGCAGCCATCTCCTTGTACGTTTCCTCCCAGGAGAGTTTCTTATCTTTATGTGGGGCCTCTTTTTTTCGAAGTAAAACACCTTGCTCTGTTTCCTCCAACAATAACGTACCGGAAAAACCATATTTCTGCAAAATGTATTCCGGCAAGCGGATACCTCTTGATTTCCCGATAGGAATCAATTTGATATCTTTTGTTGTATACATTCGGTTTTGCATTTTAACTCCATAAAAGATTTAAAAAATAGACAGAGAAAAAATTGTTTTTTTCCATACATGCATTTTATAAAAAAAAAGCAAATATGTAAAGAACAAATGCTGATGGATACAATTTTTTTCAATTAGATTTGCTGCGCCTGGTAATTTTCAACCAAGGATTGAAAAAGGGCGGGCCGTGGAGTTCCTACCGTTCTGAAAAGAAAAATTTCGCCTGACCCCTTTTTCGCCTTTTTCGCTTTCCGCTAAAACACATTTCATTGGTTTTTTTTTGCCAATTGAATGAGGTCTTTATTCTCCAATGTTTGCTTTTCTGCTCCATACAGCACCGCATGAATCATTGCTTGACCAACTTCTGCGGTATTGGTGACATATCTTGGAAATAAACGCCTCAAAAGAGGATAGAGTGGCCTTAACACTTTATACATGAAATACGAAGGTTTCACCCCTTTTATCGGTTGAATAAAGGCAGGCCGCATTAAATATAAACGTTTAAAAGGGAAAGATTTCAGACTGTTTTCAGCTTTCCCCTTTACCCTTGCCCACATCATGCGGCTTTTTAATGTATCATCGGAAACAGTGCCGGCACCGGAGACAAAACAAAAAGTCATACCCGGGTTTAGCCTGGAAAGCACTTCCGCTGCCTTTACCGCATAATCATGAGTGATAAGATGGTATTGCTCCTCGGACATCCCGGCAGACGCTGCGCCCAGACAAAAAAAACAGGCATTATACCCGGAAAGTTCTCCTTCAATGGCTGAATAATCCAGGAAATTATCATGGATGATCTCTTTGAGTTTTTCATGCTTTTTCCCGGTACTTCTTCTGCTGATGGCCAATACAGACCCTACCTCAACGCTGTCAAGACATTCTATCAAAACACCACTGCCAATCATACCCGTGGCTCCAAATAAAATCGCTTTTATTTTTTCCATGTTTACTACCTTTTAGTCTCTTCTTCTAAACTATAGTGCCGATCATAAATCGGGAAATTTAACTCCTGTCAATTCCTCGGAGACTTCCCATAGTCTTTGGGCAGTATCTTTATCATGCGAACGTTCGTTGGACTCAACTTTTTTAGGGTAACCTTTCATTTCCTTAAACCCGGAAGGGCCGAAGTAGTCTCCACTTTTTACATCAGGTCCAACTGCGGCATACAATGTCGGCAGTGCGCCCATGTCTATATCCTGGGCAAAAAATCGATTCAGGAAACTAGCTATCCCGGAATGTCTCTGCAGTTCCGTAGCTGTCCATCCGGGATGTGATGCCGCAGCTAAAGTACCATTACCCTTTTCTTTTAATTTTCTTTCCAATTGGTAGGTGAAGTAGAGATTGGCAATTTTGCTGTCGCCGTATGCTCTCCATGCTTTGTACTTCCTTTTCTCCCAATTGAGATCATGGAAATCCAATTTACCGTATTGATGTGCCCCACTGGAAACGGTTACAATACGAGAATCCTTGGTGTCCTTTATGAGATCGATTAATAATCCCGTTAAGGCAAAGTGACCGAGATGATTGGTACCGAACTGCAGTTCAAATCCGTCAGCTGTTTTTGAGTAAGGGGGTACCATCACACCGGCATTATTGATGAGCAGGTCCACTCTCGAATATTTTAGCATAAATTGGTCTGTAAAATTTTTAACAGATTCCAAATTGGCCAGATCAAGTTCCATTACTTTAACGTCTGCGTCTTTATATTCCTCTCTTATTTTATTTGCGGCGGCATTACCTTTTCCCAGGTTGCGCACTGCTAAAATCACAGTGGCCTTTTTATTGGCCAGTACCCGGGCAGTCTCGTATCCAATACCGCTGCTGGAACCGGTTACAATGGCTACCCTGCCTTCCTGGTCAGGTATGTTGTTAATGTCCCATTTCTTTTGGTTCATTTGTTCCTCCTTAAATGAATGTTCATTTACCATAATGTCTAAAATTTTTTAAAGCTTGATCGCATCCCAGGCGCAGGTGAATGCACTCTCAATATTCTCTGCATTTAATTCAAAGTTTGCGCATAACCTGGGATTAGACAGCAGCATTACCGGGTAAAACATATATACCGACAATATCTCGAAGGATACGTCTTTTATTATTTTCTGTTGGATACCCTTTTGGAGTATTTTAATCATGGGTTCAAAAAACTTTTCCACATCCTGTTTATTGACCAGCGAGCTGTAGGCCGAATTGGAAAATTGTTCAGTAAACTGGAAGTAATCGGGGTATTTGGAAGTATACCCGAAAGCATTGAACCACATTTTCTTCAATATGTCCCTTATGGGTTGATTTTCATCAAAATCTTTGAGTATAGCGGTGCTTAGTTTCTGCTTGATATCGATATAAGTCGAAACCAGCAAATCCTCCTTATTTTTGTAGTAGATATAAAGGGTAGCGGGTGAGACATTGGCTTCTTTGGCTATTTTGGCCACCGAGCTTGCCACGAAACCGATTTCATTCACCAGTTTAACGGTGGCTTTGATTATGGCATCCTGTTTATGTTCATCTTTATGTCTCATGTGTATATAATAAATGATCATTCATTTTTTGTCAACTTTTTTTTCAATTTTTTTTTAATTTTTTTTCGAGTTTATGATCAGGTTGATAATTTTAATGGTTTAAAAGTAATTGTGAAAATGGATTGAGCCCCTCTCTTATTAATCGTTTTGGGCTATATGGGAGGTTTTCGGGAAAAAACATAAAAAATGCTGGATTTGATTCGTAATCAAAAGGTCGGAAGTTCAAATCTCCCCATCGGCTTTTTTTTAAACAAAAATCACCAATATATCTTCACATTTCTGAAAAGCCAAATTTTAAGTTTTTGCCGGCTCATCTTTTCCAAAGTTAAAAGCTCCATAACATCATAATCAGCTTATTTTGTTTTAATTTCCTTTTTCCTTCGGTCTCAGTTCCTCAATAAATTTTGCAGACATCCACCCCATCCCACCATTAACCAACTTTGAATAAAAAATATCTCCTATTCCTCCTTTACTTTTCCCACTTACATCCTGAAACTGAAAGAAGCAGGTCAAAATTTTCGCCTGACCCCTTTTTCGCCCCTTTGGAGGCGGTATGTTTATCAGCACCCGGGATCAGGCCCGTTTCGGCCTTCTCTTTTTGAGGAAGGGAAAATGGCAGGACAAACAAATTATCCCTGAGAAATGGGTTCGTATGCTGCAGGTTCCGGCCAAGGCAAATCCTAGTTACGGTTACATGTGGTGATTGAGCGACATAAAAGAGGGTCCGCTTAAAGGTTTTATATATGGTGCTGCCGGATTCGGAGGAAATTATATCGTTGTAGATGAAAAACATGATCTGTTGGTGGTGGTCCGCTGGATGCCAAAATTGAAGGAATTTATGGAAAAGGTCGTAACGGCAATCATAAAGAAGTAATCTTCCCCCTACTTTTCTCTTCTATACAGAAATCCTTCAGCCAGAACCATATAGGAGATTGTTAAGTTACGGGCCTTTAATCTAAAATTTTAGGCATTCTAAAATATGACATATTAACTCATTTTAAAGGATATAACTGTATATTTCTTATCTTCTATTCGTATCTCAGGCTATCAACTGGATCAGCACACGCTATTTTTATCACCCGGAAACTCACAGTCAAAGATGCGATAAAGAGGGTTAGTAAAGCAGATATGAGAAAAATGAGCGGCGCTATATTAATCCGGTATGCAAAATTCTGAAGCCATTTATTCATTGCAAAATATGCTGCAGGCCAGGCGATAGCATTTGCTATTACAATCCATTTTATGAAGTCTTTTGAAAGTAATACAATAATATGGAAGATGCTCGCACCGAGTACTTTTCTAATCCCGATTTCTTTTGTTTTTTGTTCAGTAATAAAAACAGCAAGGCCTAACAGACCGAGGCAGGTAATAATAAATACAATACTCATTAGTATCGCAATTATATTCCCCATTTTTTGTTCTGTATTATATGTTCTTCTAAAAATTTCATCAAAAAAAGAATATTCAAAGGGATAACCAGGAGAAAATTCTGTCATCTTGTTTTCTATAAAGGCAAGTGTTTCAGGGATATTTGCCGTGTTTATTTTTACTGAGATATACTGAATCTCCGTGTACCGTAAGAAAAAGTACAAAGGTCCAATCGGATTATGCAAGGACTGAAAATTGAAATCCTTCATTACCCCAATAATTTTTCCGACAGTTCCGCTCCAGTGTGTTAATTCTCTGCCTATTGGATTCTCCCAGCCTAAAGCTTTTACCAGTGTTTCATTAACCAAAAAACCGCCTTGGGCATCAGAAGGAAATTCTCTTGAGAAATTTCTTCCTTCAATTATTTTTATTCCATACAGGTCAACAAAATCATAATCTATCTGTCCATTATTAGTTTTAATATGCTTTTCATTTTCATCTCCTGGATACCTTAAATCCGAATACCAGGTAAAAAAATTAGGAAGTTGGCTTGAAGCTGATACCATTAGAATATTAGGATTTTTTTTCAATTCCGTTTTTATTGTTTCAACTCTATTCCAAACGTTCCTATCTCTGATTCTTATTGTAATTATCTGCTCCTTGCCATAACCTACATCGGCATTGAATAGATAATGTATCTGATCCTTTATTATAAAATTACAAATTACAAAAATTGTAAAAATTGCAAATTGGAATGTAAAAAGAATATGTCTTAAAAGTTGTCCCTTCGAACTGCTCTTGAATTTTTTACCTACTATAGAAATCGGTTTGAAGGATGAAATAAAAAGAGCAGGGTAGATTCCGGAAAAAAGACCCACAAAAAATATTAGGCAGACAAGAAAAAAGAGAAATTGAGTATTAAGTCTCAGATCTCTTTCCACGAGTGCATTAAATGAGGGAAGAACAGATATAACAATAATGATTGAAAATATTGCTGCAAAAAGTGTTAATAGTACTGATTCTCCGAAAAACTGTTTGACCAATTGAGACCTTCGTGCTCCGACAACTTTTCTAATCCCCACTTCTCTGCTTCGTTGCGTAGAGCCTGCGGTTACGAGATTTATATAATTAATGCAGACAATAATAAGTAAGAGAACTGAAAAAGAAGTCAATGCGAAAATATATTTTATATCGCTATTCGGATTAAGTTCAGCGTTAAGATGTGAAAATAAATGTATTTTTGTTAACGGTTGAAGGAAGTATGTATCTTTAGAACTTCCTTCTATTTGATCTCCGGAGTATTTATACCTGTCAATAATCACGGGAAATTTCTTTTCGAGCTCTTTTGGATCTGTGCCTTTTCTCAACTTAATATAGGTATAGGTAAATCGCCAATTTTCCCAATTACTGTCGAGATCATTTTTTATTAATTCAAACGGGGCAACAAAATCCATTGTGAAATGTGAGTTTTCAGGAATATTCTCATATACACCGGTGACCATAAAATTGGACGATGACGATAATGTTATAACTTTACCAAGAGGATCTTCATTTCCAAAATATTTTTCTGCAATCCGTTCAGAAATTAAAACCGAATTCAAATATTTAAATACGGTTTTTTGATCGCCTTTTTTGAGTTTGAAAGAAAAAATTTCGAAAAACTCAGGTTCGGCAAAATAAAAATTTTCTCCTATAAATCTTTTTTGATTATAAATAACTGTAGCATTATAATGTTTTAATATTCTTGCCGCAGATTCAATTTCCGGAAATTCCTTAGTTAAAACGGGCGCAAGAGGTGCATGTGTTACGGCAAATTTATGCTGTTGAGGATTTGTAAATGCGACTCGGTAAATTCTATCTGCATTTTTATGATATGTATCAAAGCTTAATTCATGCTGAACATATAATGCAATGAGAATAGTAATTGCCATACCGAATGCAAGACCAAAAGTGTTTATAAAAGAATTAAATTTATTTCTCATTAGATTTCGCACAGCAGTTTTAAAGTAGTTTTTAAACATTGTTATCCTCCAGTATAATAAATTCTTAAGTAAAAAGGGTATGGATTTTACCAGCTGTATCCACACCCACAGCCGGGCCCGGGCAAATCCCCTCTCTTTACATATCTGGTGGAACTCTTCCTCCAGGTCTCCCAGAACCGGAATTTCGGTGTAAAAATTCAGGAACCTGCTGAATATCCACTCAGGCACTGAGGGAAATTCCGATCTATCCTTTTTGTTTCTCATAATTTTTTTCCTCAATGGCTCCCCACAGATAATCCCTTACTTTTTTATGAGCAGCTAGTTCTTCCATCCCTCTTTCAGTTACAGTAAATATGCGTTTACTGCGGCCTCCTCTTTTATGAGTGGGATCTGCTAATACAGATTCAACCAGTCCCCTTTGCTCCAGCCTGTAAAGAGGGTCATATATAGCTCCTATGGACCAGTTCTTTCCAGTGGCACTTGAAACCTCACGGCGTATCGTAACACCATAAGCATTATTTTTGAGCCTCAATATTGCGAGAAGCAAAATTTCATCATGACCGGACAAAATCTTCATATTACCTCCTCTTCGACATCTTCAAGTGTTCCTGCAAGATTGCTGGAATAAATTCAATTCATTAGTCTTGGTTTTTAGAAGATATCATATAAATTATACGTCTCTGATAAAAAAAAGTTTCATTTTTTTTAAAAAAAAGTTAATAGTTGTATTTTTCGTCACTCGAATTTCAAAGCGTTTACAGGATTGGTATTGGCTGCTTTAATAGATTGGTAACTAACCGTAAAATAACCCATTGATTTAATTTTGTGTTCCGTGGGAGTAGTCAGATAGATCGTCAGGAGTTATTTTTATTCCCTCTAATAGTCCTAAATAAAAAGAATAACGAAAAATTTGTCGCGGTAGGAATGCCGGTTACCCGGCACCCCCCGCACAGTTCCGGACTTGAGGTATTGCCTCATCCGGCTCCTACTTCGAGTCTCTGGCGCCAAAATCGTTCCTCTGGATATGGATG
>Ga0180438_10001022_pt1 | contig 51269 bp, 79 predicted proteins | sample SS_ome_12_FD_132455 | JGI IMG/M metagenome (GOLD analysis project Ga0180438, IMG submission 132455) | Hypersaline lake sediment archaeal communities from the Salton Sea, California, USA - SS_3_D_2 metaG | ecosystem: Environmental > Aquatic > Non-marine Saline and Alkaline > Hypersaline >...
ACTTCATCAGGTACTACGGCATCTTCAGTAAATACTACATTAACTCCTGTACCAAATGTCCATGTATTTGTAGGAGATAATTCCCAAATAGGTGTATATGTTGTCGTATCATAACGCCATAGCCCTATTTCTTTTGCAGTGGCTCCACCACCATGTATAGCAACCCATCCAGATGAATCAGCTACCTCAGTGGCCGCGTCATAGTCTTGATTAAACATATCAAGCACAGTGAATTGACCACCTGTAAAATCGTTACGTAATCCTAATGTAGACTCTACTTCTCTACCTACGCCTCCATAAGTTGCAGCGCCTAAGCCATTAATACTCCAAACAAGTACGTCATCTACAAAGTTTTTAGTTGTAAAAGTGTATCCATCTGATCCCCCTACAGGAGTAATAAACATCGCCGTGCCTGTAAGTTGACCAGTATCTTTAAAGTTAATAGCTTGAGTATCTATTGCTGGGGTTTGGAATCCAGCATCACCTAATCTACTTCCTCCAAATACAGGAGTTTGTACACCAACCCTACCATCAAATAATTGTACTGCACCAGTAAAAGTCTTTTCTCCGCCTATAGCATATTGATTACTTACAAAATCTACATAAAGTCCAGCATGGTCTCCCCAACTAAACGCAGTGTCCCAATTAGTAGAAGAATAATTTTCAAATCTATTATTTGCTGCAACCCATCTGATTACATCATTATTGGCTGTAGCTGTTAATTGAACATCATGTAGTTCGTGAACTCCTTCATTTCCTTGTACTCTAATAAACAATGTTCCAGTACTAGCATGGGCGTGTATCACAATTGCTATTGGAGATTTATATACAGTTCCTCCTATAGCAGGAGGTTGTACATTTGTTAAATCCCCAGGTGTAGTTGGGTCTAAATAAATCAAATCTCCATCAGCCCAGACTTCCCCGTAAGGAGTTCCAGTTGTATCTAATCCTCTTATCTTTCCAAACTCTGTGACTTTGCCATCCTCACCATTAAGTATCTCTTCAGTTGTTATTCCTATAAAGTAGTCAGGAGATATTGTTCCATCATTATTGTGTGGGGCAATAGTAATTCTGCCACTAGCTCCTAAAGTTCCAGTAGCCATAACAGCAGTGCCGTTTGGTATAGTTACTCCAGTATTGTTTCTTGCGTGATAATGAATTTCTTGTCCTAATTGAAGAGTTGTACCGTCCTGAATTAAATCAACAGTTTCTTCATCAGTGTTCCAACTAAATGTGCCTTGTGTTCCCACACCTCCAGAAAGTTGAAGGGTAGGAGTTATTACAGATCCTGTAAAGGTTTTGACTCCAGCTATTGATTGGTCATTAACAAGATCAACAAATGGACCTCCTATATCAGTTAATATCTCGGCATAGGTTCTTTTAGCCAATTGGTTAAAAGCATCTAATATAATAACATCTCCAGTAGCATTGCTTACTGTAGATACATTAATAGTTCCTAGTACTTCTAAATCTGCGTTATGTAGTATCTTAGCCATATTATAATGCTGGTATAAATTCTACTGAAAAAGTATCTAATGTTAATGTTGAGGCTACTGTTGATGCTATATCTACAGTAAAATTGGCGGCTAATCCTGACCATGTTATTGCGCCTGTACTACTATGATTTCCTGGTACCACTCTACTATTAGGGCCAGTAGTTGTATAGAAAGTAGCAACTGAATTAGCGTTGAAAGAGGTAGCCCCATCTCTGATCAATATCACATCTACATTCCAAGTTCCATTAGTAGTTACACTTATAAAGTTACTAGTATTTAAACCCTGGCTCCCAGAATCTAAATCTATTTTTAATGAGATTGTTTTTGTTCCAGCTCCAGTCATTCTTCCTGCTGCTCTTATTCTATAAACATCTCCATTAGCAGTTGATTGATCAGTAGCTGCTGTAATAGTTCCAGCAGTTTCTGTTCCTGTCCCAACATTAGTAAATGTTGTTGTATCATACCCAACAACACCAACACTAGGCACATCATCAACCATTGCTACAGTCCCTGCTTTATTTGGCCATGTAAATATCCTATCTGTTGTAAGATCATCAAAATCCAATATACCTGCAGCTTCATTAACATTAACATGATCTTGAAAGAAATAATATTGACTTGATCCTAAATACCCCATTGATCCACCAGAGGCGTATCCTACGGTAGAGGCATCGTCATTAAATATTATTCTTCCTGCTTGAGCATGTATTGCGGAACTAAATGACTTTAGACCTCCTATTAATTCTGTGCTTGTCTTATCTACAAAGTCACTCAAATCTGAAGTTAAAGCTATTGTTCCAGAAGCGTTAGGTATGGTCAATGTTCTTACTCCTGTCAGCCCCTGTCCTAAAAATGAAAATGGTTGACTTGCGCCATCTCTAAACATGAAACCAAATGTATCACTATGTATTATTCCGTCTTCAAGAGTTCCTGTTACAGCATGAGCATTGCCTTCTAATCTATATCCTTTTGCTATAGTTATATTATCAATTGTAGCAAGATTATCATCAAGACTAATTTGGACCTCATTCCCAACAGACCCGCCTTGCATGTATGTTTCATTGGTAGTCGAATTAAAAAAGAATCCTTGATTACTACCTGAATCTTTTATTTGGAATGTACCATTTATCACATTTATTCCTGTGGTCAAAAAAGAACCTTCTAAAGCCAGTGTACCAGAGGCATCTGGGAATGTATAGGTTCTGGGGGCTGTTAGATTGGTTAGTTCTAATATTGCTGCTTCAATCAGTTCTGGGTCTCCCGTATGCTGTGTGGCGCCCAATGGCTTTGCAAAATAGTATTGCAAATCCCTTTGGTATATCATACCTTGTCGGGAACTTGTATTATTAGGGAGATTGGGATCTTGAAACTCAGACAAGAACAAAATGGGAGTTGTTAAGTTTGATAAAGATACCCTGTTAAACGTATTTAAGAAACCACTAAATGTGTTGCTAGCAGAAAATGTCTTACCTGCCGTAATTGTTTGAACAGTATCAAGAGTAACATAATTACCCCCACCTCCACCAGCGCCAAGGTCTATCCATGCAGAACCATCCCAACCATAAAATGATTGGTTAGCAGTATGATAAAAAACAAAACCTGCCTCTGACGCAGTGAGCGTAGGGAAGGTTAATTGATTTTCTAGTCTCTGCTTTAAAGTTTCGTTGTAGTTAAAATCTACATCTAATCCAAATATATGACTCATACTAGTTTAAATACGCGGTTCCTGCAAATGCAGTATTAAAATCTAAAGTTAAATTATTGACATCAGTATAAGTAATAGCTCCTACTACTGTATTTCCTGATCCATCTATTACTGTTACACTAGGATTTTTACCCAGAGCATGATTAATTACCCATGATGCTGATGCAGGAGTTTCTACGTGTACATAGTTTATATCTGTTGCACTAGCTATTAAAGCGTCCACCTCAGCTTGGGTATACTTGTCTAAGTCAGTTACATCTGCTTCTACATGTACGTGCTCAAAGTTAAGACTTACGTCATTAATCTTTGTTGCGTCTTCGCTGAGGTATGTTTGGTCGGGATTAAATAGTAAAGTCTGTGTATCATAAGCAGTTCCTACATATCTAATAATATTAAACGTTCCAACATATAGTTGGTCAGTTACTTCTCCAAGGGCAGTACTTACATAATACTTATCTCCTGCTGTAAGAATAGGTGCGCCATAATCATAGTACCCGTAAACTAACATACTAAGAGTATTGCCTGTAGTTGCCCCAGAGAGCGCTATTTTTAACTCAGTAGTTGATTTAGAGTTAAGACTAGCAGAAGCTTGATAGTATCTACCATCAGCTGCTAAATAACATAAGTCCCCAGCAAATAAGGTTTCTCCTGCTATATTGTTTTGCTCAACTACCTGAGCATTAATGTTAATGTTAAAATCTGCCATGTTAACAAATGTTTCCTGAGTGATTTCTATTTATTGTTCTATGCGCATTTACTGTCCCATCAGTTACATTATCTTTTACAAATAATTGTACTACTGAATAAATTCCATTAGTTGATCCAGCATTACTAGCATCAATTTTTAGAGTGTATGTTTTATCTGCTGTAATAGTTTCTGGTAAAGTTCCTCCTGTTATACTACCAAACCCATCAGATATAACTCCATATACATATCTACTACTTCCTGTTGGAACTTTAACTGTTACTACCTCTTCTGTGTAACAACTAGTATTTGTAGCGCTGTCTACAGTAATTTTATCTTTAACTGCTACAGGCGCACATTCTTGGTAAGTAAGAAATATTAATCCAGATTTTACTCCTAAAGAAGCATCTGTTACATCTATAATTTCTATATCATAGAAAATAGCAGAAGTAGCTGTTACTAAATCAGGATTATACACTAAATTAAATAAAGGAATAACAGCATCAGCAGCTATCCCTGTTATATTTACACTTAATACTGTAACATCAGGATCAGGGTCTGGAACTAATTTAACTCCATTATATTCCATATAAAACGCTGGATCATCAGGCATATTTAAATTTTTGATGTTTAGCGTTTTGTAGTTATTAGCTCCTGTATAATCAGTCAATAAATAATAATTGGCTGGAGTATTATTTGCCTCTATAACTCCTAATGGTATATCTTGCTCTCCTGTTGCACAAGGATCTACATTACGATATTTTGACGCATTAGGTTGAAAAGGTATTACAGGTTCTGCGTTTATGTTAATACTAAATGTTGCCATTAATTGTTTTTATTGCCCAGAGGGTAGTAGTAGTTAAGTGGTCGACTTTATGATTGTGTCTGTGTTAGAAGAAGGGATAGACTCAAAAGCATCTTCCGCACTACTACTACACGTTGTCTGGGGCTGTATTATCCTACAAATTGTCCTGAACCAGCGTCTGCTATTTCAAAGACAAAGGTTTCTAAATCTCCATCTGTGTCAACTAAATCTGGTACATAAGTCAATAATCCTGCATCTATATCTGAAAAATTAATTACAGCATTTACAGACACGGGAACTCCATTGAGTTGTATTTGTCCATCAATAGGAAGACTTGTAATTTTAAGTAAATCAGCAGCATCTGCTTCAGGATCTGAGTATGGTGGAGTAGTTCCGCTAGTAAACATAGCTCTAGTGAACACAAGTGTTGCACCATAATCTATTGTTTGACTTCCATCTCCTACTGCTGAAGGAGGTTGATTTACCTGTGCTTCTACATTTACATCAACTGTACCAGTAAGTCCTGATAAGGTTCCAGAGCCAGAATCTGCTATATCAAAAGTAAAACTTTCACTATAAGCAGTTGTAGTTCCTGCATCAGCTGTATAAATTAAATTACCTGCAGTAATAGACGCCACAGGAATATCTTGATTTAATGTTACAGCTACTGCGGAAAGTTCTAATGCTCCTGTAGCAGGAAGACTAGTAATTCTTACTGTCTCTGCAGGGTCCCCTTCTGGGTCTACATAAGTAGGTACTGTACCAGTTGTAAAGTTAGCAACTGTAAAAGTATGTGCTTCATTATAGTCTAGATTAAGAGTATAAGTCCCTAATCTAGTAGGAGCACCATTAACTGCTGCATTTATGTTTATTGCAAAATTTGCCATTATGATGGTGGATTAACGTTGGTTCCGTTATTAACTATACTAAAACGTGCCATAGGGTTTATATTATTGGACCCATACCAAACTTCCCTCATCTCTAGCACTAAAGCTAAAGTTGTCAGATGATAGTGCATCTTGGTTAGGAGCGTTATGAGTAAAGAGCCCTGCGTTTATATCTTCTCTTGTTATAATCTGTCCTTCTACAACATCTACTCCATTAAGCTGGAATACACCTAAGTTGGCCTGAGAGATCTCGTCTAGCCTAATTGCATCAATAAGATCTGCTTCTGGGTCATTATAAGGCGGTTGTAGATCGCTAGTAAACATAGCAAGAGTAAGTACAGTAACTGCCCTGTTAGCTGCATAAACTGTATTATCTCCAATAGTAGGTGGTTGATTACCTGCTATAGTTCCAGTTAGCGTGTTAGAAGCAATAATAGAATACAAAGGATCAATGGGATCGTCATCACTTACTCTAAATGTTAATGCCTCAGCGAAAGCTGTTTCGTCTGGGCGGGTGTATTTTAAGGTTACTATGTCATCTATATCCACAGCAATGGTTCCAGTTACTACTGTACCATTTAATGTGAAGGTTCCTGGTACACCATTTAAATACAGTATAACTGTACGTGGGCCAGTATTTTCTGGGTCTGAAAAGTTAGTTGTAAAATCTGCTGCAGTAAACCAATACTCATCTTCTTCAAGAAGTGCTATAACAGTTCCTGATACTGTAGGAGCTGTGTTAGTTCCTGGGGCATCAAATCCAACTGTTGGTACGTATTCATTGTAGTTGCAAATCTCAGGATACTTATATTTAAGATCCTCTATTGCTGTTTTCAGACATTTATTTTCATCTTCGTATAGTGCAACTCCTTCTGTAAACTCTATATAATACTTGTACAGCTCATATATAGCTAAAGCATTAAGGTTCATTTTACCATTATGCTTAGCTTTGTTTACAGCTTTGTTTACACTAGTTACGTATATTTGTTTGTATATACTCATTATAGTGATACGTTACTGTAAGTACCACAAGTCTTGCAATCATTTGAGCAAAACTTATCAAGAGCACCTACTAGATTAAAGGCCTCTCTATAAAACCCAGTGTCTACTGCATCTTGTAAGCCTCTTAAAAGGTGTTGGGCATTAGTTAATTTTAAAGACTTCTTTTCAAAACAGGAGTCACATAAAGCTAATGCTACTGTATCTTCTAAAATACATTCTTTGTATCTTGTTAAATCAGCAGTAATTCCAAATCTAATCTCATCTGGGTCTTGTGCTTCTATATAATATACACCATCAAACTCTGTCTCATTAATATCTGCCAGAGTAATAGTAATATTTTGAGTAGCCCCTACACCTAACAAACTAGACAAATCAACTGCTAATGTGTAATCTCTAAAGGTATCTTCTTTAAACAGCGTTAACGTAGTAGTTGTGGCTGCATCTTCTATAGTCAAATCAATCTCTGTTCTAGCAGCATTAATTTGAAATTGTGTAATTTGCATAGTTCTATAATTTAAAAAAGGGAGAGGAGAATCAAAGACTCAACTCTCCCTTCAATCATTATGTTAATTTTCTTAGCTTAAAGCCGCAATCAATGCGTCTAATTTAGCTTCTAACGCGTCTAGCCTTGCCTCAATTTCTCCAGCAGTAGTGTCAATTTGACTATTTACCGCAGCATCAGTATAAGTATTTGTGGTACTTAATGCAGATGCAGAAATATTTGCAGTTGTTCCGATAGCACTAATGTTCTGTGCTTTTGCTTTTAAACTTGCTCCTAGGTTCATAATATTTTATTTTATATTATTATACCAAGTCAGCTGGAACGGCAACAGGTGCGCTGGTTAAAGCTGTTCTAAGTCCACCCAAAACTCCGTTAGTAGGAACAATAGTAGTACTATCACATAGGATAGTAAGTACTTTAGGTTGCTCTTCCAAAGAAGGGGAAATACGATCAGACTTGTACTTAACGTGAATTGCGTTATAAGTAGTAGACTGACTTGCGTAATAAGGGGTAGAACCAAAATCAGCAGGATATCCAGTGGTACGATATACTTCGTACTTGTATCCTTTAGCAAACCATTCTAGGTTAACTGCATACTTGCCAGTTCCAACACCAGGGTTGTTCTCAGCAGCAACAGTAACAGAGTTAGTAGCGATATTCTCCTGTCCTACTAGGGCAGCGTTATCAAATACTTTAGCAATTACTTCAAACTCTATTTGCTTTCCGATAATTTTACCAGGAACTACAGATTGTGCCTGTCCAGTAATACCAATTACACCAGCACCTTCGTCAACAACAGTTAGTTCGTTGCCTCCGCGCTTAGCAAGATTAGCATTAAGACTTGATACAATACCAGCAGATACTGCAGTAGCAGTAGGAACTGTAGCACCAGATACATAATATCCAGTTACTGTAGCAAAGTTCTCAGGAGAAAGAGTTCCTCCGTCATTAAAAATTCGTACTTCTACTGCGTACGTATGATTAGCAGCAAGTGGTGCGAAAGCAGCCACGTCTACATCTTTCTGTACTTCAGCAGAGTAAGTAGCCAAGATTACCTTGTCCACTTTTTTAGGGTCAATTGTGTCGGAGAATTCATATCCGTTAACTGCCCCTGCAGCTTTCTGCAATACTTTAAAGGGCTCAAGATCAGCAACAGCTCCACCTCCAGCACCAAGTACTGCAACCTCTCCATCTGTAGCAGTAGCTATAAATGTTGCGATAGTTGTCTCAGCAGGAGCGGTATCACCAGTGCCAATGATTGGCTCTTCGACTTGATTGGGTCCAAATACACTCATGTTAAATTAATTTTAGTTATTAAAAAATTGTTTTATTATTCGTTTCGTTGTCCTAGAGCTAAGAAAGTTTGAAGCTTTTCAGGGACATAATGCCCTGCGCAAAGTTCTACTGCTCTGTCTAGGATTTCTCTATGTATACTTTCACTTAATTTACAAGTTTGCTCACTACTGACCCCGTCTATTGTTAACCCTTCTCCTACAAAGGCAGTGGTTAAATCTGTTAGAACAATTGGTTCAGGGTATTTAATGTAGCGGTATTTATATTCAGTTACTGTGTAACCTGGTACCAACTCTACATTTTTACTACCTCCTTGTTGAGAGTAATAGTCTAACCTCCATGCTGTGCCATCATCTGGCTTTTTAAAGGGGTTATCTTTTTGTCTCTGATACTCATCATGTGTTTTCGGTACGACACTTGCGTACTTGCCATCAACACATTTATCAGTAGAGGATAATTTTGCTTGTTCCTGTACAATTAAAAATACATCATTTTGGATTCTAAAGAACTGTGAATTAGGATCTATTCCTTGTGTTGAAGACACCTCAACGGTGCTCTTATCATTACGGATTAGTTCATTTAAATCATTCCTTCTTTTTGAATCCATCTCAAACCCTGTTTGGTATTTATTACCTTTAGGGTTAAAGTAATTCTTTACGAGTTCTAACTGAGCTTTTGTCAGATAGACTGACTTCTCATACAGATCAATATCAGGTGCATCGTTAGTTGCAATGCTATTAAATTGTATATCAAACTCGTTGCTAAACTCTTCAGTTGTCATATTAGTCTTCTTTATCTAATCTAGCTTCTACTAGTGCGCGGACTTCTTGGTATTTTGGATTATCCAAATACTTTACCGCATTATCAAAGGAAGCAACTTGACCTTGTTCTGCTAACTCTAGTCCATCAATTGTTTCGTAGAGATTACCTCGTCGCTTAATATATCCTGCATCAACTGCATTTTGTATAAGCACTTTAGTTTCAAAGCTAGGATCTTCAACAATGTCTAAGAAAGCTTTTGGATTCTCATCCAATTTTTCTTCTACTTTACCTTGAATCCAGTTTAAATCAGAATCGGCTGAAATTGGTTGGTTAGATTGTAATTTGAGAATACCAAGAAGTTGCTCCCTGTTGTTCTCCATACGACCATACCTTTTCCAAGCTTCTTTCCGTACATCCAATTTTGCTTTTTTCTCTGCGAACTCTTCGTCAGATCCAGTAATAACAAACTGGTAAGTTCCTTTTTTATGTCTGTCTGCCCACGATGGAGCTATATCATTTTTAAGAGATTTCAGTATTTTATACTGAATATAATCCATTGGTTGGGACAAATCAAAGTAATTGTTTGCATCATCCTTAAATAAAGCAACTTGAAACTCATTCCAGAAATCTCCATAAACAGACAGGTTCAATCCAGTCTTAGCTTCCAAAAATTCCTTTTCTTCTGCTGTAAGCACATTAGCTACAGCTCCGTTACGTTGCAAAGGCGCTGAAAATTTCTTCTTAGCACCAGTTAGCATACCACCTGAGATTACGTGGTTGTCTTCTACATTAGCAGCAAGACCTTTTTTTCTCTTAATAAATTTGACAGTAATTGTCTCATTGGGTAGCGTAAAAGCTCCCCTTTTAACTTCCTTGGTTTTCATTTTTCTCCCGTTTTAAATTTATAGTAAAAATAAGGGGTGTTCAAAGCACACCCCATATAAGCTTATATAATAGTGCCTACTTAATCAAGCAGGGCGGGTTTTAGTGTAGCAGTCCTTGAAGGGTCTTTTACCATCGCACCAGTACCGCACATAGCAGTCATAGTGGCAGAATCCTCCATGTGTTGCATAACTCCACCTCGTCGTCCACTGAAAGGATCACGGATACCAGCAAGGTAACCTCTTAGCTCGTCATCTCCACGAACTTTGATCTTTTGGATGTTAGGCTCTTCCATAGAACCGATGTAAAGAATATCATATCGGTAAGACTCAGCAACACCACCATCTGGGTGAAGAATCTTGTTCCGTACTTTATCATCATACATTGGGTCTACTTCCAACATTACGTGAATGTTGTTAGGAGCTTTCCACTCAGTAAACTGGAATCCAGCTACAAATGCATTTGAATGGAACTTAGAACTTGTTTGCTTGATAGCAGCGCTACCAGTGTTATCAAATCCTACTGCAGTCCATCCTGAAGCTTCGCGCGTTACTGCACGGTGGAATTGAGCAGCTCCTCTTTCTCCTGTACGAAGCATAAACTTCCTTTCAGAGAAATCAAGCTTACCTTCTACCAATTCAGATAAAAGATCTTCCAGCATGCGGATAGAGAACTTATTGTAAGTAGTAGTGTTACTAACTTCCATTTGCTCCCTGATCCCAGAACCAGCTTTAATTTCGATGTTGGAGTTTCCTTTATTAAGGAACCGTCCATTTTGATCTCTGTTTGTTTTACCAAACATGAGGGTTCTCGCTTTAATACGAGACAATGCTTTTTCAAATTGCCAGTAAACTTCCTGCATCCAAGTCACAGACTTGTGTACTTTTCCACTGTTTGGATCTCTGGTTTCAATACCAGCGAAATAAACAGGTTGTACTTTGCAGTCAATCATTGCACCAGATACCTTGTGCTCCATCCTAAGTGTGGATACACTGTTCCTCATTAAATAAGGAGAGGTAAACTGGATGTCAGCACCACGGGTAGATAGTTCATCTTCCACGTATGCAGACTCAATGCTAAATCTGTTTCCAGCTATAAGTTCATCACCTGGTACACCATTTAGAGACTCTTGGCCTCCAAAAACTTCTGCGGTATACACATAGTTACCACCTTCTTCCACTGCTTCAGAGATCAGCCTAAACTGATAAACATCTGGGCGTGGTCCAGCAATAACATGAACTTGGCTAAAATACTTTTCTCCGAATACCAATTCAATGGTAGAGCGGGCTGCACCTACACCAGTATCACTGTCTAGAACTGTAGCTCCATTGTAACGAGCCTCTACTAGAGGGATGTTACGCTCGTCTGATCCTACTACTTTCCATACAAAATCATCAGAAGATTCAAGAACTTTTTCTGGGAACAACGAAAGAGTTGTGTCCAAGTTTTTCATTCCTGAGTTCTGAAGAAGTACAGTTGTAAGAGGAGAGACAAGTTGAGGCTGAGATCCAAAGATAGCTCCGATGTGGTTCTTTAATGTCAAACCTGACCAGGCTTTTCCCTTGGTCATTACAAACTTTCCTAAACTCATAGTTAATTAATTAAATTATTGATTATTATTTTTTTATTCTATTACTAGTTCAGAACCTACTCCACCGTAACTTTCTGGATCAGATAGGAACGCTGGTTTGCCATTGTCCTGAAATCTAGTTTTTCTTAATTCTTTTTCTAATTTACTCACTGCAGTGCTTTCGCTTTTGCTAATTACTTTAGAGAAATCTTTGAATCCCTTAGTGAGTTCGTAGAGGTAATACAGTTTACTGTCAAATTCAATTGGGTTTTCACGCCTGTCTCTCATTAGTTGGTTTTCAGCTACTCCATTTGGAGTCTTACCTACTACCTTAGTAATACTGTTATATACTCTATCCTGCATTGCTTTAGTAAGCTTCATGCCAGGAATAAATTCTTTAGAGTTATAGATAGAATTTTTTAAGTCATTATCTATCTTCTCTTGTTGCGCCTTTTGAAGCTCTGCTTCTTTTTCGCGTTGTAACGCAACTTGTTCTATTCTTTTAGATTCTACTTCTTTAAGACTTTCAAGAGATGCCTTTGCATCTTCTACTAGTTGTTCGTCTCCTAAATCAATAGATTTTTTTAGAATAGCTGCTGCCCTCTTTTCAGATAGGCCTTGGCTGACATAATCTTGGTAAATAATTTTCTTACTAAGTTCTATGTCATTTACTAATGTGTCCTCTGTAATATTTTCTAGAGTTTGCACATTGCTATTATACTGTTGGTACTCTGCAAGACTGATGCCTTTTTCTAAAGCTTCATAACCTTCTGATCCCACCTTTGTAATAAGGTATTCCTTTACTTGGTTATTAATTTCACTTTTAAAAGCTTCTGCAAGATCTTCTGCAGTTTCAATCTTGACTTCTTCATCTTGAAGGTCAAGAGAGGGAAGCAATCCCTGTTCGCTAAGAACTGATGCAAAGGAAGAATATATGGTGGGAGAAACATCTTCTGGGTCTCCCTCTCCTTCACCTTCTCCTTCGCCTACTCCCTCTGAGCTTTCGCCCTCAGCGTCTGGTTTATCGTTTAAGTAATCATCTAGTCCTTCTGGGGTGTCTCCTTCGCTGCCTTCCGCTGCAGGTTCTGCAGGCTCTTCAGGTTCAGCGGGTGGAGTAGGATCTGCTCCTTCTTCACCTTCATCTTCTAGACTAGTAATGTCTTCTGTGTCAATTTCTGGGATTGGTGTCATATTTAGTTCCAATCCTTCTGAGCCAAATATGCTCATTAAGTTTTCATCTTCCATAATTAAAAATTTCTCCCGTTAATTTACAAATATAATACATTTTATTAGCAAAGTCAATAATTTTTATGATTATTTTTAAAAATCATATCATTAACTAATAGCTATTTCGATGTAGCTGATTTTGCTTTTGCAGCTGCAACTTTTTTATTTTCTACTTCTATCTGGTCTTTATGCTGTGTCATCTTATCGTTGAGCTCTCTCATTTTGAGTTCATACTCATTTCTAATTTTTTCAGCATCTAGTCCTATTTTTGCACTTTCAATTGGGTCAACAATACCATCGTCCATATTAGCTCTTTCTTTAAGCTCTGCTACGTAACGTTGAGTTTCATTGTCACGCATATTAATAGCGTCTTCCAATTCTAATTTTTGTTGCTCAAGTTGTGCCCTCTGCTCAAGATCTTGTTGTGCGATCTTATTCTGCATCTCAGCTTGCTTATTATTATTCTCATTAATTTTATCTTCAGCAATCTCAAGCTTACGTCGCATATCTTGCAGTGATGGACTAAAGTAAATATCCATGATAGTTGCAAAGCTACCACCATTCTGCATAAATGCTTGTGCGTATTGTTTTAGACCAGCTTCCAATTCTGCTGCTTTAGCAGAAGCAGTTGCTACAAGACCGTAATCAGCCTCTGCAAAATCATCTCCTTCTACATTAAGCATTTGGATAGTTTGGTCATCCAGTATATTTTGTGCTTTTTTGTTATTACCTTTTAGTGCAATCTTAGCAGTTTCAAGAAATGCCTCCATTGCTCTAAGTTTAACTTTCTCGTGAGTATAGAACCAAAATTCAGTAATATGGGCAGACTGATTAACAGAACGCTCAATACCTCCTTTTGTTTCGTAAGAGCTAATGGCACCTTCACGTTGACGTGACACACCAGCAATTTCACTCATTTCCATCTTGATAAACTCAAGAAGTTGTACATGCTGCTGGATATAGTTACCAGTTTCCATATCTATAGACCTTCCGCCTGTAGTATTCATGGACCCTGCTAGTTTGCCTGTAGCTGCACCGTGGTTACCTTCTTTAAAAGAATCTACAATAGCAAGTTTATTAACTACTGCAAAATGTAACCATTTGTCAATTTCCCATCCTTCAGGTATCTTGGCTAAGTCAAGTTCAAAGATCTTACCATAATTAGTAGAGATCGCTTTGTTCAACCTATCCCAGATAGTATCATACATATACTGATAGTTTTTACACCTATCCAATAATGATACTGCTTTACCTTGATTAGTATTATAGATTTGGCCTATAATACCAGGATGACATACTGATGGGTTATTTAATCTGTTGAACTGAACAGGACGCGGACGCATATTTACATATATGTCTTTTCCTATTTTAGTTCCTTCCCACCATTCATTAACCCACATAGAAGTGGATTCTTCGCCCATATCTTTATCTTCGATATATTCTTCTGAGCGAATTTTATATTGTGTATCACCGAACTCGTCGTAATACTTTACTTTCTTTACTTTCTTTAGACTTCTCCAGTAAACACGCAAAACTCTGATGTTCCCATTTTCATCGGTGAAATCAGAGCTAAAATAGTGACCATTAATCTCTGCAATATTAAACAGAGTATCAAAGCCATCAGAACGTATACCTTCTACATTATCACGAAGTAGAGTGTGATTGCTATCATCATCTGAATATCTTCCACTAGTTTTAGTAGAAGTATACTCCATGATATAATCAATATCCTCTGGTTTTAATTCGTCGTGATAATAGTCTACAATTTTGCCAGGACTCCAGTGATCCTCTAATATAATAATAGATGAATCTTCTATCCTGTCGGAATTACCAGATCTAACAGCGTGGACCTTTAAAGGGTTTAGCTTGTCAAGCACAGGCTCAGAGTGAACTATATCAACTTGATATATTTCTTCTGCCATAATAAGCGCATCTTTAAACCCGTTGTTAAACTTTTGCTCAAAGTCTTGCTCATTCCAGTAATGCCGCAGGATTTGGTTCGCCATTTTCTCGCGAATGTCCTGCCATGAATATTTCATGTAATCCTCAATCTCCTGCATCTTCTTCTCAAGCTCATCTTCTTTATAATTAGCTTGGACGAATTCAACTAGCTTTTGAGTCAGGGCTTGCTTCTTAGCTTCTTCTTTTTTAGTAATTGCATCTGCATTAGTCACAATCACATTCCAATCAAATCTCCTTTTAATTTCTTCACCTACAAGTAGATCAATCTTAGGAACTACAATAGGGTGATGAGGAATATTATCTGGAATAAAGGAAGCATCCATCTGATACGGATTGACCGTAGTAGTAAGATCCCTGATATCTACTACGCCATTGTAGAGATTCAGATTTATAACTTTATTTTTAAGACTCTTCCGTACGGACTCATTATGATAAAAAGAATGTTTATCAGCATAATCGACATTGTCTTTACGCCAAGGTTTAGTCTTTTTAATATAAGGTAGCCTCTGAGGCGGAAGCGTCAGAGTATTAATTCTCGCCATAACATGTTATATAACTCGTAAATATAGTGAATTTTTTACCAAAAGTCAAGTGATTTGTAATTTATTTTTAGTTTTGCTATCATTAACTAATAGCTATTTACTCAAATAAAATCTCTGATTTTGGTCCCTTTTTGTTTTTATAGTTGCGTGTAAAGAACGGATCGTCAGAAACTCTTTTAATTTTTTCATCTCCTCTTTCTTTCGCAGCTTTACTTCTTTTGTATTTATCTTCTCTAAGAATAAACAACATAATACCAGCAGAAATTCTATCGAAGTTTCCATCAGAATTCCACTTAATTGCTTCTTCAATATACGCAAGACCTCTGAGTCTATGTAAATTTAATCTACCGTCCTCTTCATCTCCGTATGCTTTACTATTCATCCAGTCAGCTTGCAATAATCTACCCCATGCATTAACAGGTGCAGATGCTCTCGTACCTTTGGCCTTATTACCGTAGAGGTTAGTGGCTTTTACAAAGTCCATGTCCTTCAGTATCTGAGGAGTATCCGCTAGGTAATGCAGCATATTATGCTTATCAAAATAATTAAACAGCCCTTTAAGGTTACTTTCGTAATTAGCTTCTGCATTATAAAACATGCAAGTACGCAATGCTACTTCATATGCTTCATTAGCTGTACGTGGGCGTCCAGAGTATTCTGCTACAATTCTATCAGTAAATGTATCAAGTACTAACATAGAGAACAATGATACACCAGTGTCAGCATCAATAGGGTCAATCCCTGCGATATATCTTCCACGCATTACCCGCCCATCTGCACTTTTGCGGGGCATTTCAAATATCTCAAGTGCACCAGTTTTATCTCCTGATCCTACATCATAAGATCTAAGTGGTATCTTTTCTGCGTTAGGCTTCCAAACTATACTGCCGTCTTGAGCTCTAATTAGTTCACCTGTGTAATGCTCTGCTAAAAAAGAGTCACGTTTTACCATAACTGATTCTAAATATTCTTTAAGATCAGCTACAGGAAAGACCGTTCCTTCTGTACGCATGACAGCTTCCTGTGGAGTAATAGGTTCTTCTGCTTTCTTCTGTGTCAATGCTCTAGCATCATTAGAAGAATATTTAACCTTGTATCTATCAAGACAAATCTCAACAAGTGCTTTGATTACATCAGGCTCTCCTATCTCCATATCGTAACATCCGTTACGGTTCATATAAGCACCCCAAAAGAAACCACAAACAGTTTGTCCATCAGTATTTCTATCAAATACGTTAGGTATTCCATAGATGTTATACGCGTCTGGGGAATAAAATAGTTTTTCAGATCCTTCAAATGAAGCACCTTCTACACCACCTGTTCCACCAGCAAGCATGTAACCAGAGGCAATACCTCCATCTTCCACGGCTTTCCTGTTTACGTTCCAAGCTTTTTCAAGGTTAGGAAATAGTCCATCTTCTTCATAATGAATAAACGGTCCCCTAATACCCCTTGCTTTATCAGGATTATCTTTAAGTGATATACCAAATACAGAGGACAAAAATCCTCGTCTAGTACCATACTCATCTTCAAATCCTAACTGAACTTCCATAGATCTTTTACCATCTACTAATCTCATACGAGGTAGTGGAGTATGATCTGCAATCCAGTCTAAAGTATCTAGTACCTTTCCCCAGATTCCTTTGTCTCCTGAGAGGAACGCCTTCTCAGATGCGAGATGGAAATTAGGATTACCAGAGCCAGGTAGTACATACATATTACGAGGCGACCAAGCACCTGCTTTGAAGGAGAACCCGACTCCCCTTGTCTTGAGGAGTTTGCCGTGCTTACCTTCTTCTTTGCCTTGATGGACATAGTGAAAAAATAAATAATCACCTAACCAGGGCTTTGGGAATCTTCGGACCCTCTCACCTTTTTTCTTACCTTTAGTACCCTCTGCCTTTTCAACTAACCAAATAGGGGAGTAGTTCCAATAAAAATATAGCTCGCCAGGAATCCACTCCCCATCAGGTCTTACTAGTCCATGCTTCCACCTATGTAATTCTTCCTTCCAGAATTGTGCATATTCAGACTTAGGGTTGCCGTTAGGTATAAGGTTTGTGTATCTTCCAGTTTTTTCAAAGAATAGTGCACGCTCACGAAAGAACTCCATATCCTCTAGGATGTGTGGATTAGCTAGGTCTACTAGCCTACGTCCGTCTTCATACTCTACTTCTTCGCCTTCATCATTTTCATAGGTCATTACAGGCCTGTCTGCAATGTGCCCACGAACATCTTCAGGTGCAATTAAGTTCTGTATAAATTTTACAGTACTTATGTATTCTAATATATTATCGTACACCTCCTTGGGAAGATTCTCTCTGAGTTCTTCCGTTAGAGGCGTTTGATATTTATTCATTTTCATTTCCATAGTGTTCTATCTAATACCATGGCTTCAGCGCCAAGGATTGTAGAAGAAACTGACACAGCGTTACGCAATGCTAGTTTAGTAACTTTAAGCGGATCAATAATATTTTGATCAAATCTACTCTCAGTAAAATCAGTATTAATTGTAGAATCAGAATTTACATAAATTGCAAATGATGGATCAAGTAGTGCCATAAGCAACTCTTGGTTTATATCCTCCATATTACAAAGTACGTTATATGCTCTTACTAGAGCAACTCCCCCTCCTTCAACAATACCCTCTTCTAGTGCAGAATTTACTGCCCTTACGGCATCATCCATTCTGTCGTATCGTTCTTTCATTTCTATTTCAGAACTTCCTCCCACATAAATAGATGAGGCTTTACCTTCCAGTGCAGCTATTCTAGAATCTACCAGATCTTTTCCTGGGCTGTCTTCTAGAGACTCACTATATTGTTTTAACTCATTTATACGTGAAGGGTCTACTGCATCTACAGTTAAGAAAGCATTTTCAGGATTAACCTCAACTTTAGTCACTTTACCAAGAGTCACAGGAGACGCATATTTTTTGCGAGGGTCTAATACTTTAGCCCCAGTATAATATGCAATATCCTCTATTAAATCTTTTCTGTGCTTACCAAATCCTGGTGATTTAATTGGTACAATTGTAAGTGCTCCTCTATTGTGGTTATCTTTTAGGAGACTATTAACTTGTTCCCCAAAATGCTCTGCAATTATTACATAATTATCTTCATTCTCTATTTGTAGTAATCCTGCGATACAATCAAGACTATTGAGCTTTCCATCTACAACAATGACGTTAAATGGGTCTTCGTACTTAATAGATTGCTTTTCCATTACGTTGATGAATGCTTTGTCCCAATAAGTGGTTTTAAGCTCCATCCCGTCTGTGAGCAATAACTCATCTGCTTGTTTGTGTCCTTCGTATACTTTTACAATACCCGAATGGTTGTATGCGTTTGCTATTGTTCTTCCAATTTCCAGATCATTATTAGCAGATATAGTTGCTACATCTATTAGCCTTTCCTTAGTAAGAGGCTCTGCTCCTGCTTCAAGTTGCTTAGTAGTTTCAACTAAAATCTTTTCTAGATCTTTCTTTATTTTGTTATAAGGAGTGCCAGAATCTATAAGTCTAAATCCATTTGTTATAAATGAATTTGCTAGACAAATAGATGTAGTAGTTCCATCTCCTACAAGTTTAAGAGTTTTCTCTGCTACCTCTTTAATTAAATCTGCAGCTGTGTTTTCAATAGGGTCTTCAAACTCTATCCTCTTAGCTACACTTACACCGTCCTTAGTAATATAAGGTGGCTCTATATCTGAAGTAAGTATTACTGTTTTACCAAATGGTCCTAAAGTAGCAATTACTGCACGAGCTAATTTATTAACTCCTGACAATAATTTGTCACGCAGGACTTCCCCCATTACTATTTCTTTAGCTGATTCTTCCATCTTGGAATCCTTCTTCAAATGTGTTGAACTGTCTCGCTCCTTTAGTTTTGTTCTCATTATCTTCCTGTTCTTTTACAACTTCTTTATATGCAGATTTTAGGTCAGCCATAAGCTTTGGTACCTTCTGTACTGCGTTAGTAATTTTACTAATGTCGTTGACGGGTCTCCCATTATTGTCCCGTTCATATAATAGTGCTTTAGTATTTGCTAGATAGTCTCCAATGTCAGAGGCTGCTTTAAGTGATTTAGTATAGAGCTGTTCTATTACAGACTCGCTTCTATTACGATAAAAATCAATAGCAGTTGCTACTTCTACATCTACTTGCCAATCTGAGTCTAGACCTATATCTTTTTTAATTTCTTCAGTTCTGTCTGTCTCGTCCATGTGCAAGTAATTAGACTTAACATCAGCAAAATAGTAGACAAACAACATTTCTTTTATAGCTTGTTCTTTGTCTTTACTTTTGTCTCTATCTAGAATTACTTTAAATGGCAGTAGCCCCCAAGCTTCCTCGGAGACTACTAATTGCCATTTTTCAATTTTAAATAATTTCATTATTTTTTCTTATCTGGAGCTGGCTTTACTTCTGCCGCTTCTTTAACTTCGAGGCTTTTAGCAAGTTCCTTAGCTACAATTTGTTTAGCTTGTTCTACAGTTGCTACGTCTCGTGAGCTTTTAAATGCTCCTTCTGATACAGCTACATCAATAGCTTGAAACAGTACGTTTAGTGCTTGATTTAATTCCATTTTATTCTTCGTTTTTATAAGGTATTAATATATCTATTCTTATAAACAAGAGTCCAATTGATATAATTGAACAATGTTTTTCTTCTCCCGTATCTAAGTTCATAGTTACGTTATCTGGCGCGTAGTCTAGTCCTAGCAGCCAATCTTCATGAGGTAAAGTAAATGCGTATAGTAGTTCCATTATACTCGATTATCTAGTGCATCAACTACTCCATCATCTATTAGAGCGTAGATACGTCCGTTAATTTGTAGAGGCCTAAGCTTAATGCTAGCCATCTGTTGAAACTGATCTGTTACGTCAGGTGTAGAGACAGTCATTCGCTCTAAGTTCAAAATTACTTTTTGGCCTGGTTTAATTTCATCTCCCAAATGTTGTCCAGTTGCCATCACATATTGGCTTTCTGCGAGCTCATTAGTAGTTACTCTTACACCATCATCACTAATATCTTCAGCAGTATTAACTGTGATAATTAGTTTACGCCTAGTAGGCTTTACGGGGAATTCTGTAATAAGTTCTAACACCCCATCCTGTGTTAAATTCTCCGCGTTAATCAATTCTTGTTCTTCCATTTTTTATCGTTTAAATTTGTAAAATGCTTCTTTTGTTTCTTCATTCGCCTAAATAAAGGCTCATGTAAATATAATTTCCCAAATGATTTATAAAGGAAATTTGTTTTCAATTCTGCCAGGTCTTCTTCTTCTACTTCATTAAATTTAATCTCACGAATCTTTAAGTACGAAAACAAAAAGGGAGACTCTACAATAGTTCTGATGTCTTCGTCTGACATCTTGTATTTCAATCCTAATGTATGTATTAAGTTCTTAACCTTTTTCTTGTCTGTCGAACTACTCATGGATTATATTGAAGTTAAAAATTACTTTAAAATCTTTTGCTCCTGGTTCCAAGTTAGGAATAAATGTTGGTGTTATTTCATTTTTATCATTAATTATATTACGTTTACGAAACAGTGTTAATACATTTTGCAGTCCTGCGTTCTTAATCCCCAGCTCTTTTTCTATTAGGAGCTTGGTATCATAATCAAATACTAGCTTCCAGAGGATCTTATCATTTGTAATTTCTTGTTTATACTTATAATGATAATATAAGAATAACGCTAATACTTGCTTTTGTTGGTTTGTGAGATTGTGAAAAGAGCTTGTAATATCTAACCACTTCAGGAATAAATCCTTCAGTGTGATATTCATATTAGCTTGTTTTACGTTTTTCATCCTTCTCTAAAAATCTAATTATTTTAGTAAGTGTATCATTTCTGTGGTTTGCTGTTAATACATTAAACCCTACAAAATCAGTAGCACTTAGTTTGTTGGCAGACCATATACAGGAATCTTTCCCGATTGTTTTATCTACCTGTTGAATACTGCCACACAAGATCATTTTACTGTCCTTGCCTAAGCGCGTAAGTATAGTTCTGAAGTCTGCGTAATCCATGTCTTGAAATTCATCGACAATTACAACAGAGTCCATGAAGGTTACTCCTTTCGCTACGTCTACTGGCATGATTTCTATTTCTCCCTTTTCCATCATTCTCTGAGTAGCAGCTTTACCTTGCACCACTTCTAAATTTTGAATGATTGGAAATATATATGGAAACATTTTTTCTTCTACTGTTCCTGGTAGAGCCGCTAGCTTATTCTTTAGCATTGGGCGTGTAATCCATATTTTGTTAAACTGCTTCTTTCTGTAAGCAGCGATTGCAGCGTATACTGCAGTTAGTGATTTTCCTGAGCCAAAATCTCCAAGAATGAAGTTAACGTCGTGCTTGTAAAAGTCTTTTATAACGTCCTTCTGCTCTTCGGTCAGCTGTACTTTAAGTCTAGGCTCTGTCTTCAGTTTGCGTTTGTTCTTGTTCTCCATCCTTGTAGTCTAGGTACTTTTCTATGTTTATAAAAACTTCTATCTCATTAATTGAGCCACACCTCATGCAGTGGTTATTTTCCACTTCATCTATTACGATGTGTAAGCTTTTACAATGTTTGCACGCAGCTACAGGAAGAGAGTCATAATTAATTTCTGATTCTTCCATAAATTCTATTACTTGTTTTACAGCACTGACGTATTCCGTATCATATACAGGGAATGGAGCCATCTCATTATAAAATGATAGGTGCTTATGTAAGTCTTTTAGTTCCTTGACGGTCTTTCGTGTGCTCATGTTTTAATACATTTAATTCAATAATCCACTTTACATTTGTTCTAGTTTTTTGTGGTTTCTTTATTTTTATTTCATATTCATAATTTGGATAGGCCTCCATAAAGATGCTCATCTTATTTATGAAACTTTGAATATCATCTAATGCTTCTATTATTGTTTCTTTTTCGCTAACGTATCGTTTTTGTAATTGTACCATTCTTTCTCTGTCATTAGATCAGGGAATCTTTCCCCTTTGTTGCAGCTTTTAGTTGCGAATGCTTTATCAAAAGGATTGCAGCCACAATATATACATCCTTTCTTTCCGTCTTCATCTTCTACGAAACAGTCATCTTTACAAAGCTCATGTCTATAAGCTATTTGTTCCTGTTTATAAATTGGTAGTCCAAATAGCTTACTGCTCAGTATCGTGCTGTAAGCATCGAAGAAACTTATTACGTTCAACAGATTGAACTTTGGCTTTGGCTTCTTGCTCATCTTTAAACTTCTTCACTTGTAACGAAATCACCTCGTCGAATTGCTTCAATGTCGTTTGGTACTTCTTTGTCTCCATAATGCTCTTTTAAGTTGTGAATTTTTCCTTGCAACATCATCGACTCCATACCTTCGATCTTTAGATCTGTAAACTCGTATGCAAGCTCTGCGACGTTTTCTTCGGTAACCTCTTTACCTGTTCTAAACATTTTAGCAGCAACTACATCAAGTTCATCCATTATTTGATATATTCTTTTAATTCTTTTCTTAACGTCTTTTTTCTGCTTTTTTAAACTCTCCCTTTGTCCTTTTTTAAAAAAATTACTCATCTAAAAATCTTATTAGTTTTGTGTATATGTGTTCTGGTAAAACTACCATGTTAAGAGTCAATTCCGTCTGCACCATTTCTCCGTCTGGATAACTCTGTTTATCTTTTACTAAATGGTTTGCTCCCCATTTAATACTGTCATTGACTAATCTTTCTTTCATCATCGCAAGAATATCTTGATTAATAATTCCCGACTCTTGCATTGGTATAGCTACTGTTTCTTGTCCTCTTGCAAATATTGCCTCACTCTGTAGCTCATAAATCATTTCTTCTTTCTTATTCATCTCCTAGTGTACTCACAATTTTACTTTCAAAATACATTCCGTTGCTGAGGTTTTTATCCCTCTTGTATCGTATAACATCTTTAATCCACTCGTCTTCGTGCCTTACAAATATTTGAATAATCTTTTCATTGTAAGGGCCATAATCGATACTAACGTTTACATCTGTCAGTAAATTGCCTCTGTACTTTTTAGTGTAGTACTCTTTACGGTTAAATACCTCTCCCAAGTTATTTACTAGATCTTGTTTGATCGCCAAGTACTTATTAAAAACTTCTTCCTTAATTGTCATATTCTTCTGGGTTACTTGCTTTTTCTTCCTGCTTAGAGGGTGGTTGTAATTTAATTCTTTTAAGTTCTGTACCATTCTCTACTGGTATAAATTGCTTAGTCTTTGGATCAAATATTACAAACTCCCAATTATCTTTAGACTCTAATTCCCTCGCCATATTTTGTTAATGTTTCTATTGTTAGATCCTCTAGTACCTCTAGTGTGTAATCTATTTTATCTAACAGCTCATCTAATTGAGTCGTTGTTTCTGCCTTACCTACTGCGAAATACTCTCTGTTAAACAAAGGCTGTGTAAATGTGTTACTGATATATACTTCATTTACACTAGGTATATGTGTAAGTACAATCAAATTAATTCTTTTACTATCTCCAAATGTTCTAGTACCTTTTGCAATGTATACTTGATTAGGTAGTAAACTCTTTTCTTCACCTTCTGGTTTCCATAGAGTGAAATTTTTTGCTTCAATGTCTCCTTGTGTAAGACTCATAATTTAATAATTTCTTTGATACTTTCTTTGTTGCTATTTTTTCAACAATACAAATGTACGAAATTTTTTTGACATATGCAAGTTTTTTGGCAACTTTTTTTAAAAAAAATTAAAAGGGGGGCGTAAACCCCCCGTCCCTTGTTACTTCTTCTTAACTTTATCCTTTACTTCATCAATGACGTCTTCTACTGTATCAGTAATGTCCTTACCTTTTTTATAAGATAAGTAATTCTTGTAGACAAATACGCCAGCAACAAAAGCAGCGGCATGCGTTAAAACTAGTGTTAAAACCATAAGTATATATTTAAGGGGTTAATTATTGTTTCAGTTTGTATTCTATTATACGGCTCGTAGTAAATGCTTCGACTTCCCAAGGACGTAGTCTATAAGGAACAAAATATAAATTATATTCTTTACTCCTATAAATAACTACATGGGGTCTGTCATGAACGAATCGTAATAGTCCTTCTTCATATTGTTTAATATGAACCATTTCATGCGCGACTATCTCAGCCACGTTATAACGAGTTACTCTGTTTGTTATGTTAATTACGTATTGGTGGTTCTCAGGGTCACCTATTACCCATGCGTAGGTTGTCGTTTCTCCAGTGCTTAATGGATCATCTACGTATCGAATAACCACATGTACAGAATCTTCTGGCAGCTCTAAGATCTCTCTTACATCTGCTATAGTATCCTCTACACGATCTTCTAATACAAAGTCTGACTTAGTACTGAAGAATAGTGCCATCAATATGCCAATCATTATTGTTATTACTATTACTATAATAGCGTATGCTTTTTTGCTCATCTATTCATTAAATGTTTAAAATCGATTACTTCTCTATTAGCTAGTTTTTTATACATAGCTTCTGCAGCATCAATATTCTCATTGAGTTCGTCCCTCATGTCCGAAGGCATACCTGCAGCTCTTAGCAGTTGATTATATACTGCTATAATGTGTTGTAGTTGTTCTAAGATTTGGTGTTTGTCCAATGTTCTATATATTTAAGTTTATTTCTTTTTAGTTTTAAGTCTAGGTATGGTTCACCTCTTTGGTTCCATCCTGCCTTTATTGTTATTAGGAGGTATTTAGTTATCTTTGCTAAAGTGAATCTCCAGTACTTTTTTCCATTAGGCGCTTTCCACCTAAAGAATTCAGATCCCACTCGACTCTTAGCCTCATCTAATCTCTGTCCTACATTGAATGTCCAGTCCGACACCCACTGTCCATCGATCAGTTGTTCCCAGCGGAATTTATATTCAGGAGGTAATGTCAGTCCTACAGTAGATGCTCTAAGGTAGTAGTAGTTTAAATTAAAACTATTGTTCCTCCACAGCGACCAGCGAACAGCCGACCAAAAGGAAGGTTTTAATCCCTTATCTCTTAACCAGTACTCTTCACCAAAGTCCGTTTCATCATTTAACCATACCCAAAGGAACCAAGCATAAATAGACTTGTCCATGTGCTTACGTGCCCAGCCCCTACAAATAAATGCTAAGGGCCATACAAAATGTGACACAATATATGCCACGGCTTTCAATAATATTACTCCTATCCATTTCATAATCTACAAATATACAACATTAAAACTCAAAAGTCAAGTTTTTCGTATAATTTTTTTAATTATAACAAATCTTTTAGTCTTTCATTAAGCATTCTTTTGTATTTAGTAGAGTCTATCATGAATAGTCCTCTCATCATAATTTCAGCAGCAACATGGCCCATTAATCTATCACCATCTCCAAACTTAATATCTTTTCTAGGCAGATCATGAAAACTAACAAATTGCTCTGTACCTAAACGAAATATAAAGGCATCCTGATCAAGATGATCCTTTCCATAAGCCATATTTATATCTAGTCTATAATTACCTACTTTATCTTTTGATATTTGTTTAAGTAGTTTATAAAAAGGATTTGATAAAATCTCAGGTATAATATCTACATACCAAACCTTATCTCCTTTAAAAGTGGGTTTTAAATTCATTTGTCTTTTCCTCCTTTATTAAGTGCTATAAGTACAAACACTATTACCATTAAAAATAAAAAATCAGTTGCTTCCATCATATATTTCTTTTACTATTAATACAAATGTACAAAAAATAAATGACATATGCAAATTTTTTTTAATTTTTTTTTGAAAAATTTTTTAGTGCAGAATTATCTCTAAAAAAGGTACTATAAAAACACCCCCCTTAAAAAGGACATAAATCTGCGCTGAAAAAAAATTTAATTTTAACGAAAGAACGGAATAACCTAGAAGTATCCCCCCAACCCATTTTGAATCTTGGAGTACCCCCATATTGGGGTTACAAATTAAACTAAGTGTTATGATATTTATCGGTAGTACAGAAACTTTCAATCAGAATGGTGAGCCAAAGCTTGACAAGAACGACAAGCCTGCAGTTGCAGTAAGGGCTCTAACTGGTGATGCTCCACGTGGGCTCAACGTCATTGCTGGGACTGTAGCAGAGAATGCTGGGTTCCAACCACAGGAAATGTATCTCATTGATGCTCAAGAAGCAGGTGAGTACGCAGACCCTGAGACTGGTGAAATCACCAAGAGCTACAACTTCAACGTGTTGAAGAAACTGGAGCTTGACGTGGCTTGGGGTATGTTGCGTGGGTGCACTGCTCCTAAGTTAGTGCATCAGCCTAAGGCAAGGACTGCTGAAACGGCTAAGCCTGCTGAGCTAGGTGTGAACGTATAGTGGTAGGGGCTTCGGCCCCACTGCTTTGTGGCAATAATGCTACCAGAACAGTCACGAAGGTAATGGATGAGAGCGTGGTATAGTCACTACGCTCTCTTTTCTATTCTATTTCAATGCTACCAAAACAGTCAAACAACAGTTTAATATAGCTATTATGGTTCTTAAAGTAATTGTAAACGCTGCATCAGTTAATAAATGTAGCCTTGGAGATATACTAGAACTTAATGGTAAGGTTCTAGTTGTTACTAGTATTTCTAATCGTAAAGTTTATCTTGATGGTAAGCCTTATAATAGAAAGACTATGGATAAAGCAAAGAGATTATACATCTATAACTATTATAGGTTTAAATCTATTGCTTTAAATGACCAATAATTACAATCTAACAGTTTATGCTGGAGTTAACACTCAGATCGGCATAGATGATTGTAATTAAATGTCATAGTTTGCTTTTATTAATTATTAGCAGACTCTTAAATTAATAATTGTGTTAAAACGTGCTATCATTGAACTCGTAAGATCTCATAGGATAGACATAGGTTGGAGTCCTTACACAATTATTTATTTGTCTAATCAATTCACACACAAACTATTATGTATCAACTACTCACTTTAAATGATCATAGAGCTCTACCTATTGTATTCAATAAAGCAGAAGATGCCCTTGTATACTTAGACGAAGAGCAAACTACTCATGAAGATGATGAGTGGTCCATAGAAGTAACCATTGAGAATGAAATCATTGTGATTACTTACTATAAATACGACAAACTAGAAGACCAGCGTTATGCTGTGTACTATCTAGAAGAAACAAGACTCTACGCAAGGACATAAGTTCTTGCTTTTATATTAATTAAACCCAAAACAATAAGATTATGAAAAATGTATTAATGTTACTCGCAATTTCTTTTATGTTCGTATCGTGTTCAAATGATGATGTTGAACCATATGAATATATGACACGAACAGAAGAAATCTTTCCTGGTGCTGAATGTCCCAATGGTGGAATTAGAATCAGCGAAGGAGCAGATAGAAATGGAAATTTTTATCTAGATGGTTCAGAAGTTGTTAAAACGTTTGTTGTTTGTAACTAACACAACAATCATGAAATCATCTGATAGATTATCCTTTATGGCCTTTATTGTAATTATGTATATTCTTACAATACTGGCCTTTACAACAAATGTACTTATACTTGCAATACCTTTTGCAATAGGAACAACAGCAACTATTATTGTTTATACTCTTATGGATAAGCAAACTAATAATGAGTTGCTTACAGAAGAAGAAATTAAAGCAATCATCAATAAATATAAACACAATGGTAGCTAATACTTACGGGCTATTTGCCCTTGTCATATTTATTCTTATTATGCTTATATTTAGGAATAAGAAATAGATATATGCTCTGTATCTTCACTTTTGGAGTCTGAATTAGCTTAAAGACCGTGAAGATTGAGTCAACCAATATAATTATAGCTATTTTATCATTAATAGTAGTAGTTGTAGTCATAATTATAATGAACAATCATAATTGTGTAGCAATGCCTTATTGGCTAGTACAATTATAAATGATAATGTTATATTGGTTTTTATTAACTATTACCCTTACAATTATGTATCTTATAACAACCAACAATACACAGAATGGTGTATAGTATTGTTGCTGAAATATCGGAGTAACGCCTAGTCTCCTTAAAATAGGGAATACACAATTTAATAACATAGTCATCAGCCCTTTGTGGTTCTACGTAAATGATGTCTGAGAGTATGGTAGTGTAGCTCTCTTTTTTTTATTAACACACAAACACACATAAATCATGAATGACTATTTAGAAGTAATCGAGGAAGAAAGTAAAGTTTCAAAACATTGTGATGATGTATTAACTCGCATTGTAAAGAAATGGGAGAGAGTATTTCAAACAGAATATAATAACATTGCATTATGAAACAGTTAGTAATATTTATATTGCTTGCAATAGCAATTACAGCTACATCATGTGAAAGACGTTATAATTCTCATGTAGAAACTAGACAAAAAACACAGGTAGCTACCATACTGCCTGTGAATAATTCTGTGATAGTTATCTCATCAGTTGAGATATCTTACAATCACAGGGTACAACACATCATAGTAGATAAATGTGAGTACATACTTTATCATGGTAGCTCTCAAGGCTCTGGTAAAGCTATTACTCATCATTATAATTGTAGTAATCATGCACAGTCAATACGCTAATAGACAAATCTTCTGGGATGCAGAAGAAGAGCGTTATCTTATTAAATTATATAAGAAGGGCAGAACTCATAAACAAATTTCTGTCCTTCTTAATGATAAATTTGATAGAGCAAGAACTGCACGTTCTGTTCAAGCTAGAATTGAAAGAATCAACAAAAAGAATTATACTGTTGAAACTGATAAACTAATTATAGCTGCAGTACGTCAATATCCTCTTAATTTACAATATGCTTTTAAAATTGCATGTAAAGAGATAAATGCTAAATATAAGCTTGATATTAAACCTATAAGTATTCAAGGTAGATATTATAGCTTTGTAAGAAAGAATTATGAAATCATTACTACTGGATCTAATGCAGGTTTTAGTATTAATGTTAAAAATAAACATAGAAAAGATAATAAGTTGCCTAAGCAGAATTTAAAACCTGTTCAATCTTTATTAAAACAAATATTGAATCTATCTGATAAAGAGAGGGCTCTTCTTATTGATCTATTAACAATTTAATCATGAAAAAGTTTAAAGAAGCATTCAAGTATTATATCCCAATTATTGGGTTCATACTTTTTGTTTATAAATCAGAGAAGTATGATTATAAGAACCGTGATATTTTATCACAACCACCAATAGTTTATGTGGGTGAGTCACCATTAAGTGAATTAGTGTTTACACTAGTTCATGGTGGCACATTTGCATTTTCTATTGCGTATGTTTTAACAAGAATGTTATGAGAAATTATTATCGTAACATTATATTTAAAGTAATACTAGGTATTGCTTTTATAGTCGTAATATTAATCGAGCTGGACTATATTCTATCAATTCATGGCTTCTACTCAGTGTTAGTAGTGCTAGGATTTGTATGGGTGTGGGAGCAGCTAACAAAAACTAAGTTATGAATGATGGATATTTAATAACTGGAGGCATATTTCTTGTGCTTCTTGTAATTGGTCTAATAAAGGCAAGTAAATTTCCCCGTCAGGACGACTTTTAAAGCTACTCTTATGGACTTTAAAGAGTTTAAGGATAGAATATACGTCTGGTGCCTTAGAAATGCGCCAGGCGTTCTTATTCTTGTTTATTTAATTTCGTTAATGGTATTCTTATACCACACATTTAATTAAGCAACAAAAGTATCAAAAGTAATTATTAACTATAGTATATATATTATATATATATATTATTTATTTGTATAGCTATTATGACAAAAACAAAACAAGAAGCTGTATCAATAGCTAAAAAAGTTAGAGTTGGTACTACATTTTTCAATTCTTATAATAATGCTACAGCAGTAATGCATGTAGAACGTTCTTCAACAGGAAAATGGAAGTATTTAAAATTACTTAGTAGTACTGGGACAGAATGGAATGTGAATCGTCAATCATTTATAGATCGTACTATGGATGGAGCCTATAAAACTTTTGGAAATCTTATGGGTGGCAAGTACATGGATGAGTTTGAAGAGTTTTGGACTGAGTTAAGTGTAGGACAAAATATATCTATTCTAGATAATACTAAAAACAAATGGTATCATTATAAAATAGACGCTCCACCATCAAAACAATGGGGTCAAAAATATCTTCAATGTTTGCCTTATAGTAAAGAAGAAGGTAAAGTTAAAACTTATACTAAAACTTATTTAAATACTAAGTATAATAGAGACGAACTTAGATTAACGCACACATTATCACAAAAACAACAACAAATAGATGAAAATCATGAAAAGAGCAACGTATCTAAAGAAAAGCAAAGAAGAAATAGCCGCCTCGCAAATCTCTTATCAAGTGGAAAAAGACAATCTCCAACTAAAAGCAGACTTGTTGGAAACACAGCGGTGTATTGCAGAGAAGGAAGAAAAATTAATAGAGCTGAAATCAAACAAAGAATTCGACCCTACCTCATTAGTTGAGTTAAAGCTTGAAATAGCACATTGTAAAAGGGTGCTTGTTGAATTGGTTGAGTTAGAAAAAGAGCTCTTTTAATGATAAATTAGCCTTTTTCCCCAAATCAGGTTATTGCCTACATTTACTAATTATTTAATTATGAACAAATGAAGAAATTATTAAGTGTAGGCTTTCTATTAGGCCTACTAATCGTGTTATCACTACAAATGTGTACTAAAATAGAAGAAATATACACATGTGGTGATAGAAATGGAGATGGAATCGAGAATGAACTTGATTGCATTGGCCGTGATGGTAAGGATGGCGTTGATGGTAAGGATGGTGCTAATGGCATGCCTTATGAAATATTAATGAATCAAAGGCCTTCAACAGTATGTGATGGATATGTTATGTCTTTTTATGCAGATGTTAATGGTAATAAAACAATAGATGATGAAGATCGTCTTATTGGAGAAATACCTGTGTGTAATGGACAAGATGGCAGTGATGGTACTGATGGGAGTGATGGTGAATCACCAACATTTGTACTTACTAACACTGATGCATCAGATAAATGCCCTAATGGCGGTGTATTAGTTGAAATATTTGTCAACAATATATCACAAGGCAGTTTTGAAGTATGTAATGGTGCAGATGGTGAAGATTTTGTTTATAATCATTCTTATGAGATAACAAATGACCCAGTAGATTGCGCTGAAGCAGGTGGTAGAACAATTAAAATCTATAATGCTGACAATGAGTTAGTTGAAGAAGTAATATTATGCTTTGGAATGACTTATGGTGTGCTTAAAGAAAAGGTATTACCACTTAGAAAGTATTTTGAAGACGTGTCTGTTATTTATAAAGAGATAACAACATGTGATAATGGCAATGGATTTGAAGTATGGGTTAGCATTGATGATGCTGAAATCTTACACTTCTACATTTGTCCACCACCAACAAATTAAATAATATGAAAAAAGAATCAAGTTATAAAATAGCTGCTTTTGGATTAATTGGTTGCTTATTATGTATCATTTATTTAATGATAGCATGTGAGAAAAATTATGATCTGGTTGCAGAGAAAATATGTGTTGAACAAATTAAATCAATAGAAAATGAGTGAATTTAAATGGTTTATTAGTATAACATCATTAATTGCAATTATTGTAATCTCATTAATGATAGGTTTACCTAAATATAATGTGTGGAGATCTGCTATTGCAGTAGAGAAAGCACAAAATTGGGGTAAAGCAGAAATGGCTCAAGCAGAGCAAAATAGATTAATCTTAATTGAAGAAGCAGCAGCTAATCTAGAAGCACAAAAATTAAACTCACAAGCTGAAGTTGAACGTGCTAAAGGTATGGCTGAAGCTATTGAAATCGAAAATGGTAAATTAACAGAACGATATATTCATTATTTATGGGTAAGAAACATAGATAAAATGGATGGTGATGTTATTTATATACCAACAGAAGCTAATTTACCTCTATTAGAGGCAAGAAATAAATAAATATGTTATACAACAATACCCAAGTGAGAAATCGCTTTAATACTGCACGTTCTAGGAGAGTCTTAGGACGTGCTAAAGGTGTGCAATGGAAAAATAGATTGCGCACACAATCCTAATCCCAATCTTAATTAAATTTAAAACAATGAGAAATTTAGTATTTTTATTCATGCTAGTCTCCTTTAGTTTATCTGCTCAGTATGACAGATGGGCATTTGGAGCAGAATTGGGCGTACATGCAGTCGGTGATCAATCCGCTCTTGTAACAGACGCTCACAATCACCTTGGATTAAGTGCAAGGTATAGCATTAATCCAACAGTAAGTGTTGGTTTAACTGCTGGATTTGACAATCTTACACTACAAGACCTAGAAGGAGTAGTAGGAGAGACCGATTATGGTCGCATTAGTGCTGAAGGATTTATAGATGTATTTGATGTCTTAGATCTGCAGAATAATGTATTTACACTATTATTTCATGGTGGACCAGGTATGTCATTCATTGCAATAGATAATGATGACTGGCAAAGATTTCTGCCCAGTTATACTGATGAAGTATTTAGTTTAACAGGTGGTTTAACTGGTATGGTTAAAATTAGTAAAACATTTGCAGCTACATTAGATTATAGGACAACAGCTAATATTACACAAGATTACACTCTTGATGGATATATACCTATTGCCAATGCTGATGTAAATTCAACTGTTACTAATTTTAGTATTGGTTTGACTATTTATCCTGGTAAAAAGAAAGACGGTGAAAAGCAAGAGCATGCTGATTGGTATGTAGCTCCATCGCCTGTCTATACTAATACATATGTTACTAATGTAAATCATGTTACAAGAGAGTATGTGAGAAATGTCACAGAATCTAGTTGTGAATGTGAAGTAGTAGAATTTGTATTCTTTGACCATGATAAATATAAAATCAAAGAACAATCATTAAATGCTATAACTAAAGTATTTGATTATTTAAATGAGAATAAAAATGCGGAGCTTTGGATTAAAGGATTTGCATCTGCAACAAGTAGTTCTGCTGAATATAATAAAACTTTGTCAAGAAAAAGAGCTAAAGCTATCTATGATAAGCTTGAAGCAATGGGTACTGATATGAATAGAGTATCTGTATCTTCTGAAGGCAAAGATTATGAGTGGGCTGATGAATCTATTCATGATGTTGCACGTAGAGTTGAATTAATAATCACTAAAAAGTAATAGTAATGAAAAAGTTTTTATATTTATTCGTAGCATTGCTAGCTGTTGCTTGTAGTGTAGATAGAATTAATGAAGTAGCCGTTGGACCACAGGGGCCTCAAGGTATTCCTGGTGTTGATGGCAAAGACGGTGTTGATGGTGCTAATGGTAGTATCATTACATTTGAATATTTTGAAACTTCTCAAGAATGTCCTGAAGGGGGCGTTCGCTTCTTCTCAACAGTAGATGGTGAGATAGTTGATATTGTAGAAGTTTGTGATGGAGTTGATGGTCAAGACGGTGAAGACGGTATTGATGGTAACTCTATAATAGTTGAATATGAAGAAACTGAGGTGGGCGTTTGGGTTCTCTTTGGTTATTATATCAACGAAGAATTTATTGAAGTTAACCGTATATTTATACGTAATGGTGTCGATGGTTCTGATGGAGCTGACGGACAGGATGGTAATGATGGTGCAGACGGTGAAGATGGCTACAATGTAGTTATGATCACAGGTAAGCATACTGAAGGACCATACGCTGGTGAAACTTATGTTTTACTTGGTCTTGATACCAATCGTAACGGTAAGCTTGATGTACCAGATGAGGTTACAAATGTACTTAAAATCTATGATGGGCAAGATGGCTCTGATGGTGAAGATGGTACAGATGGCCAAGATGGTGATAGTGTTACATTTGAAATTACAGAAACAGAAGAGGGATGTTATATCGTTACTTTCTTTATAGATGGTGAAGAAGACGAAACTCTTACATTATGTAATGGAAAAGATGGTGAACCTGGTCAAGACGGCCAAGACGGCCAAGATGGAGACGGTATTCTTTGTACTCCTGATGGGCTATGGACAGGTGAAACTGGTTATGTATTTAATATTGAATCAAAATTGTTTGTTCCTAATTCTCGTGGAGGTATATATATCTCTACTGTAAGTGTAAATGGACAAACGCCTGTTAATATTTATGTCGATGTTGCTGCTTCTCAAGCTTATGCTAATGTTACTAACTTTGTTAGTGATGGAGTACAGTTTAAGAACGGTAAAATTTGGAATTATTGTCAAGTTTATGCAAGTCCTCGCGAATATTTGGACATTGCTGTAGGCAATAAACGTAAATATTATACTCGATAGTCGCGGAAACGGAACCTTGAATTGAGATACATTGTCCTTAACATGTACAGCGTACATCCCTGAGCACAATCCCTATGGCTAAGTAAGGTGGAAGATGCGGGTATATTTACAAAATTCCCAAGCAAGTAGCGTTTTATAAGGTGAAATACTTGGGAGGTTTGTGTGTTTAAATAGGAGGAGTACTAGTGGTCCAGTTTATGGAAAATCTAGGCTCCTCTTATTTTTTATTAATTAAAATTAAAGAAAAATGCAAATAGTAAAAAAGGCACAAGCCATTGTAGATCTAAATCAAAAAGTTGAAAATGCGGCTAGTAGAATAACTCATCTTAAACATATAAAAGAGAGTAAACGTAAAGTGAAACTCTATGTAGAGAATAAGGATGATGTAATGGCCAGATATGGTTATGAAGAATTGTGGCTAGAAATACCTTCAGATACGCTTATTGATTTAGCTATGGAGTATTTAAAAGAACAATTAACTGAAAAACAATTGAAACTATATAAACATATTGCAAATGACGCAAAATAGAGCAGTACAAACGAAACTGATGATAATCAGACAGCGTTTAAATCAAGAATGGGCTAAAAAGAAACCAAAAAATGGTGGAAAAAGAGATTATTCTGTGATTTACCAACTTCATGAAGAAAGAAATGAAGCAAGACAAAAACTTTAATTTATAAACCACACAATCATGAAAAAATATAGCGTGGGTGAACTCACAATCATTGCATTTAGAGTAAAATGTATCGAACAATTGCAACAATTGGAAGACATTTTGTACTATTTAATAGCCGAATGGCCTAATGAGTACAATAAACATCAACTTGGCGCTGTATTTACTGTCATGAATGGCAAAAAAGCAGTACTATGAGAGATTTAATTCAAGCTATTGCTTGGATGTTTTTTGGTTTAATGCTTTATGTTGCTTACGTCATAGATTATGCTGAAAACGATATGGGCAAGAGAAAAAAGAGACGAAAAAAGACTCTAAAAAAGAATTCCGTGGTAAATACAAAAGGAAAATTAAAATTAGCTACTAATATACAAAATAAGGAGCTAAATATAACTGGTAAATACCGTGTTTATAAAAACGTTAATGGTACTAGGGTACTAGTTCAAAGAATGAGTGACTGTAAATTTGTTACCCCAACCTCAGAACAAGTAAAATATCTAGTTAAAGAACGTAAAATAGACAAGGAGCTTGGTGATTCAGTACCAACAAGGTGAAAAAGGGATTAGAGTAGCCACTGAATAATGAGATTAACACAGAATCCCCGAAAAACCCAGCGTAATGGCGGCTGTATGTTAATCTTAAATATTATGGGGTAGCACAAATCAAGTTTAATTAAAACCGAAGTTATGGATTATTTGATTAAAATACTACAATTTGTGCCATTTATTGGACCAGCTTTTATCACAACCAAGAAATTTGGTTATAGATTACAGTTGGCCCTATACCATTTAGCTGTATTTCTTATTTCGATGAATGTAATAACTTATTATCTAATGAAATGAGAAAAATGAATGTAGTAAGGGTGAGGAGACGTAGACTCTCTTTACCCCAGAAGTTGAGGAAGCTTAAAACAACAGGTGAAGAATGTGTAATAACATTTATAATGCCAGACGGTTCTAAGCTTTCCGAAACTCTGAGTGAGAAATTTTTAGAGAAAAAGAAAATTGGGCAAATTATCACTGACTTGTATGCAATAAGTCATGATAGAGGCGCTATCAACTTCGTAATCTAAAAAGAATGAAAGTCTATGAATATTTATTATGTAGGAGCTAAAAGTTTATTTGATGACTTTGAATCAGCAACTATTGATGAATGTTATCAGTATTTGAAAGGGAAGAGCGTACTTTCCCTAGATATTGAGACTTCATATGGACATGGAGGAGTATATCCGAGAGAAGGACTAGATCCTTATGTGTCTAACATTGTAATGGTACAAATTGGTGATCTTGATAGGCAATACGTGATTGACTATAGAGTGACAGACATAAGTAAACTATTACCAATAATTACTGATAAAAATGTCCTAATAGTGGGCCAAAACCTTAAATTTGAGTATGGGTTCTTCTTGCACCATGAGAAGATACGTATCAATAACGTGTATGACACGATGGTTGTGGAACAAATCTTATTTAATGGCTTACAGCCTGATGCGTCCTTAAAAGGACTGAATAAGAAATATTTGGGCATTGAAGTAGAAAAAGAAACTAGGCTTGAGTTCCTAACAATTAAAGACAAGCCATTTAGTAAAAAACAGATCATGTATGGTGCAGAGGATATATTATATCCTTTAAAGATCAGAGAAAAACAACTTCCACAAATCACAGAAAAAGGTCTTGTAAACTGCGTGAGCTTGGAAATGTTATTTCTTGAAGTGCTCGGTGACATTGAATACAAAGGTATTCACTTTGACCGTAACATTTGGGAACAGAATTATGATAAGAACGTCATTGAGTTAGATAAACTTAGAGATAAGCTCAACCAATATGTTCTAGACAATCTAGATTTCACACATTTTGTGGAGTCACAATTAGATTTATTTAATCCTGAACCAAAATGTGGAATTAGTTGGACATCCCCGAAACAAGTAACAGAGTTATTTGATTATTTAGGTGTATGTCCTAAAAGTAAAGACACAGGTAAATTAACTGTAAACGGTAAAGTATTACAGGCGTCCTTGACATCTACAAATAAGGGCAAACCTCAGCATCTCAAAGACTTGATTGAATTATATCTCAGGTACAAAGAGTATGAGCGTTCATGTAGCACATTTGGCATAGATTTCTTCAAATATGTCAATCCTGTGACTGATAGGCTACATAGTAATTATAAACAGATATTAAATACTGGCAGGATAAGTAGTAGAAATCCAAATCTACAAAATATCCCATCTGACCTTGGGTTTAGAAAAGCCTTTACAGCACCACAAGGATGGAAGATTGTAAACGCGGACTATTCTGGGCAAGAGCAGATTATTTTGGCTAATAAGTCAGAAGACGCAGATTTAATATACTTTTATGAACAGGATCTTGGTGATATGCACAGCTTTGTTGCATCCAAGATATTCCCAGAGTTGGCTGGCTTGCCTCTGGATGAAATAAAAGCACAGCACAAAGACAAAAGACAAATCGCTAAAGCTGCAGGTTTTGCTATTAATTATGGTGGTAATGGTTATACTATTGCTGCTAATTTAGGTATACCTCAACATGAAGGCGATAAAGTCTATGAAGCATATTTCAAAGCATTTCCAGGCTTGAAAAGATATTTTACACAAGTTCAACAACTTACTAGAAAGCGAGGTTACATTCTTATTGATCCTATTACAGGACGTAAGTATTGGTTTAAATACCCTCGAAGCAATAAAGCAAAAGGTGAAGTTGATAGAGCAGCGTTAAATTATCCTATTCAAGGCGAAGCTGGTGGAATCACAAAACTAGCTCCTATATTATTTCGTAAATGGATACTAGAGAATGAACTACAAGATGTTGTATTCATTACTAACCTAGTACATGATGAAATTAACGTAGAAGCTCGTGATGATTACGCACAATTAGCTGCGGAAAACTTAGAAAAATGTATGAAAGAGGCAGCAGACAGGTGGTGTAAGATAGTTCCACTTGGCGCAGAAGCTGTAATTACTAATTATTGGACTCATTAATATGGAATATACGGATAAAAAGATTGTTATAGATCTAATCACAGATGAATATGGAGTTGATGATATGCAATTTGTCGTTGATATGGCAAAAAACATGTTTGATATGCATATAACATTTGCTGACATACTAGATCACGTAGCATACATTCCAGAGGACTACGAGAAAGCAAGCTGGACTGTAGAAATGAGTGAAATATTTGATGACGTATGAGTGATAAAAAGACAGAATGCCCTAATTGCTTAGGTTCAGGAGAGGAGTTTTACAAGGGTAAATATCCTCGTCCTTGTTATATTTGCAAAGGGGCTGGTGTAGTCAATATTGAAGTCGCTCAAAATTATTTAGATGAACATTTGTTTGATTCATTAGAATAAATGGCTTTAATAGTTGACTTTAAGGTGTTAGAAGAGGTCAATTTGTCCGTAAATGAGTTAATGTTTTTATATCTGTATTCAGAAGAAGGTGTATGGTATGAGGAAACTTATAATGTTTGTGTAGAATGTCTAGAAGATAGAGGTTTTATTAAATTAGATAAGAATCCACGTAATTTACACATTGAACTAAGACAAAAAACAATAGACTTGTTAAAGCTTCTAACTATAGAAGTAGAGACAACAATTAATGACACCAAAACTATCAAAAAATCCTCAAGAGCGATTAATCAAGATTTAGAAGGAAGACTGACAGAATTTAGAGACAAGTGGAAAGGCTTAAAACCTGGTTCTATGGGCAGTTTAAAATCTTGCAAAGCAAAACTAGCTCGTTGGATCAAGGAAAATCCTGAGTATAACATGGATCAAATCTTAAAAGCAGCTGATATGTACATAGATTCCTTAAATGGAGACTATAGATTCCTGCAGCGTGCAGATTACTTTATTTTCAAGCAAGAGAATAATAGAGAAGAATCTTCACGACTGTCTGCTTTTATAGATGAGATTGATGAATATGCTCCCGAAAATTGGACATCGTCCTTAAAATAAGATTATGAGTTTATATACAAGAGTATATGAGGACTTGATAGAAAGGCGTGAGAGATTACTCACAGGAAAAATTAATTGTATCCCATGGGGATTTCCGCGCTTTGAAAATGAATTGCCTGGCATTGAGCGAGGCAAGTATTATTTAATTACTGCGAACAGTAAAGTGGGTAGAATTTGCCCCTTCATACAGTGATGTATGTCGAAAAATTCCGAATTCTTAACAGAGGTTTAATTAAAAATATGTAAAAACAATGGGAACAATTATTCCAGCACAAAATCCTATAGAAAGGTCAGGAGACTCTTTTAGATTTTATGTCCCTGGTGGATATACTTCAATACATTATGCCACTTGTGGGGGTAATTGTAAAATGTGTACAGTTAGTGATGTAGGTATGAACCTAGAAACACAAGAAGAAGCTACTTTTGAAAGACTTGATGAATTATTTGGAGTTTACAGAAAACTTATATTTCAAGTTAATGTAAGCAAAAAAGAACATATTGAGATTTTAAAGAAGCATTTTACTATGGTTGGGGTTTCCATTATTCCAATTGGATATAATAGGCCTACACAGCAACATGATAAACTTACATATGTAGCGACTTTTTTAACTAATAATACTTTTAGCTCTAATGGAGTTACTAAAGAGTTAGTTAAGGAAAGAATGGAAGATCCTGAAATTAAAAGAAGGATTAAGAATCAAACAATAAGTTTGAAAAAAGCAAAATAATTAAGCTAACGGGGAAACCCTTCAATTAAAAAGATATGGAAGAATTTGCAGAGATTATAGCTCAAAGAACAATAAAGAAAACTACAACAGATTGTTGTGCTTTTTGTCAGCTTAGTAAAGTTGGAAATCAAACGCCAATACGTGCGATACAGATTAAACTTGCTCAGTTGGAAAAAGAAATGCATGCTAACAAAGAAGTTGGCATCACTAGAGGAAATGGTCAAACAGCAGTTTTTACGGTTGTTAGTCCTGGTGAAGATATCTTAATGTCTAACTTAGTAAGGTTAGGCTTTAAGAAGGCTTGGGAATTCCCTCGTCGTAAAGGATATCCTCAAACAGGAGATTTGAAGCTAATGATTAAAAATTTGTAACATGGAAACAGACAAAGAAAAAAACAAATTCAGAAAAGATTGGTACAACAAAGGAGATAATCCTCATCAAGAGATTAGATCTATTGTTGAAAAAATTGAAGACAATCCCGTGCCGTCACTAGATGATTTAGTAGAAATTTTTATGGCTGAAGTAATCCCAGAAGGAGAATTAAGCGATAAAAAAATGAACTTAGTATACAACTATTTAGAAAAATTTGTAGACTATGTTAAATATCAAAACGGTGTAGAGACTAACAAGGAACAACTCCAAGAATGCAGTCTATGTATTCCTAAATGTGAAGGATGTACTCAAGATGAGTATGACCAAGCATATACGGACGCAATAGATAGAGGTGCAATCCAATAGAGTTGATGAGATAGTCCGAACTATATGGTGACATATAGAATCTTAACAAGGTTATAAAACCAAGTAAATTATGTTTAAATTAATATATAATAGTTATCTTTGGAATGTCCTATATTTTATTGAGCAAATGTGGGAAGATATAAATACAGAGATAATACAAAGGTGGTATGCCTTAAATGAGATCCCTAGAAAAATGACAGATAAAGAATTATTGAAAGATTTAAATGCATTGTGCAATAGTAGTGCTCCTTGGTCTGATAGTGTTTACTTTAGTGGTGCTCCACTATTTAAATATGAAACGACTAAAAAAGGAAAAGATTTAATTAAAGCACGACGTAGTTTTGGTGATTTGTTTAAACGTTACAGGATAAGAGGAGTTTCTGAAGAACAATTGATGAGAGTTCTTGGTGATCCTAAAAATAAATTTAGAGGTGGTATTTGTACTGATATATATAAGGTAGTATTTTTTAAAACTACAAGAGGCCCTATATTTAAATTTTGCCCAGGTGGGGGTGAAAGTTGGGAAAATAGTTGTAATAATGAAGAATGCCTTAATAATTGGAAAGACGGCAAATATACTTTAAAGTATTTAGGAGATTTGTGGGATAAAGTTCACACACAAGACCAAGAAATTTTAAGAAGATTCAGACAAAGAAACCGATATCCTTATCCAGAAACATTAGGGTAACAATATTGAAAACTCAGATAGCCGATTGGCTATTTTTGTATAATACTGTTCAAAAAGTAATTGATCAAGATCTGAATATTAAATTAAAGATATTTTATTTTACTTTAGAAATGTCAAAAGAAGAGAAGATGCGTGCTGCATTCTCTAACATATTATATGTTAAAGAAGGTATCCGTATTGCCCCTAAAGATTTGAGATCTACTAAAGCAGATAAAGTTCTTAGTGAAGAATATTTAGAAATCATCGCTAAATATGAAGATTATTTCAACAAAATTGAAGAAATAGTCGAATTTGTAGATGATATTAGAAATCCTACAGGAATATTTAAGTTTGTTCGTGACTATGCGCAAGCAAATGGTACACAACATACTAAAAAGATAGAGATTAAAGGAGAAGTAACAGAAATAGATGACTGGTATGAGCCTAATGACCCCGAAGAATACGTAATGGTATTCATTGATCACATTAGTCTTATAGCACAAGAAAGGTCTGCAGGTAGGCAAATGAGCCTACACGAATCTATTGTGAAATTATCTTCTGACTATCTTATCAGACTCCGCAACAAGTATAATTATATACCAGTTGTAGTGCAGCAGCAGGCAGCAGCACAGGAATCTGTAGATAATATGAAAGTAGGTAGGTTAAAACCTTCTTTAGATGGACTAGGTGATTGTAAGCTAACTGCGCGTGATGCAAATGTTATCTTAGGGTTATTTAGTCCATTCAGACACGAAATAAGAGAGTATTATGGGTATGATGTTATGTATTTTAAAGATAACATCAGATTCTTAGAAATCTTAGGAGGTCGAGAAGGTGGTGGTGGTACTACATGTCCTTTATATTTTGATGGAGCTGTGAATTATTTTCAAGAACTACCACTATCTACTAATGATGGAGGTATGCAGAAAGTATACACATTTTTAAATAATATGAGAAGATATGAGTAAAACCACAGCCGACAGATATAATGTTGGTAAATTAAAGTGGTCATTAGTTTCATGGAAGGCATTAGAACCAATGGTTCGCGTATTAATGTTTGGTGCAGAAAAGTATGATTCTTGGAATTGGGCTAAAGGGCTCAGTTATATAGAAATCTGCGAAAGTATGCAAAGACATATATATGCTTTTATGTCAGGAGAAGATGATGATCAGGAGAGCAAACTAGCTCATGTAGGCCATATACTATGTAACGCAATGTTTTTATCTTATATGACCCTTTTTAAAAAGGACATGGATGATAGATACATTGATAAAAATCTAGATAATGGCAAGAATTGACCATAGTTACCATCAGCTTTTAATAGCATTGAAGCAGCATGGTATAATGTATGAAGACCCAAAAAGAAAAGGAGTGTTTAGGACACAAGTTCCTTATGGCGACTTCTATCATGGTTTAGCAGGCGGATTTCCTGCACTTACAACTAAGAAATTAGCTTGGAAGAGTGTAATAGGAGAGCTTATTTGGTTTCTCAGAGGAGATAGTTATATCACGTACTTAAAACGGAATAACATTAAGATCTGGGATAAAGATGTAGCTGCCTATGAAGCGACAGGAGAACCTAAAAACTATGCAGGAAGAATTTACGGAGTACAGTGGAGGAGCTGGGCGCATTATGACACCAGTGATGGTGAACCATTATATCGCACAGTAGATCAAATAGAAAGGCTATTAGAAGGCCTTAAAGAATCTCCATTTAGTACAGACCATATAGTTACGGCATGGAATCCAGCAGAATTAGATGAGATGGCTTTGCCACCTTGTCACTTTGGTTTCCAAATTATGTGCTATCCACTTGAATCTGGCGAAATTGGGTTTGATTTAGTATGGGATCAACGAAGTGTAGACACATTTTTAGGTCTACCCTTTAATATTGCTTCCTATGCTTTATTAATGATAATATTAGGAGAGATTACAGGCTACACACCAATGAATTTACGGGCAAGTTTAAGAAATGTTCATTTATATGACAATTCTTTTGCTGCAGTAGATGAACAATTGGCAAGAGATGTAAATAAGCATAGTGCTCCTATAGTATATCTAAGTAAAAAATTTAAACAAGCAATAAACAGATATAATAAGAAGGAAATCAACCTTACTAAACTGTTTAATTCTGTTGAAATTGAAGATATTATTGTAGAAAACTATACTTCTTATCCTGGTATTAAAGTAGAAATGCTAGAAAGAACAAAAAATTAATGATAGAATTACCAAAATTAAAAACAAAGGCTTCTAGAGTAAATCCTAAGTCTATTGTAATTTTCAGTCAACCTAAGATGGGTAAAACCACAGCAGTGTCTGCGCTAGAAAATTGCCTTATACTAGATTTAGAAGAAGGTACCGATTTTGTCGATGCCTTAAAGATTGACGTTGTCAAGGAAGCCCGTCGAGAAGGTAAATTGCCTATCATAGTATTGAAAGAATTGATAAATAAAATTGCAGAAGCAAACAACAAAAACCAAGGGTATGTCTACAAGTACATTGCTATAGATACAGTAACTGCCCTAGAAGATATTGTTTTGCCGCTAGCCAATAAGATGTATAAAGATACACCTATGGGTCGTAATTGGGTTGGTAACGATGTTACTACACTCCCTAATGGCGCAGGTTATCGTTATACACGAATGGCCCTTACAGAAGTATTGAACTCTCTGGAGAAGATTTGCGATACCTTAATTATCTTAGGTCACACTAAAGATAAGATGGTTGAGCGTGAAGGTAAAGAGATGACTGAGCGAGGTCTAGATCTTACTGGTAAGATGGCTGCAATTGTTTGTTCTCAAGTAGATGCTATAGGTTATTTATATAGAGACGAAAATGAGACTAAGATAAATTTTGCATCCTCTCAAAGCTTAATAGCTGGTGCTCGTTCTGAGCATTTAAAGGGTGCAGATATCACAGTCGCTGTTTCTGATGACCAAGGAAACGTTAAAATAGATTGGTCAAATATTTTTATAAACGAATAAATGAAGAAGATTTATGTTTGATTTGAATTCTAATGAGTTTCAAGGAACTGTTATTTTTAATAACGGTGTAGGTGGGAAAGTAGAAAATGTTGATATTGCTGTTGAGTTGAAAGCTCCAGAGCAACCTGATACATATCCCGCATTTAAATTGGTTGTAACAGATGCCAATGGTGGCAAAATCAACCAAGGATTTTATTATCCAACCCCTCGTGATGGTGTGTCTGCTGAAGACAATGCTAAACGAGAAAAAAGGGAAGTAGGACGAGTGATTCACATTGCTCGTGCTGTAATGGGTGCTGATGCCCAATTTCCTGCAGTAGGAACTGCTAAGGAAGCTTTTGATGTGCTATTTAAGCTCATCGGTGAGAAAGCTGTAGGTCAAAAATTTAACGTTTTTGCCACTTATGGTACTACTGGTTACCCAAGTCAATATCTTGGACTAAGGTATTTCGATTTTATCGAAAATGCTGCAACTCCAACTGGACGACTTGGTGCTAAGCCATCAGATTTGTTGGAAAGGGTAACTGAGGACACTACCGAAGACCCTATGGATGTGCCAACCACAACCAACGAAACACCAGTACAGAACTGGGGAGTTTAATTATTGATTAGTGAACTAGGATACGGGGGCTCTTCGGGGCCCCTATATCTTTTAATTAAAAACTATGAACTTAAATAAAGAAACCGTTTCAAAAGAAGGCCTTCTAAAACATATTCAAGATGTTGATGTCTATAGATTCTACACAGGAAAAGAGGTAGATCTCAATTCACGCATCTCATCTCCATTAAGGAAAGATGAGAATCCTTCATTTGGTTACTTTATTGGTAATAGTGGAGAAGTTTGTTTTAAAGACTTTGTATTAGGTGCAGGCGATTTTGTCAAGTTTGTTGAATGGATGTTTAATTTAACATTTTTTGAAGCGCTTAGTAAGATTGTAATAGACTTTGAATTGGATTATCATTTTATGTATAAACATGATATTCCAAAAACAAAAAGAGTATATGATCCTACTGACTTTGCTTCAAGAGAAAATTTATTAAAAAATTCTGAAAAATTTAGACTTGGTAAAAAAGCACGACCTTTTACAGCCCAAGATTATGCCTATTGGTATAGTTATGGGATAGGTGCACAAACCTTAGAGAAGTATAATGTAGAAGCAATTGATTATATTTTTGTGAATGGCAAACCTTTTTATGTCAGTAAATATGGCTATGCCTATACTGAAATGAAAGATGGCAAACCTTCATTTAAAATATATCAACCATTTAACGACAAATTTAAGTGGCTTAATAACCACAATGATTCTGTTTGGCAAGGTTGGAGTCAATTACCAGATACAGGGAAAGAGTTAGTTATAACTAAATCTCTTAAAGATGTAATGGCATTAGATAATGTGGTAGGAATACCAGCTGTATCATTACAATCTGAATCTGTGAAGCCTAAAAAACATATAATAGATGAACTAAAAGAAAGGTTCAGTATTATATATTTATTGTATGATAATGATTTTGACAAGCCTACTAATTGGGGCAGAAAACTTGGTAGTGAACTAGCAGTAGAATTTGGATTTACATGGCTAGAAATACCAACTAAATGGCAGTCAAAAGATTTTAGTGATTTAGTTAAAAACCATGGGATAGACGCAGCAAGGAAAATATTTTATTCCTTAATTGAAGTTCCATTTTAAAATGAAAAAAAATGCACAGAGTAGCAGTTTACGGCAGCCTCAGAAAAGGGATGGGAAATCATCGTATTTTAAATGGGGCCAAATATTTAGGTAGGTTTGACACCAAACCTGTCTTTAATTTATATAGTCTAGGATCTTATCCTGGCATAAAACCAAAGGGTAGGTCTTCTATAGTAATGGAAGTTTATGAAGTAGACGACGAAGGGTTAAAAAAAGTAGATCGATTGGAAGGATATAATAGTGAGTCTAATGTTAATGATTTTTACAATAGAGTTAGTATAAATACTCCATTTGGGTTAGCTTATACATATTTATATGTACCTTCAATAGAAAATGAGGAAATAGTAGATTCTGGCGATTGGGTACAATACGTTACAGAAGAAGTTCAACTTAGAAAAATTTTAACAAATGCTCAAATATTTTAGACCCGTTATTAGAAGTAGACACCCCTCACATGCTATATTGCGTAGGAGGAACCCAGCAAAACTTTTGCCATTATTTCCATTTAAATCTGTAGTAAGATTTGGATCTTTGACTACTATTAAAGATAGTAGATCAAATGGAGGAGAGAGAATTGAAGTTAATACAATTAAGGCCGTTCAGAATTCTATGAACAAGTTCCTTATGAAGTCTTGTTTCAAAGAAGCTGGAGTAACCACTGCTGATTGGTGGTATATTGACAAAGAAGGAAATCTTAAAGGTCCAGATGGACGTCGTAACTATGAATTTAGTGAGCTTCCTTTTCCAATTATAGCTAAAAAACATTTTGGCAGCAGGAATCAAGGAAATACTAAAATTGATACGTATGAAGATTTTCAAAAATGGATTGAAGGGAAAAAGAAGAATAATCTTATATTCGAGCAGTTCCACAATTACACGCGAGAATATCGTTTACACGTCACAGCAGAAGGATGTTTCTATACCTGTAGGAAAATGCTCAAACGTGACACACCAGAGAATGCTAAATGGTACAGAAACGACGAGCACTGTGTCTGGATTCTTGAAGAAAACGAATTATTCGACAAACCAGTAAACTGGAAAAAGATAGTAACAGATTCTGTAAAAGCTCTTAAAGCTGTAGGCCTTGATATAGGTGCTGTAGATTTAAAAGTACAATCTGCAACTACCTCTAAAGGGAAAGAAAGAAAAGATCCTAAATACATTGTAATTGAGATCAATTCAGCTCCTTCTTTTGGAGATTTAACAATTCAAAAATATGTGGAAGAAATTCCTAAAGTTCTTAAATTAAAACAACAATTAGCATGAAGAAAGTAGATTTAATTGCCATTGACCAAAGAGATACTGCTTACGAGGAGTTTCTAATGAGATGGCTAAATGATAAGGAAATTGAATTTATTAGTTTCCAAGAAACTTGGGATGCATTTAATAAAGAAGGAGGAATAGGCAGAATACCACAACTTTTAGTTTTTACTGGAGGTGCGGATGTTTCACCTAAGTATTATGGTGAAGAGAAAGGCAGTAAAACATCATGTAGTCCTAAAAGAGATGAGTTGTGTATGAACATCTACAAATTACTGGATTATGTTCCTAAATTAGGTATATGTCGTGGTGCACAGTTTTTAACTGTTGCCGTTGGTGGCAAATTGATTCAGCATGTAGAAGGACATACAAGCAACCATACTGCTACAGTTGCAATGCCTGGAAATAATCGTACATTTAATATAACGGTTACTTCTACACACCATCAAATGTTATTTCCTTATAATTTACATAAAGAAAGATTTAACCTTATAGCATGGTCAACACGACATAAAAGTAGTGTTTATCTTGATGGTAAGGATAAGCAAATGGATTTGCCTTCTGATTTTGTAGAACCAGAAATTGTACATTATCCAGAAAACAGAGCATTAGCTATTCAGGGTCATCCTGAGTTTGCAAGTGCAAATAGTGAATTTCAAGAAGTTTCAGCAAGACTAATTAAAGATTTATTGGTATGAAAGTAAATAATTTTTCAATAGGAGCAGATCCTGAGTTGTTTTTGGAAAGAAATGGCGAAGTAATTTCTGCAGAAGGGCTAATTGGGGGAGATAAGTGGGACCCTAAGCCAATTTCTGAGGATGGACATTATATTCAAGAAGATAATGTAATGGTTGAGTATAATATTCCACCAACTACTAGTGCAGAAGAATTTGTTGCACAACATGAGTTTGTTTTAAGTCATTTAGCAGTGTTAGCATCTTTACAAGATCATGCTAAATTGAACTTTTCTGCTTCTGCTGAATTAGATCCTAAGTATCTGAGAAGCAAGCAAGCAAAAACTTTTGGTTGTGAGCCAGATTTGGATGTATGGGCAAGGGACAGAAATCCTAAGCCTTGTAGTACTGGTACTTTGAGAACTTGTGGAGGACATATTCATATAGGATATGAAAATCCACAATACACCACCAGTGAGAAAATTGTAAAAGCTATGGATGCTATTCTTGGAGTGGCTTCTGTAAACTTAGATCAAGATGATCGCAGGAGAGAAATGTACGGCAAAGCAGGTGCATTTAGGTTCAAAGACTATGGTGTAGAATACCGTTCTCTATCTAATTTCTGGATTAAAGACCAGGATAGTATGAGATGGGCATTTAACAAAACTGTAGAGGCTATTGAACTAGTAAATTCTGGACTCATTGATCAGATTAGTGAGAATTTTGGACAGCAAATCCAAGAGGTCATTAATACCAATGATAAAGAAAGAGCAAAAGCACTGGAGCAAGCAATTGCAAGAGTGGTAGAAATTAATCTAAAAAAAGTAAAATAAATGTGCGGAATATTTGGATGGGCTGGAAAAGACCCAAAAAAGTTTAACAAACCTATGTTTGATATATTGGGCATGTACAATATTGAACGTGGGAAACATTCGTGCGGAGTAAGTGCGGATGGTGATATTTATATTGGTACAGATACCAATAAAGTATATCACGACTTCTTGGCTAATTCCGATTACAATGAGCCACAAAATTTTCCTTTTGTTGTAGGCCATACTAGACATGCTACTGGCGGAGCTCATAACGTTGATAATGCTCATCCATTTGGATTTGGGCAAGTAGGCGATTCTTATGAGTTTATAGGAGTTCACAATGGTAAGTTACATAATCATGTAGCTTTGGCGGACAAATATAAAATTGATAAAAAGGAGGTAAGAGAAAAGGACGGAGTTACTTCTTTCAGAGAAAAGATAGATAGTGAACTTCTTCTTGAAATTATCTATACTACTAAAGAATTCAAAGTATTAGAAGAATATCGTGGAGCAGCAGCTCTTGTATTCTGTAATATTAATGAGCCTAATGTAGTATATTTCTATCATGGGAAAAGTAAAAAGTATTATGCTGATAATGATACTGAAGAAGAAAGGCCATTGTGGTACTGGCAAAAAGGCAAGAATGATTTGTATGTATCTTCATTAGCTAAGAGTTTAATAGCTATTGGTGGTACAGAAGCAAATGTTCATGCTTTTGATCATAACACTGTTTATAAAGTAACTGATGGTGATGTTGATTCTGCGACTAAGTACAAAATTAATCGTAAAGATGCTCAACAAAGTGAGTATTTGCCTGGAAATTATGGCAGAGAAGCATATTCTGCAGCCCCTCGTCAGCACAATTGTGGATTTAAAAGGAAAACCAAAGATGAATCTCGTGTTATTCCTTTAAACCAACATTTGACACGACAGGCGGACAGAAGCAGTGATGATATTGATAATATTTATGACGATAAGCCTCTAAAACCAATGAATGAGTTTAAAGGTGGTGTGTTCTTAAATAAACTTCGATATTATCGTAATGGTCATCTAGTTGATGGTATCTTTACTTTTATTCCTAAGTTTGGTTTTTATTATTTAGGAGAAAAGTACAGAGAATCTGCAGATAGATTTTATGGTTGTATCAATAAATACTTTGACCCAGAACAAAAAGATTTTGTACGGCTTATTACGTCGTATACTAAAGATGAAAGGAAAAGACTGTACATTCCATTTAATATGGATAATACAAATGAAACAGATTTTCCTCAACTCTTTTATTTTTTTGATGGAGTTAGGGTAAAAACCAGAAGTGACTATGAAGCGTGTATGCGCAACAATCCTAAGTTTGATTGGGAAGCTCTTTCTATATGCTCTGCGCATCCTGTATGTGATGTGAAAGCAAATTATAAGAAAGGAGACCAGCAAAACATTCTTTGGGATGGTAAGCCTGTTACAGATAATGTTGCCCCATTAGGTGGTGGTAAAGTCTATGAAATTGTAGATGGTAACTGTAAAAGTATTACTACACAAGCTGAAATAGATACAGAATCTATTACTAAAATTAAAGATGCTGTTGATATTATAAGCGCCCATGAAAAAGAGGTGTTAAAATCCGAAATTACGTCTAAGGAGCTAAAGGAGATTGAGAGTCCGCAGACGAAGATAGAATTTGACGAAGATTTGTTGGAAAAGGATCTAGAACATTTCTTTAAAGAACCGTTAAGAATGATGCCTGGCTATATAAAGCGCCTAGAGCAATATTCTGATAGTACTAGAGCTAAGAAAGCTAAAGAGATGTTAGAGATATTTGTAGAGTCTGCAGGCAAATTAATGACTGTAGATATTAACGATTAAAAATTTATACATGAAGAATGAAATAGTAGACACAATTTCAGGGAATAGGGCGATGCGGACAGATTGCCGTAAGATCCGTGGTGAATTCTACAAGGTAGGAGATGTTACCAAAAAAGATTCTGGTGATTGCTATAAAATCAATGGTCGTTATTACAAAGGTCACACTGGATATATAGTTTATGATCACCGTTTAAACCAATACGTAGTGAAGAAAATGAATGTAATAGTAGAAAAAGGAGTTATAGGGCTCGATGAGAATGAAGAGCCTATTTTTGGCTCTTTCTCTCTAGACATGGAAAACCCAGAGCCCCCATTACTTAAATGGAAAGGGGGACAATATAATGTTCTTAGTACAGAAATCTTAACTAAAAGTTTTAGATTTCAAGAAGACATGAGAACAGGTATATTTGTCGATAGAAAGAGTATTGATGCTATTCATTTTATCCAGCCTGCCATTGTTAGTCAAGACATGAAGAGAAATCTTCCTTATGACTCAACAGGGCGACTAGGTAGAGTGCAAGATCAGTACGAAAAAATGTACAAGCCTGAATTATCAGAAGCTGTCAAAAAGTATGACTATGCTATTGGCGATC
>Ga0180438_10001024_pt1 | contig 51213 bp, 32 predicted proteins | sample SS_ome_12_FD_132455 | JGI IMG/M metagenome (GOLD analysis project Ga0180438, IMG submission 132455) | Hypersaline lake sediment archaeal communities from the Salton Sea, California, USA - SS_3_D_2 metaG | ecosystem: Environmental > Aquatic > Non-marine Saline and Alkaline > Hypersaline >...
GCCCTCGGCCGGGATGATGAACAGCTCGCTGTCGGGCTGGAGGAGCATGAAGCTCCGGGCCCGGCAGAACACGATCCACTTGCCGTCGGGAGAGTATTTCGCAAAATAGTTGCTTTTTCCGTTGTGGGAAGCTCCCCTGAGTGGCTCCGCTTTTCCTCCCTTCCCTCCGTTGAAGGGAATGCGGTAGATATCAAAAAGAAAGTCCTCCTTTCCTTCCAGAAATTCACGGCATTCTTCTTTGCTCAGCAACACCTGGGTTCCCTTTGTTTTGAGCTCATAGACTTCACTCCGGGTAAAAACGATGTGCTTTCCGTCCGGACTCCATGTCGGGTTGCTCTGTACGTATTTGGTGTCATCGGCTCCCGGAAGCGCCTTAAAGGTCCTGTTCTCGCGATCGTAAATGGCCAGGATCCCTTTGACCGGGAAAAAGAGCTGTGAGAAGGTGAGGTCGTCTCGGGCCACAAAGACCGACCGGTCTTTGACCGTGCTGACCACGTACCTTCCGTCCGGCGACACCTGGGAAAGCAGGCCGTAGGTCGGATCACCGTCTTCTCGCTTATAGTCAGACCAGGTGATGATCTTGGATTTATCGAGCACCATTTCTTCAGTAATGGGGACTATGGCGTATGAACCCTTCTCGTTGGCATAGTCCACATCCATGCCCAGGAAGGCCCCGTCAGCAGAAAAGGAATGACAGTTACCGCAGACGGGCAGGTTTTGTAGGATTATCGGCGGCTGCGTTTTTGAAGCAATCGTGCCAAACCTCCATCTGATGAGTGATGGGTCCTTCACGGCTTCGATAAAAGGCAGGTTCACCTCCCGGTAGAATAACGGCGCGTCGACCTCATCTTTGGATGTGCTGATTGAAACACGGCCGCCGGAAAGGATTTTCTCTGGATCAGAATGGTCCACACCGAGAATAGTCACTTCGGCCGCTTTTTCCCGTGTCCTCTGTTTGATCGATTCCCACTGCTCATCCGAAGGCCTCCACTCAGGATCCCGGCTGAGGAAATTCATCCGATCCTTCCCATTCGTGAATTTGAAGGTGACGAGCCAGGCATCGGATCTGGAAGACTCGTCTTTCCAGCTGAACTTTGGAGCAATGATTTCTGGCGGGAAAAGTGTATCATTCAGGGGGTAGGTGATCGTCAAGCCGCTGTATTGGCGCTTCTCGTTAAATGCTCCCAGGATATCTTCCGTGAGCGTGACGGATTCTTGGAGAATGAATGACGAGAAAGCCTGGGTACCCGCCACAATGACGGCAAGGGCGACGAAGAGATATTGGAGCAATCTAGACATTTTTTGCCTCCTTGAAACGGTATCCAACTCAAGCTTAATCATGGTATTATCGTGAGCCTTATCATTATTTGCTATTGGGGCGGGGATGGCAAGTTTTCCGTCACTTTTATGCCAAGGATCGAAAGCTGGATTATCTTTTCTTTTAATTTAAAAATAATGAAAAAACTCTTGACAAACCTCATTCACTTTCATAATGTTGTGAACGTTAACGGGTTAAATCGGTTAAATAGTTATATAGGTAGAATGGGTAATTTATAAGTAGAATGGGTAATCAGAATTATTACTATACCAATGATAAAGGGACAATGTTGAGGGCTTTAATTAGCCCGGATAGCCGAAGCCTAAAAATATTTCATATATTCAGTTCCTGCAAGGAGGTATAATGAAAACCAAGCGATTATGTCTATGTTTGATCCTGGTTCTGCTTGCGGTCTCGGCCTTGACGGCGCAGACGACGCGACAGCGGGGAGTTATCCGCGGAATCGTCACCGAATCCGGCGGTGATCCCCTTCCCGGAGTGACGGTCACGGCCACATCCCCGGCCCTGCTCGGAACCATCTCGAGTGTGACCGGCGCCAGCGGTGCCTATCGGTGCCCCAATCTTCCTCCGGGCACATATACCGTGACGGCGGAAATGCCTGGATTCCAGACCGTGAATCAGGAAGGGATCGATGTCCGGGTCGGTATCGTTCTAACGGTAAATTTCAGCTTGGAACAGTCGACACTGTCTGAGGAGATCACGGTCCAGGCCCCCAGCCCGACGGTCGATGTCCAGTCGCTCAAGCTGGTCACCCGGATCGATGCGGAGACCATGGCCAAGCTTCCCATCAACCGCGAATTCTCCAATGTCCTCAGCACCGCGCCCGGCGTGGTGGAGGACTTCTCCAGCACCAAGCTGACAGGAATGGGGACGGGAACCATCCACGGCGGAACCGCCTACTCCCAATCCTTCGAGGTCGACGGAGTCAATGTGGTCGATCCCGCCCACGGCGGTGCCATCCTTTTCACTCCCCAATACGATGCCATCGAGGAAGTCAGCATCGAGACCGGAGGCCTCGAGGCGCAGGTCGGGAATACGGCCGGAAACTTCATCAACATCGTAACCAAGTCGGGAAGCAACTCGTTCCATGGAGCCCTTACGACTTTCTACACAGAGGAGTCACTAACCCAGGTCCTCGTCCCGGATGAGGAGCTGACGGCCATGGGTTTCGGGAAGCCGAGAGCGCCCGTCTTTGACTACGACCTTTCAGCCTCTTTAGGAGGTCCGATCATCAGGGACAAAGTGTGGTTTTTCTCGACACTGGCCTATGAGAACGAGAAGTACACCGGCCCCTTCATCCCGACGACCATCGAAGGTAAATCGTATTCTCAGTATGATCTCCCCAATTCCTACAAAGATGTCATGTTGAAGCTGTCCACTCAGCTGGCCCCGAACATGCGGCTGTATCTCACGGGAGGATTTTCCGAGCAGGATCTTCAGTATTCCAATCCTGGCTCGCGGAGAATTGTTGATTGCCTTCAGACCAAGAATGACAACCGGAGGATGACGGTCAGCGGACAGTTTTCATGGCATCTAAGCTCCAACACCATCCTGGATTTCAGGGCGGGGATCGCCAGATTCGACTATCCCATCTATAGTACGACAGAGATTGCTAATGGTCTTGGCAGACAGGACTCCTATACCGGTTATCAGTGGACCGGAGGCCCTGCGTGGGATTCCGACATCGACAGGAACAACAAGATCGTGTCCGTCCGAGCCACACATTATCTCGATGATGTGCTGGGAGGCGATCACAACTTCGGCGCGGGTGTCGAGTACCAAACCGGGAAGGAACAGTGGTGGCTGTTCAGGGGTGTTCCCATCATGTGGTACTACTATAACGGGAATCCCTATTACTATAGGGGCCTATATGGATTGGATAGCCCTCATCCCGTCTATGGAGACGGCCGGATCATGATGCAGACCATGGGGCCGACCAACGGGGAGACCGGGGCTCCTTCACTGACGCGCAGGCTCGGCGCCTACATCCAGGATGCCTGGACCATCAATAACCGGTTGACCATCACGCTGGGTGTCCGGTTCGACACCGTCAAAGGCTGGGTAAGCGGGGCCAAGAAGGAGAGGGCCGCGGATATCGCCGTTGCCATCGGTGAGTATGCCGTCGCACCAACCTACGGCTTCAATCCCTTTGATCAGCTGACGACACCCGACTGGGATCCTGCTATGAAGTGGAGCCCCATCTCTCCGCGGGTGGGTTTCAGCTATGACTTGTTCGGAGACGGAAAGACAGCGATCAAGGCCTCCTACTCAAGGTATGCCGACTCCATGCCGGCGATGTACTTCCAGGGCAATCACCCCTTCAGCCAGTCCCAGTGGGGATGGAATCCGCTTTATTTTCGCTGGTGGGACGAGAACGGAAACGCCCAACTCGACGCTCCTCCTACTGACCGCTATGAGCTTTACGGCGGGGCCGTGAGCGACTACGATCCGGATCCCGCGACCTACAACAATAAGGTGGATTCTGACATCAAGGCTCCCACCTACAACGAGTTTGTGGTCGGTGTCGACCATGAGCTGTTCCGGAACTTCAGCCTCGGTGTCAAGTACTTCTACCGGAACAAGAAAGATGCGCTCGACACCGTCCTCTTCGACCGGGCCACGCAGAGAGCCTGGTACACCTATGACCAGGCTCCGGAGTGGTATGTCCCCTTCAGCACCGTCGTACCGGGCATCGGTGAATACGAAGACCAGGAAGTCACCATGTATGCGATTTCCACGAACGCGCCCTGGGGGGACAGGTTTTATCTCTTCACCAACGTCGCCGAATCCAAGCGGGATTACCACGCCTTGGAGATCGCCTTTGACAAGCGGTATTCTGATGGATGGGCTCTGGGCGGATCGGTGGTCTATTCCAAGCTTACCGGCAATGTGGCTGGTACGGGCGGAGTGGCGCACGGATTTTCCGGTGCCTTCGATAACGCCAACTACCTCGTGAACCGAGAAGGAAGGGATGCGCGAGACAGGCCCTTGGCCATCAAGATGTACGGCATCTTCGATCTGCCCTACGGCTTTGTCACTTCCTTTTATTACACTCACTTCAGCGGCTTCCCCTACCAGAGAACGGTTTCCATCACCCCCCCGGCCGATTGGGCCGCTGCCAATAACGCCCTGCCTCTGAGTTTTTCGGTGAACGCGGAAACCCAGGGGGTGAGGCGTGAACAGAGCACGGACAACGTCGATGCCAGGCTCGAAAAAGAATTCGGCATCAGCACGTTCGGAAGAGTGAGCATATTCCTGGATATCTATAACCTGTTCGGCAACCGCTATTCCTGGACCGGGACCGATCCCGGCGGTTCGTGGCTCCCGACCAGCGCCGGTTCTAAAGAGGGAATATATAGAGCCTCGGGAAACTACGGGAGGTTGAACAGCATTGATGCCGTGAGGATCTTCAAGTTCTCCGCTCGATTCACGTTCTAGGCGAATAAGCAGAAACAGAATTCAAGGGGAGGGAATTTTTCCCTCCCCTTTTTTATCTCTATCTCCAGACGGTAATATTTAATCTAAACGAGGCCAATGATGCCCCTTGGGTGCGGACGAAGAGAATTTATCCGAAAAATCTCGTACGGATCTTTCGGCTTTGCGGCCGCCTCATCCCTTCTTTTTACAACGGGTTGTTCGAAAAGGCCGAAAAAAGGAAAGAGCCCGGACATTGTCCTGATCCTGGCCGATGACATGGGATACTCCGATGTGGGCAGCTTCGGAGGCGAGATCCAGACGCCACAGATCGATCGCCTGGCCGGGAACGGCCTTCGATTCACGCAGTTCTACAACACCTCCCGCTGCTGCCCCACGCGGGCCAGCCTGCTGACCGGTTTGTACCCGCACCAGGCCGGCATCGGCTGGATGATGCAGGATAAGGGGCTTGAAGGATATCGGGGAGACCTGAATGCCCGCAACGTGACGATCGCCGAGGTTTTAAAGCAAGCGGGGTACGCAACTTTCATGAGCGGGAAGTGGCATGTAACGCGGTTCGGCCCTCCCGACAGTCCCAAGCACAACTGGCCCCTCCAGCGCGGATTCGACCGCTTTTTCGGCACCATCGGAGGATCGGGGAGCTATTTTCACCCTACTTCACTTACCATCGATAATGACCCGATCACAGCCGTTCCCAGTGATTTTTACTACACGGATGCCATCAGCGATCAGGCTGCACGCTTTATAGACGACCACACCCATAGCCGCGGAGAACAGCCCTTTTTTCTGTACGTTGCCTACACGGCGCCTCACTGGCCCCTGCATGCCTTGGAAAATGACATCTCAAAATACAAGGGAAAATACGACTGCGGCTGGGATGCCCTGCGCGAGAAGAGGCACGCGCGCATGATCGAGATGGGAGTCGTCGAAGAGAACTGGAAGCGGACGGTCAGAGATGCCCGGGTTCCCCCTTGGGGAGTGGAGGAAAACAAGGAATGGCAGGCAAGGCGGATGGAGGTCTACGCCGCCATGGTCGACCGTATGGACCAGGGGATAGGCCGGATCGTCTCCGCCCTGGAAAAGGCCGGACGCCTGGAGAACACGCTGATTCTTTTTCTTTCCGACAACGGCGGATGCGCGGAGGAGTTCGAGTTTTCCAATCCCTGGTTTCTCAATTTCGCGCCCAAGACCACGCGCGACGGCCGGCCGGTGAGATCGGGCAACCTCCCCTCGATTCTTCCCGGGCCGGAAGATACATACACCAGCTACGGCATCCCCTGGGCCAATGCCTCGAATACGCCTTTCCGCAGGTACAAGTCCTGGGTTCATGAAGGCGGAATCGCAACGCCATTGATTGTCCACTGGCCCGCCCGAATAAAGGCGCGGAGTGAGTTCCGGCGGCAGCCGGGCCACCTTATCGACGTAATGCCGAGCATCATCGAGGCGTCGGGTGCCGAGTATCCCCTCCGGCACCACGGCACTGAGATCCTCCCCATGGAAGGGATCAGCCTGCTGCCGGCCTTCGACGGCCGCCCGCCGGCAAGGGAAAAACCCATCTTTTTCGAACATGAGGGGAATCGGGCCCTCAGGCAGGGAAAATGGAAGCTGGTCGCTGCGGGATGGGAAGGCCCTTGGGAGCTCTATGACCTCGAATCCGACCGGACGGAGACTGTAGATCTAGCAAGCCGGCACCCTGATCTTGTGTCCGAACTGGCCGCACAGTGGCAGGCCTGGGCCGGGCGCACCCACGTACTCCCCCGGCCGGAAGATTTTTGATGCCGAATCAACGCTGAGAGTGAATTTGAATCCGGGATCGGGCGGCTGTGATTATTAGAGCGTTTTGGAAGGTAAGGTTCATGTGGAAATTAGACACACGGATGATTTTCGGTATGCTTTTCTGCCTTCTATTTCCGGTTGGCACCACTTCTCAAAATTCTGCCGCCGGCCCCGAACATGCAATCGAAATCGGCTCGTACTACGCCGATGTGCAGAACGGATTGACTTTCATCGACCATGACCGCGGTGCGTTTCTCCTGCGCATCGGTTGGGTCGAGAAGGATTCCAAGGACGCCAAATGGGGGGAGGATCTGGCCTATTCCTTCACCGGTTCGACGGCCGGGACGTCCGCCGGGTCAACCGTCGCCCGATACCTGAACAACCGCATCTGGCTCAAGCCGGTCAAAACCGGCCCGGCCTCTCCCGACGGATCCATCAGCGTCGTCTCCTGGATGGTGGACGGAGTCTGGATCACCCTGGAATGGGGGAGGACCGGTAATGGAACCGCCGTGGGAAGGATCGCTTCCGAAGGACCGGTCCGAGTCGCGCTGCACGCCACACCATCATGGGACAGCTTTGTTACGACCTACACACTTCTGGAGCAGGGGATTGAGGGCTCAAGCCGCCGCAGCGGCAAGGGGAACCAGCCCCCTATCACCTGGCGTCTGCGCGTTAATCAACGGCCGGCGGCCAAGATTTGTCTATCTTACACGGCCGATGTCGCGCCCCTGGTCATCGGCGGGCGATCGGCCGATGCCGGAGAAGGGACCCATGCCGCGCTGGTTTACGATCTTGAGAAAGATCGTCCCCTTGAATTCGCGGCCGGGTTCGGGGCCCTCCCGGAATTGGACTCCGTACCGGACACGCTGAGTTCTGCGGTCGAGGCTTATGAAGCCCGGCGGGTGAAGGCATCGGGAGATTGGGGGCCCTTCCTCCAGGCCATGATGAATCAGCTCAACCACAACAAGGTCTACAATTTCAAGACCGGGCGGATCTGCCATGTCATCACCCGGAACTGGTGCCGGACGGACGGGCAGATCCTCTTCAAATGGGACAGTTTCTTCAATGCCCTCATGTCTTCATTGGAAGATCCTGCGGGGGCGCGGGACACCATCCGCTGCGTCCTGGCCGAGCAGCAGAAAAACGGCCTCATCCCCAGCTACAGCGGGCCCCGTTGGGAGGTGAGTTGGGACCGTTCGCAGCCCGTCGTGGAGGCGATGTGCGTATGGAAGATCCATCAGCGATGGCCGGATGCGGAATTCTTGGCTGAGGTGTATCCGCGGTTGAAACGGGCCCATGAGTGGTGGTTCAGTGTCCGTCCCGCCACAGGATTGCCTTACCGCGACGGCAACCGTAACGGTCTGCTGGAATGGGGAACCAATAAGCCTGTACCAGAGCTGTCGCTGGCCCGCTATGAAAGCGGAATGGACGACAGCCCGATGTTCGATCGTGTGACGATGAACCAGGGATCCGGCACCATGGAGCTCGACATGGCGGGGCTCAGCTCCTTGTGGGCCATGAACGCCGAGTATCTCGCGCGGATTGCGGATGAACTGGGAGAGGAGGAGGATGCCGCGTCTCTCCGCCGGCAGAGCCGGAACATGGCCCGGCGCATCGAAAAACTCCTCTGGAACGAAGATTTGGGCATCTACTGCAACCGCTTCTGGGCCCATGGATCGAGGAAAGATTGGGGAGAGGTCATCGCCCCCCGCTGCTTTGAAACGCCGTCGGGGGAGGAAGGCCTCGAGGCGGAATATTTTCGAGGGACCCAATTCGACAATCTCGTGCTCAAAAAGACCGATCCCAACATCGACTTCACTACCGGCCCCTCGAACGAGGCGGTGGGGAGATACGAGTACAGCGTCCGCTGGAACGGATTCCTCATTCCGGAAAAAACGGGGCCCTTCCGATTCACAGTCATCAGCGACGACGGATTCCGATTGTGGGTGGATGATAAATTGCTCATCACCGATTGGTCGATCCATGAGCGGGAAGTCGACGTCAGTTCTCCAGTGATGCTCGAGGCCGGGAAAAAGGTTTCTCTCCGAATGGAATATTTCCAGGAGAGATGGAAGTCCCAGATCACCTTGGGTTGGATTTTTGGGGAATCCGCACCCCAGCCACAGCTTCTTTCTCCCCGGCTTTCCCCCACCTGCTTCTATCCATTGATCGTCGGTTCGCCCGATCGGACGCGGGTGAAGAGGATGAAGGACTTGCTGCAGGATCCCAATAAATTCTGGGGCGAATTCATCCTGCCCTCCGTCCCCCGTGATGATCCCGCCTTTCCCGAACTGCACTACTGGCGGGGCAAGATCTGGCCCTCTTCCAACTACCTGGCCTACTTGGGGCTGAAGCGCACCCTTTCTCCGGAGCAGCGGCTGGAATTCTCCCGCAAGAATGTTCGGATGTTCATGAACAACTGGGTGGCCGATGGGGGATGTTACGAAAACTACACTCCGGATGGGAAAGGATCTTCCGATCCCCATTATTCCTGGGGGGCCCTGCTCTGTCTCATCGGCCTGGAGGAAATCTTTGATATCGAGCCGGATGGCCGCGTAAGACTCAACGGCGTCCTGGAAGAGAACATCGAGCTACAGAATATCCCGCATGGAGGTCGGATTTATTCGGTTGAGGTCGGAAATAGACGCGCGACCGTGCGGCATGAGGGGGAAGTGATCCTCGAAGCTTTGGAGAAGCCGGAATTCAAGAGAGATTTAAATTAAAGATCGATTCAAATTAAAAAGATACCATAAATCATTCACAGACGCACAATCATCGGCCTCGGTTTTTCGCCGCATCAAATCAGGGCGCCGTGATTTAGTGGGCCCGCGCGGGACGAAGCTTCCATCCGGCGACTCCATCTGTCGCTCGAAATAGAGCCTCAGCCCTCTCACTCGATCATGAGAATAGCGTGGTCAATTTTTCCTTTGAAATCGGCTTCCGGATCGTAGTCGCCGATGGGTTTGCCTCCCTTGTGGCCGACCCCGACATGGATCGAGGGGGCCAGGACCTCCCGGCGGCCCGGCCTTTCCGGAAGCGGACCCGACACTTTTCCGCCGGCCACGGTCTTTCCGTTGACATTCAGGAGCACCCTGCCGTCCTGTTTGAGGATTCCTTCCACCACGACCCTTCCGGCGGGCAGCTTCTCCGCGGAGGCGAACACATGATCTTCATCCCAGAGCCGAATTCCCAAAGCCGGGCGGCCATCCCTTAAGTACAGGGAGTAGCCGTTTTGAGCCGGGCGGTCCGGCCACGTCGGGATCTCCTCTTCACACACAAAAAAGGCGCCGTCAGGCGGCCGTCCGTCAACAGAGCCGATGGCGGCCTCCACACGCACGCTCTTCCCACCCTGTATCGGGGGGAAGGGCTCCGCGCCCTGCCGCAATACGTCGCCTTGCCGGAAGCGGTATTCATTCTTGGGCTCGGGAGACTTGGGAGGGGCCGTTTCGAATCGGGGGGCATTCTCCGCTCGAAACTCGATCAGCCGATTTTTCAACTCCTGTTTGATCCGGGCATGAGCCGGATCGAGATAAAGATTTCGGAGTTCATCGGGATCGCTCTCCAGGTCATAGAGTTCTCCTTCGCCGTCGGCATAGACGAACATCTTCCATCGATCCTGGACGATGCCCACGTTATGGGAGATCTCGATCATGATCCGGTCTTGGATGGAACTCTGCGCATTCGTCAGGATAGGGGAGATGTCCTTCCCCTCCACTTCCCGGGGGATCGGGGCTCCGGTCAAAGAGAGGACTGTGGGCAGAAGATCTACATGTCCGGTCAGCGCCGGAGTGCGCCTCGGTTTGAACCGTGCTGGACAGTGGACCACGAAAGGCACCCGGGCGGACCTTTCGTAGATCAGTCCTTTGTGGAAGCCGCCGTGGTCGCCCAGCAGTGATCCATGGTCCGAAGTGAAAATGATGATCGTGTCTTCCAGGGCGTTCTTCTTTTCCAGGGCATGCAGGATCTTTTCCATCTGCCGGTCGATGAAGGTCAGGTTTCCGTAATGCCCGGCACGGATCCGCTTGATGTATCCGGCGGCGCGCTCCGGGTGCCGGTCGATATAATCCGCCACCTCTTTGGTGTAACCGTACCGGGCACTGGTGTTGGCCTTAGGCTTGGCCTCCAGCTCTCCGGCATAGGTCCGGGGAGAGGGAAGATCCATCTCTAAGTAGGGTTTGGAAAACCCGGACGGGGGATCCCAGGGATTGTGCGGGCCGTTGAAAGAAACCCAAAGGAACCAGGGAGATTTATCATCCAGCTCTCCCGATTCAATGACCTGGACCGCCTGGCTGCCGACATAGTGGTCGATGTGGCATTCCGGCGGGAACGGCCAGTCGTACACATGGGGGGGATCCGATTCATACTGCAGTTTGAGATAGTCCCAACGGTTCAATCCGTACCGGGCAAGAAACTCGGCGTAATCGTCCCGGTAGTCTTTATCGCTTTCGAGATTGGCCTTTCGGTCAGCCAGGATGCGCCGGTGGAAACCGACTATCCTGTCCCAGGGTTTGAAGTGCATCTTTCCGATTCCCACGGTGTGATAGCCGTGTCTGCCGAGTTCCTTCATCAAGATGGGGCTGTCCTCCGGAATCCACTGTTCATAGTTGCCCCACATCCCGTGGGTATGAGGATACTGGCCGGTGAGCCAGGTGCAGCGGGCAGGCTGACATACCGGCGCCGTGCTGTAATGCCGGCTGAACACCACTCCGTTCCGGCAGAGTCGATCGAGGGCCGGCATGTCCAGGAAAGGTGTTCCCAGTGAGGGGCCGTCCTCTCCGGCCTGATAGTCGGTGCAGATAAAAAGGATGTTGGGCCGCTCCATCTCGATGCCGCGGTCTTCCTTCAGCCTGCCGAGAAGTGGATTGGCACCGGCCGCCAGCGCCGCAGCACCCAAACCCGCCTGTTTCAAAAATTCTCTTCGCGTGATCTTCGATCCATCCATCCTCGGATTCCTCCCTTCTCTCATAGGACCTCTCAAGTATTATTGCCGCCGGGATGGATATCCCGGCACGGACGGTCGGTCACCATAGACCACCATGTCATGGAGATGAATTTCCGCTTTTTCCGTTGGATTCAAGACTTTGAAAAGGAGGCGGTGGGTCCCCTTGGAAAGCCGGTACCGCCAGAAGGGTGTAAATTTCCGTGTCGTAAAATCGGTGGGAAGGGCCGTAGTCTCGACCAGCCGGCCGTCGATCCACATCTCGACCTCGAAGGTATATTCCCCATCATCCGCGGCGTTTTGGATCATATTGGCGCTTCCGTTTATGGCGAATCCGACGCCCTCAAACTCCACGCGCGCCTGGTCTGAGAATCTTCGATCCAGCCTCTTTTTCTCCACCGGGAAATGGTTCGCGAAGCCGACCTCCAAGCGGACCGGCGCCGGCTCCTGGGTTTTAATGATCACCTCACCGCCGGTTATATCTCCCCCGTTTCGCTGGATGACCTGGAGGGCATGTCGGAAAGACAGCTCATAGGCGTCGTTCAATGAAAAGCTGGTGTATTTAAAATCGACTTGTTCGACGGCACTCAAGCCCTGTTTCCAATGGGCCGGAATTCGCGCATAACCCATTATAGTGCCCAGAATGCCCCCGGAACTGGCCGGATTGCAGTCGGAATCCTGGCCGCACCGGGTACTGATGTCCAATGTCCTGCCGAAATCCCCTTCGCCGTAGAGCAGGCCCAGGACGATGTAGGCGGAATTGATCTTGGCATCGATGTTGAAGGGATCGAAGACTCCCTCCGGACATCCGCGATCCTCCGCCCATTTCTTTTCCACCTCGAACCAGGCCCGGGTCCAATCATCGGGAAACGCATTATGCCACTGGATGACATCTCGGATACATTGGTAAAACTGACTTTTTTCAGGGATCAGCTTGAGCGCTTCCTCAACGATGAATCCGATGTCATCGGAAACGAAGGCCAGGGCGTACATTCCGGCCACGTAGACTCCGCCGTACCAGCCGTCTCCGTAATTCATGATGTGGCCGACCCGGTCGCAGATCTCCGCGGCCGTGTTGACCATTCCGGGGCTCATCAGGCCGGCAAAATCGGCCTCGATCTGGAAATCGATGTCATCGGCATGGGGATTGTTCAGCCAGTGGCCCGACTCGGGCGGCATCATCCCCTTTCGTATGTTGTAGCGCGCCATTTGATTGGCATGCCAGAGCGGAAAATCGGCGTAGGCGAACGCCTTGGCGAAGGCGGCGGCCGGCGCGTCCAACCCTTCCTCTTCTATGACCGTCACAAAGGCCAGGTCCATGTAGATGTCGTCATAGAGACCCGGACTCTTTTTAAAGGTTTCCTCCAGGTAGCCGTCGTACCAGGCGATGGGAGTATAAGGTTTTATAAAAGTCCCTTGATATTTGAACTCGGTCGGACCTCCGTAGGTGCATCCCACGACCTGTCCCACCCATCCTCCCTTAATCTTGTCTTTCAAAACGGCCCGGTCGATTGTTATGGACTGACACAGGAGCGAAGCGGAAAATGATGGGAAAAGAAGCCCCAGAATGATAAGCGGTCGCTTTCGCATGCGTTTCTCCTTAATTTATCATGGATCGGGTCTTATGCAGCCGGTTTGCGGACCTCTTTTTTAGCCATTTTTTCATAGAACTGGATGATGCCGCCGTGATCGTCCCCACCCTTCCCATCGACCTTGAGGGCCTGCATGATCTCCATGACCAGGCCGGACAGCGGCACCGGAACACCCAGCTGGTGGGCCGTATCCAACGCGTTCAACAGGTCCTTGATATGAAGTTCGATACGGAATCCGGGTTTGAAGTTTCCCTCCAGCACCAGCGGCATCTTGGCGTCCAGGACCGTGCTGCCGGCCAGGCCGCCCCGGATGGCTTGAAAGACGCGCTCGGCGTCCACCCCCGCCTTGGAGGCCAGAACCATGGCCTCCGACATGGCGGCGATGTTGAGGGCGACGATGATCTGATTGGCCAGTTTGACCGTGTTTCCGCTCCCGATTTCACCGACCCGGGTGACCGAAGCTCCCATGACCTCGAGAATCGGTTTGACCTTTTGGAATGTCTCCTGGGGGCCTCCGACCATGATGGCCAGGGTTCCTTGGATGGCCTTGGGCTCGCCCCCGCTCACCGGTGCATCGAGCATGGCGACGCCTTTAGTCTGCAGCTTATGCGCGACTTCCTGGGAGGCCAGGGGAGCGATGGAGCTCATGTCGACCAGAATCGCACCGGATTTCACGCCCTCTATGACCCCGCCGTCACCCAGGACCGCCTCTTTTACCTCCGGGGAGTTGGGCAGCATGGTGATGATCACATCGCTTCTTTCGGCGACATCTCTGCATGAACTCCCCCTGTCCGTGCCGGCCTCGACCAGCTCATCCATCTTTTCATGGTGGATGTCGTAGACGGTGAGCGGATATCCGGCCTTAAGCAGGTTCAGGGCCATGGGCTTTCCCATGATGCCGAGTCCGATAAATCCGATTCTTTCCATGACGTTCCTCCTCTCTGACCGGGTGAGCCTCCTCAGCTGGCCACTATTTTGATTGCGGTTCACCCAATTCTATGGTTCTGTTCCCATGATTCAGGCTGTGACCGCCCCATATTACATAGGCAGAATGGGATGTCATAACCTTCATTCGGCAGCCTCTTCCGTTTGCCCTGACGCTTGCCGTACGGCCCGGGCGATATGATGTTCCGTCAGGCCGTATTCCTCCAACAGTTCATCATAACTCCGGGCGGATTGACCGAATCGATCCGCGATCCCCACGGTTTCGATCGGGATTCCCCATCCCCGCAAGCCATAGGTGACCGCGTTGGCCAGCCCGCCGATCAGTGAATGCTCCTCCGCCGTGACGATGCCTGTCATCCCCTCGGCATATTTGCGGATCTCTTCATCCTTGAGCGGCTTCAATGTGCTCACGTTGACGACCCGGACGGAAAGGCCTTCCCGCTCCAGGATTTCCGAAGCCTGGAGCGCCTTGGATACCATGAAGCCCATGGCGAAGATGACGGCATCGCTTCCGTCACGGAGGAGATAGGCCTTCCCGATCTCGAAATCGTGATCCGGCGGGACCACATCCGGCATGTCGTTGCGGTTGATCCGGAGATAAACCGGACCCTTAAAATCCACGATGGCCTTGGTCATATTGCGCGTTTCATTGGCGTCCGCCGGGACCAGGACGGTCATGTGGGGGAGCGCGCGCATCAGGGCCACATCCTCGACGGACTGATGGGTGGCACCGTCGCCGAAATCGGAGAGGCCGGCGCTGGAACCCACGATTCTCACATTGAGCCGGGGGACGCAGATCCCCACCCGAATCTGGTCATAGGCCCGCCCCGAGGCGAATACGGCAAAGGAATTGACGAAGGGGATTTTTCCCGTCAGGGACAACCCCGCGGCAAACGAGGTCATGTTCGCTTCGGCGATTCCCATTTCAAAGTAGCGGTCGGGAAAGGCATTTTGAAACAGGCAGCTCATGGTCGACTTGGATAGGTCGGCATCCAGGACGACGATATTCCGATTCTCTCGACCGAGATCCACCAGGGTTTCTCCATATACCTGCCGGGGATTTTGTATTACCATCGGTCCTCCCTCGATCAAATAAGGCCGGAACAGGCCTTGTCGTACTGGTCTTGATCCATCTCCCCGTGGTGGAAGGCGGCGTTGTGTTCTGCGAAGCAGACGCCTTTGCCCTTGACGGTATGCGAGATGATCATCTTGGGGCGTCCCTTGATCCGATCCGCCTCATCCAGAGCCTCGAGGATCTCCCCCATGTTGTGTCCGTCGATCCCGGTGACAAACCAGCCGCTCGCTTTCCATTTTTCGGGATGAGGATTGGTGTTGTAGCGCTCTTCAATCGGTCCCGTGGCCATGATGCCGTTTTTGTCCAGGATAGACACCAGGTTATCCAGCCGGTAAAAACTGGCGGCCATGGCGGCCTCCCAGATCTGGCCTTCGGCGAGCTCTCCGTCACCCACCACGCAGTAGACCCGGCTTTGGCTTCCGTCCAACTTCAATCCGGCCGCCATCCCGCAGGCCATGGAGAGGCCTTGTCCTAGAGACCCGGTGTTGGCCTCGATGCCGGGCGTGTAATCCATCTCCGGGTGTCCCTGGAGCATGGATCCCAGGACTTTCAGCCGCTCGAGTTCCTCCCGGGGGAAGTAGCCGCATTCGGCCAGTGCCGCATATTGAGCCAACGCCGCGTGACCTTTGCTGAGGAGAAATCGATCCCGCTTCTCCCATTTTGGGTTCCGGGGATCGTGTCTCATTTTGGAAAAATAGAGGGCTGTCACCACATCGGCGATGGAACATGACCCTCCCAGGTGGCCCTTTTTGCCGGCTCCGATCATCTGGACGATCATCAATCGGATCCGCCGGGCGGTTTTTTCCAGTCGTTCGATATCGGCAGTCATTTTCCCCTCTTTTAACCGGATTCCAAGATCTCCCGGGCCCTGGTAAAGCCCGTCCTTCCGCTGTTATAGACCGGTACGGGCGGATCGGAAAGGCGCGGCTCAAGCGCGGACATCGAAACCTGAGCCATGACGATGGAATCTACTCCGCGGCTCAAGGTGTCGATCTCCTTGAGCAGGAGATCGTTATGTTTTTCAGGATCGCCCGCCCGCAGGGCCTTGAACGCCTCGTCGCTCAAAACGGTCTGTATTTCTATCTTTTTGTGGGCGTCGTCTGCAACCTGCTGAAGAAGGCGTTCGGAGGCCGGCACGGTCGACGGCAGGGTGCAGAGCAGGCCCACGCGGTCACCGGTCTCTACGGCGAGATCCATCATGGGGCGGTCGATCTGAAGCATGGGAGTGCCGATCATGGGCCGGGCATATTCCACGGCCCGGTTAAAGGTGGAACAGCCCAGCAGAATCAGATCCGCGCCGGCCTCTTCGAGGAATCTCGCGTAGGTGACAAACTTGAAGTAATTGACTTTGGGGATGATCCCCACCTCCGCCGCGAGGTTCGTATTCTGTATGGTGTCGTCTCCCAGATGGACCACAGTGACCTCCGGAATGATCTCGTCGATGTATTTCTGCACGACATTGGCCGTGAATACGGCGGCATGGATGATCCCCAATGTTTTTCCGGTGAGATCTTTGCTCATGATGGTTTCCTCCTTCTCGTTTTTTTCGAAGATTTAAATAAAAATATCCAGATACCGGACTTCCTCGGTGAGCGGGATGACCTGATGCTCTTCCAGCGAGCTGAAGTAGAGCCCGTCACCGGCTTTGAGTGTATAATCCACATTCCCCACTTGAAACTTCATCTCCCCATCCAGGACATAGACAAACTCCTCTCCCTCGTGGGTAAGGTGATGCTCTTTGACCTCCCCCTTTCGAGCCACGAACAGGAAGGGCTGCATTTTCTTCTCTTTGATTTCCGTGGCAAAAGGGAAAATAGAGTAGCCTCTCTCGGTTTGGATCAAACGGGCTTCCGCATCTTTTCGGCCCACGAAAACCACCGACAGGTTTCCGTCGTCTTGGATCAGCGACGATACGGAAGTTCCCAACGCATTAGCGATCTTCACTAATGTGGCCACCGGGGGGATAACGCGGTTGTTTTCGATCTTGGAGAGCAAGCTCTTCGAGAATCCACACGAGTCCGCAATCTCCTGGAGGGTCCGATTCTGCCGCAGCCTCAGCCTTCTTATATGGCTTCCGATATTCAATTCATCCATCCCATACCTCGTTTTCCAATTTTTTGAGCAGGGAAAGCGACCGAGGCGCATCAACAGCGAATTCCCCCGAGTAAGCTTCCAAGCTCAGCCGTCCCGTGTATCCAATCTCCTTGAGTCGGGCGAAAAAGGCCGAATAGCCTGGATTGAGCCCCCGGGGGAAGACCCGGCCTTCGGGTTCGGCAAAATGGAGATGGCGGATGGAGTCGGCGGCTTCGAGGATGATATCAGGGGATTCTTGCTCCATCATCAGGTGGTAGTAGTCCACCAGAAGTTGGATGTGCTCCCGGTTGACCTCCCGGGCCAGCTTCAAGCCCTCGGCCGCCGTGTTGACGATGTTGCTTTCCAGCCGGTTTAAAGGCTCGATCGCGACGGTAATCCCGTACTTCTCGGCCGGCGGATCCAGGGCTCGAAGGAGATGGACGATCTGCATCCAGGCTCTATCCCTCGAAAATCCCTCCGGCACGTTTTTCGCGCCGGAACTCCCGAACACAATGACTTCCGCCCCCAGAAGGGATGCCCGTCGGAAGGCCCGCTCGACGTAGTCCAGGGTCAGGGGCAAGTCGGCCGCGCTGCCGGTCAATCGGATCTGAGGGGGGAAAAAATTGTTGCAGGCTTCACAGCGGAGGCCGGTTTGCCGGAGTCTTTCTCCCAGGACATCGAAGTCGGAATCGCTTAACGCCATGATATGCGCCAAGGATAACTCGATATAATCGAATCCCATCTCCTTGAGCTGTTCGACGATTTCGATTCCCGTGCCGTCCGCCCGGCGGGCAACCATGCTCCCACAACATCCGTATCTCATGGCGGTTTTCCTATCCGTCCTTATTCATGAATTTTCACCCTATAAACTTGGGCATGACTCGGCTGGGGATATAAAGCATCAGATCGGGAAAGAGGACGGCGATCAAGACGACGATCAGCGCGAGCACGAAGAACGGCAGCAGGGATCGCAAGGCCTGGGTGACGGGAAGGTCTCCCAGGTCAGAGGCGATTAGCAGGCACAGGCCGTAGGGCGGTGTGATGAGCCCTATCGCCAGGGTGAGCACGATGACGATACCCATGTGGTAGGGATTGATCCCAACGGCCGAAGACAGCGGGTCCACGATCGGCTGCAGGATGATGATCGCTGGTATGGCATCCATGAAGGTTCCGATGACGAGAAAGATCATGATGACGAACACGAAGACGTAGAATGATGAATCGAGCAATCCCGCAGCACCCAGCGAGTGGACGACACTTTGCGGAACATTGTAATAGGCCAGGATCCATCCCCAGAGCGACGCTGCGGCCACGCAGAAAAGCGAAAGAGAGAACAATCCCACGCTGTTTTTTAGAACCGGGTAAATCCTCCTAAGGGAAAATTCCCCATAGATAAGGGCGAGAAAAAGCGTGTAAACCACGGCGATCACCGAGGCTTCGGTGGCGGTGAACACGCCGAACATGATGCCCCCGATGACGATGACCGGTATGGCCAATGCGAAGACGGCCGCTTTCGAGCGTGACATCAGATTGCGGAAGGAAAACTTATGATCCGACCCGATACCGTGTTTCCATGCAAAATGGAAAGCCAACGCCATCTGTCCCACCCCGATCAAGACGCCGGGGATGATTCCGGTCAAAAAGAGCCCGCCCACGGATATTCCGGCGGTGGAGGCGTAGATGATCATCATGATGCTCGGAGGGATGATGTTTCCCAGTGTGGAGGAGGCGGATGTGATTCCCACCGTAAATCCCTTGGGGTAACCGACCTTGGTCATCGCGGGTATCATGACGGAACCGATGCCCGAGGTGTCCGCCGAGGAGGCCCCCGAAATTCCCGCAAAGATCATGCTCACCAGGACATTCACCTGCGCCAGCCCGCCCTTCAAGTGCCCGACCATGCTCTGGGAGAAATCGATCAGGCGCTTGGATATACCCGTCTCGTTCATGAGCTGGCCGACAAACAGGAAAAAAGGGACGGCCAGCAGCGGAAAATTGTTCAACCCCACCCACATCCTCTGGCTGACGATCTCGAGAGAAACATTCCCCTGTACGATGATGGCGAGTGTGGAGGAGATGAAAAGCGAAAAGACGATCGGAATCCTTAGCAGGCAGAGGATGATCAGGGTTCCGAATAGGATGAGCAGCATACTCTTCTGCTTACCTCATTTAGAATCGCTTTGCTCGGGCCTCTTCAGCGCGATCAGGATGTGAAACACACTGTACACGACGATGGTTATCCCGGCCACAGGGATGGCGGCAAACACATAGCGCATGTTGAGCCGGGAATTGGTGGCCACCCGCAATCCTCCCATGACACTATAGCTGGTGCCCACCCAGGTCATGAATATTCCGAACAGTAAGATACAGATATCCGGGATCAGCCGGAGGGCTTTGCGGAGCGATCGATTTCTCAATTTCTCGAAATCCATGACCTCGATGGTGAAATGCTTCTTGGTCTTCACACTCATGCCGGCTCCCATCAACGCCACCCAGAACAGGAGAAATCGCGCTGCCTCCTCGGACCAGAGCAGGGGAGTGTGCAGCAAATACCTGGTAATGACCTGGAAAAACACCACCAGGATCAGCGCGACGAAAAGGATCACGCCGCAGAATCCTTGGATTTTCTCCAGCAGTTGGACCAAGGCTTTCATCTAATTCCCTGCCGATCCGGCCTGCTGTATCTTCTCCAGCAGATCCTCCAATCCCCATTTTTGGGCCAACCGGGCCTGGATGGGCGCGGCCCTGGTCAGGAATCCGGACTTATCGGGATAAGCCACCCGGGCCCCGTATTTCTGTTCCATGAGTTGGAGGGCGGATCTATTCTGTTGCTGGATGTGATCGCGTTCCCAGTCAGCGGCCTTGCGGGCCTCCGCAACCAGGATGGTGCGATATTCTTCGGGAAGCCGGTCCATAACCCGGGTGCTCATGAACAGGCCCATAGGAAGGATGAGGTGTTCGGTGATCGCGAAATAGGGGCATGTCTCATAGAATTTATTGGTCAAGATGCTGACCGGTTCGTTCTCCGCTCCGTCGATGACTCCAGCCTGGAGCGCGGAATAGACTTCGGAGTAGGGCATGGGAGAGGGGATGGCACCGAACGCTTTCCAGGTCGCGGCGTCCGCCTCACCGGCCATCACCCGGATCTTGAGTCCGGCGACGTCATCCACATCCTGAACCGGGCGTCTGCTGTTGAACAGGATACGATGTCCGGAATACAGCGTTGCCAGCAGGCGGATGTCATACCGGCTCTGAGAAATCCGGTCCAGATCGGCTCCGATCTCTCCGTTGAACACGGCGGCAAAATGCCGTGCGTCATCGAACAGAAAGGGTGCGCTGAAGATCCCCAACTCAGGGACAAACTGAGAGACGTGCGAAAACGCCGCCAATGAAAGGTCCAGGGCCCCCATGCGCAATCCCTCAATCTGTTCAGGAGTATCACCGAGCTGGGAACTGGGATAGACGGTTATTTTGACGGCACCTTCGGTCGCGGCCTCTACGGCCTGGGCGAAGCGGCGCACTCCTTGGTCATAGGGATGGCCGGTCGACTGGTCATGGCCCAACTTCAATTGGAATATTGCGTCTTCGGAGGGATCACGCGGCTGGCAAGCGGTGCCAGCCAGCAGGAAAACAAAGAGCAGTACCGCCGAACCGGATATCCGCTTCCCGGAAGGAAAAAAATTCAGGGTCACCTCATCCCCTCCTTTGGTTCGCCTCGATCAGCGAGGTTACGGATGGCATAATTCCCTGTAACCCTAATGTCAGCCTGTGATACAAGATTGAATATATTTCAACCTGGTTGAACTGTCAACCGATATTTATCAGGATTCATTTCTTTATTCTGAAACGATCTTAATTGATTCCGGTTTCAATCCCGGCTTGAACCCGGCCAGAGGATCTCAATGAGAGAGACGCCGTGGCGGGGGAGGTCGAAATCCAGCCGAAGCTTTGCGTCTGCGACGTCCTGGTAGGTGGCCGATCCTAAGGTTTCGAGTTCTCCGGCCGCTAAGAGTTCCGCTCGTTGAGCCGGTGTCGGTGCCTTGGGACTTCCCATCGATTCCCACTTGGCAAACGCATTGCTGTGGGTGTGATCGATCCGATAGTGGATGATGCGGGCGCGGCCTCCAATGTCCGATGGGCCTGCGATTTCGATCCGTACCGGCGTGTCCGGGCCGGGTGTTATGTCATCATGATAATTCCACACCAGCACCTGGACCATCTCCTCGGTGGCCACGGCCAGCCCGTCGACATCCGGGTGGCCCAACACCTGTTCTTGGATGATCCGCTCCTTTCCCAGGGCCCCGCTGCTCATTAGTGCCAACCTTTTTCCCCGCAGCATACCCAGCATTTTGAAGGCGTTCAAAACCGGTTTGTGAATTCCATTGGTGGCCAGTGTCCGGAATCCCTCGAAATACTCCTTGCCGTCGAACATGAAGGCCCAGGTTAGAACTCCCCTAAGGTTGACGCCTTCCTGAGCGGCCAGGTCCAGAGTGTGCTTCATCAGGGCGATCTCATAGGCCGCATAGGCACTGCCGTTTCGATAGCCGTTGGCGGGCCAGACCGTGGAGGAGCGGGCGGCCATGCCCTCGGGATCACACTCCCCGATGATGATGGGGGTGTTGCGGAATTCGGGGAATCCCGCTACCACGGCAAATCCCCGCTGATTGCTCTTGAGGTTGAGCCCCAGGTTCATGCGGGGATGGCCATCCACGACCTTCGTGCTTCCCTTGGAATGAAAGCCCACAAAATCGAGCCGGGTTCCGGTTTCCCCGGTCACGGCATTCTTTCCCCGGAGGCAGTGTTCCAGGAAATCCCGTAAAAATTTCTCGGCTTTGGGATGCGCCGGGCCGGTGGTATGCGGTCCTCCCAGCATAGCCCCCGGCAGCACGGCGTGCAGGGCCTGTTCCGTGACATCGAACAGCCGGCAGTACTCCTCGAACGTCCCCTGCCAGTAGAAGATATCCGGTTCGTTCCAAAGTTCCCACCACCACTCCCGTTCGATTTCTCCGTACCGATCGCGGCTGTGGGCGGCCCATGCACGTATCAAGCCGGCCCATTTTGAGTAGTCTTTGGGAGGAAAGGCCCAACCCGCCCAATAATCCGGGGGATAGGTGTGCTGGTAGGGCTCCGGTGCGATGGAGAGGGCCTGGGGCATGAAACCTATTTCGACCAGGGGAATACAGCCCGAGGTCACGACCGCGTCCATGATCTGATCCATGATCTCCCAGTCATAGACGGGATTCCCTCCGGCGTCTTCGGTATAGGCATTGGTCGATCCCCACTTGAGCGCAGGGGTGCCGTCGCCCGTGTTGAGAAGGAAATGGCTGCGGATATAGGCCGGATCGCGGTTGGCGGAGGCAATCGTCTGCATCAATTGCTTGGCATTCGGGGAGGAGGCAAAATTGCATTCATCGAAACCAAAATAGGGCCAGACATGCTTCAGGGCCTTTGCGGGCCGGGTGGTATCCACCCGGATCACGACCCGGCCATTTTGATTATCCGGTTTCAAAGGGGAGGGATGAAGCATGAGCGGCAAAAAGATAAAAATCCAAAGCTTCGTCCGGAACTCCCTGAATCTGGTCATCCCATGATTATCTGTCATAGTGCTCCCTCGAGTGTATTATTTCTATTCTATCCTATATCGACCATGCCTTTCTGGCTAAGGCCGCCCATGTTGAGATCCACCCTATCGGCGCGCAGGGCATCCTGGAGCTCCGGAACTTTGATCTCGCGGGGGATGCCGCCCTTTGCCACGCACATGGCTGCGGCCAGTCCGGCGGCATGTCCGGTGGCGACACAATTCCCCATGCTCTTTCCCGCCGAAGCCGCGACATGAGTGGCCGATATGCATCGTCCCGTCATCAACAGGCCGTCCAGTTTTTCCGGGATGATCGCTCGATAGGGAACATCGTGGATCTTCATTTCCGTAAAATGGACAAAACCGATATCGAGGAATCCACTCCGCCAGGCGATCACGTCCTCGAATGTCTGTCCCTTCAAGGCGTCCTCTTCGGTCAAAACATAAACGCCCTTCACCCTCCGGGTTTCCCTAACGGCGATGCGGGGGCTGGTCCCGATGAGCTCCAGCGACTTGAGCGCATCTCCACCAAATTCCCGCATGGTATGGACCATCTGTAGGGCCTGCCTTCGCGCCAGGGCTTCGGCTCGGGTGAATTCTTCCGGATTGGTGGCATCAAACTGACCCAGGTCACGGGTACAGGCATGATTGATATAGAAGCTGTTGCTGGAGGGATCATGATCGAGCAGCCGCCATCTTTCCGGAATGAGCGGATATTTTTGCCGGGCCTTGTCCGCGACAGCCGCCAGGTCCACCTTTTTGGCCGCTTCCATATCCACATTGGTGACTTTCAAGAGGAGCGTCATGGGAGAAAGCTCTCCCAACTCCTTCATGGTTTCCGCCCCGGCGAAGTAGGCGACGTCTCCGTCCCCGGTGCAGTCGATGACGGCCTTGGCCTTGATGTGGACCAATCCCGACTTGGTGGCGGCGATAATCCCCGTGATCCGGTCGCCCTCCACGACGGCATCCACCGCCTGGGTGTGCACGAAATATCTGCAGCCGACCTCATCCAGCGCATCCAGGGCCGCCACCTTGAGATAATCCACGTTGCACCATAGCTGATGCTCCCCGATATTGACGGCCACATCTCCGTAATTGACCAGTTTTCCGATCAGGAGTTCATGGACATCGGAGCGCGGCTTCTTCATGGGCCGCATCTGATTTATGGGCATGCCCAGGGCCCAGGCTGCCACGCCACCGAAGAATCCCTGATTCTCGATAAGCAGCGTGTTTGCACCCTTGCGGGCCGCTCCCAGGGCCGCCCCGATTCCGGCGGGACCACCGCCCACCACCAGGACCTCGGTCTCCCAGGTGTTATTGATCCCGGTCTTCAGGATAGGCCCCCCACCGGTCGGCTCATCTGCTCTCGGGGCAGTAGGTTTGCATCCCGCCAGGCCGGCGGCCGCGGCCCCCATCCCGGCGTTTCTGAGAAAGTTGCGTCTTGAGAGTCTGTTTTTTTTCATGTCGTTTGCCTCCTTGTTTCCCCAAGAGCAGCGAGCCAAAGAGACCTTCTCGACTCCCGGAGAACCTTTGCGGAATCGAAATCATTATTATTCCGCATTAAGGAAAATGTGACTACCACAATTTCCTGATCTCATCTTCCTGTCCGGTCATCTCCCAGCGGATGAGAGAGACCGGGGCCATCCCGGCGGCGAAGAAATCATCGAAGAATCGCTTGAGCGAGAATTCTTTTCCTTGCAGCCGGGAGTAATCCGCCAGCAGCTTGTCGAGCTGGACTTTTCCCATCAAGTATCCCATGCCGTATCCCGGCTGTCTGATGTAGAGTTCCAGGTCATCCCAGACCAGAAAGCTGTCCGCCTTGGCATATCCACGCGGTGTCATTTCGGCGGTATAGCGGAGGGCCTCTTCGAAGCTCAGCTCATTGGAATGCATCAAAAGGTCGGCGGCCGCGCGCGAAGCCCGGAAGGCAACCAGGATGTACATCAGCTCACGCGACCTCCGGCGCTCGTCCAACAGGCCGGCATGGGTCAGAAGCTCTTCGATCCCCGTGGCCAAGGCCTCGGCCCGGATACCGGCGATGTGATAGGGCCTTCCTACCCCGCGGATGGGCCGATCGTCCTGCGCCTGTCTTCGGGCGTCAGGTGTGTGCCCGACGATATCGTGGGCGATGAGGGGGAGGGGATCCCGATCCAGGCATTCCTCGAAAAAATTACGGAATCCATCGGGACGCCGGTAGCCCGGCGGTGGCTTGGTCTGCATGTCATCCGGAACGGTAAACAGCTGTTCTTTCCTTAAGAAATCCAGGAGATATTCTTGGGCTTGGATATGAAGCCGATTGAAATCCTCTTCGGTGGTCACGGGCTTGAATTCGGGTGTGTTCCGGTTGTTGTGCTCCTCCATCCTCAGATACGCGTGCGACCTCTCGAGCTCCCGTTGCACGATGGCCCGGCATTCCTCCCAGGTGTAGGGGAAAAGATAGACGTTCTTGAGATACCAGTTGTAGTTTTCGATCCCCACCCCGGCCGGAGCCGCCATACGGCCCCGATTGTCTTCCAGCCAGCCTTGGAAGTCATCGATGGCGGCGATGACTCCTTCGACCTCAGGGATGAGATCTGGATGGTTTTCCTTCAGGCGCCCGGCCAATTCGGTGAACATGTCGTGCTCCCGCTTTTTCATTTTGAGCGCCAGGAGCGCAAGATCCGAAGGGACTTCCGTGAGGTTATCTTTGGCCTGTGCCAGGATTCGAGGGAGGGCCTTCAGGCCGGCCCGGAAGGCCTGGAGCCGGTCCTCCGGAATCGGTAGCCTTCGGGGGATCCTCACCGCACCCTCCATGGTCTCCTCGAAGCGGGGTATCGTGCAGTAGAATCCCGGATCCCGCGCCCAGGGCCGGAGCACCCGATGATTGAATTCCAGCCCGTTCATCTCCGCCCGAACGATGTGGTAGCCGATCTGCTCGGATACCGGCCACCGGCTGATGTCAATGGCCGACAGCCGTCTCTGGAGATCCTTGAGCTCGCGATGCTGCCGCTGCATGGCCTCTGCCGTATAATCAGGGATGCCGTCTGTCACGGTGGGTTTCATGAAGGCCCTGAATTCTTCGAACAGAGCGACCAGTGCTCCGTAGTCGCTGTCAATAGAATTTTTAGTGTCATTCTTCAGCCCTCCGTAGAGGAGGGGCAGGATCACCAGGATCACGGCGAATCCCTTCCAAGCCAGCTTTTGTTTCGTCATGGAATTTCCTCCTTGTGTGGATAAGTATTGGGTGTGGCCGAACATATCACACAGTATCCGGCCGGTCAATCAACGATCCTCTCTTTCCTGCACAGACATCCAGACTGAAGTTTCGGGTGCCGCCGGGATTGAAAAAATTTTATTTGTGCATATTATGAATCTTTGTTATTTAGAATAGAACAGCTGAAAGATCCATGACGTCTCGAAGGTGTATTGAAAACTCACCTTGAGACAAGGGAGAAGGAGGTTATCATGCGGAGATTTCTTTATTTTGTCTTAGTGGTTCTGTTTATCGTGAATCCCAGCATAGCGCAGGAAAAACGGCTCGACGCCCGCATCAAGATCGACAAAGAGCGGACCATCGGCGAAATCCATCCCCACATCTACGGGAACTTCGCCGAGCATCTCGGGCGGTGCATCTACGGGGGAATCTACGATGAGGGATCGGCATTGTCCGATTCCCAAGGTTTTCGCAAAGATGTCCTGGAGGCGGCCAAGGGCCTCAATGTCACCATCCTGCGTTATCCGGGCGGCAATTTCGTTTCCGGCTATCATTGGGAGGACGGCATCGGTCCCAAGAACCAGCGCAAGCCGAGAACCGACCTGGCATGGGATGTCCTGGAGCCCAACACCTTCGGAATCGATGAATTCGTGGATTTCTGCCGGGCCCTGGGAACGGAGCCGTATGTGGCGGTAAATATGGGCACCGGCACCCTGGATGAGGCGCGCAATTGGGTCGAGTACTGCAATGTCAAGGATGGGCCCTATTATGCGGAGCTTCGTAAAAAATACGGCCATCCCGAACCGCACGATGTGAAATACTGGTCCTTAGGGAACGAGATGGACGGCTCCTGGCAGATGGGCCATAAGAATGCGGAGGATTATGGGAAATTCGCCCTGGAGGCCGCAAAGCTCATGAAGTGGACGTCACCCGACATCAAGTTGATCGCTGCCGGATCGTCCGACTACGGACCGAACGCGAATCCGCATGCCTGGAACCGGACGGTCCTGGAATATCTCAAGAACTACATCGACTACATCGCTGTGCATCGTTATGTGGGAAATCGGAATGACGATTACTATGCCTTCATGGCAACGCCGCACGATATCGAAGACCGAACCCGTATCCTGGAAGGCCAGATCAAGGCCGCCCTCTCCACCACCCGTCGCCAGACACCGATCTTTATCGCCTGGGATGAATACAACGTCTGGTACCGGGCGCGGGGAAGGGCTCTGACCACCGGAAGAAATGCGCTGGAGGAGATATACAACCTGGAGGACGCCCTCGTTATCGCAGGTTTTCTCAATGCCTTCATCCGCCATGCGCACATCGTAAAAATGGCGAATATGGCTCAACTGGTCAATGTCATCGCCCCCCTATTCACCAGTAAAACGGACCTGTTCCGGCAGACGATCTACTATCCGCTGGCATTGTTCGCCAATAACTCCTTCGGAACGTCTCTGGATGTGTTTGTCGACTGCGCGCGTTACGACACCAAGACCCGAAAGGATGTTCCCTATCTGGATGTTTCGACGGCTTATAACGAGGGCGAGGTCGTGATCAATGTCGTGAACCGGCATCTGACGGAATCCATCGATGCCGAGGTCATCTGTCAGGAAGGCGAGTTCAGCGGCAGCTTTGTGGTCTTTGAGGTCAACGGCCCCGACATCAAGGCGGAGAACACCTTCGGCCGCGAGCCGGTCAAATCCGTCGAAAAACCGTCTTTCAGGGCCAGCGGTGCCCGCTTCCGCTACCGGTTCCCGCCTCACTCCTTCACGATGATCAAAGGCCGGATCGAATAACACGGAGACGTCATGTTTTCCTCCAACAATGAACCAAATCGAAAGCGTCTATCGGCATTTGCCGTGGTAATTATCCTCTCTCTCATTCCCGCTCCGGCGCGTCCCCAGCCATTTGAGGAAGAGATTGATCCTGAGCTCCTCAGCGGGCTTTCCTGGCGAGCCATAGGGCCGGCCCATTTCAGCGGGCGGGTGACGGACATCGCCGGCGTCCCCGGAGATCCCAACACGATTTACGTCGCCTTCGCATCGGCTGGACTGTTCAAATCCCTAAACGGCGGCATCACCTTTTCCTCCATCTTCGATAATGCCGGCACCATATCGATCGGGGCCCTCGCGTTATCCCCGCAGGATCCCGACACGATCTATGTCGGAACCGGGGAGGGGAATGTGCGCAACAGCACCTCCTTCGGAGACGGCATGTACAAATCAACCGACGGCGGTGAAACCTGGAAGCACCTCGGGCTCGAGGAGACGGAACGGTTCGCCCGCATCGTCATAAGCCCGGGCGATCCAAAGGTCATCTTCGCCGCGGCGCTGGGACATGAGTGGGGAGCCAACCGGGAACGCGGCCTGTACCGCTCCCGAGACGGCGGGGAATCCTGGGAGAGGATCCTCTATGTGAATGAGACCACCGGGGCTTCGGACGTAGCCCTCGATCCGGGTGACCCGCGCATTGTCTACTGCGGGATGTACGATTTCCTTCGCCGGCCCTGGCATTTCCGCAGCGGAGGGCCCGGAAGCGGGCTGTATCGATCCGCCGACGGCGGGGATACATGGCAGCGGCTCACGGATCCGGAACTCGCCAACGGGCTTCCCAGTAAACGCCTCCTCGGCAGGATCGGAGTGAGCGTGTGCACGTCCCATCCACATGTGGTCTATGCCATGATCGAATCCCAGGAACCGGGAGAGCTCTGGCGTTCCAGCGACCGCGGCCTGCGCTGGGAGATGGTCAGCAACGATCCGCGGATCAACAACCGGCCCTTCTACTACTGCGATGTCCGGGCCGATCCAATGGATGAGAATCGGGTCTATGCCATCGCCGGCGGCCTTTCCGTATCCCTGGACGGCGGAAAAACGTGGGGGGGAGTGGGGAGCTACCAGAGCTTGTTCGGCGACCATCACGCCCTCTGGATTGATCCCACGAATCCCCGGCGCATGCTCAACGGAAACGACGGCGGCCTTTATCTTTCCAACGACCGCGGCCAGGCATGGGATTTTTTGAACACTATGCCCTCGGCCCAGGCTTATCATGTGGGGATCGATATGGCCGAGCCCTATCACGTCATGGGCGGATTTCAGGACCATGAGATATGGGTAGGGCCCAGTGAAAAATGGAACCAGGTCGGCGTGCGCGGAGGGGACTGGCGGCGCCTCCGCTACATGGCCGATGGGATGTACGCCCTGGCCGATCCCCGCGATCCGAACATCATCACCTACAACGGTCATTTCGGGGACATCACGCGGATCGACCTGCGCAATGCGGAGGAACGCTACATCCAGCCCTGGCCCGTAGGGCCGACCGGGACCGGCGCGCACATGGACAAGTACCGCTTCGGATGGAACTCCCCGGTCCATATCTCTCCCTCGAATCCGGACATCATCTACTATGGCGGGAACGTCATATTCAAGACCAGGGATGGAGGTGCGTCCTGGGAAGTCATAAGTCCTGACCTGACAACGGATGACAAATCCAAACAGAAGCTAAGCGGCGGCCCCATCACACCGGACAACACACGGGCCGAATACTACTGCGCCATCCAATCCATTTCCGAGAGCCCGCTCGATTCACAGATCATCTGGGCGGGGACGGATGACGGGAATGTTCAGCTGACCAGGAACGGCGGCAGGACTTGGGCAAACCTTTCGCCCAACATCCTCGATCTGCCGAGACAGGCCTGGATCTCGCGGATCACGGCCTCCCCCCACCACGCCGGCACGGCCTATATCGCGGTGGACCAGCATCGCCTGGACGATTTTGCCCCCTATGCATTCTTGACCGAGGATTTTGGGGAAACATGGACCAATATCTCCTCCGGCCTGCGTGGTTACTGCCATATCGTGAAAGAAGACTCCAGGACTCAGGGCCTGCTCTATGCCGGTACCGAGCTCGGAATCTTCGTTTCGTTCGATTCCGGTGCGCACTGGACCGACCTCCGGTTGGGGATTCCACCGCTGGCGGTCGTGGACCTCGTGGTCCATCCGAGGGCAAACGACCTGGTCATCGCGACCCATGCACGGGGCTTCTACATTTTGGATGATATCACGCCGCTCCAGAGGCTGACATCGGCTATGGCAGCCGCTGCAGCCCTCTTCCCCCCGATCCCACCGGTACGCTACACCCCCGCCAGCGACACCAGCACACTGGGAGACAAGATCTTTTTGGCCCCGAATAAGCCTTACGGCGCCATCATTTCCTACTATCTGGCGGAATCCACGGCCGGGAAGGCGGTTATGCTGGATATCCTCGATCCGGAGGGAGCGGTGATCCGCACCCTATCCGGGCCTTCCCGGCACGGTGTCAACCGAATCGTCTGGGACCTGAGGGAAGATCTCGCCTCCGCTATGAGCGAGATAGATGCCGATCCGGATTTTCGACCCCGGGGTTACGGGATGAGAGCCCTCCCCGGCACCTATTCGCTGCGGATGCGGACAGCCGGACAGACGCTAGAAGAGAGATTCGAAATTCGGCTCGATCCCCGTATCGAGGTCTCCGACGAAGATTTGGCCGCTTACGAACGGGCGGTCCGGCGTTTGATCCGCATATCGGTCTCTATGGAAGAGGCCTTTTATCGCATCAGGAAGGCGGGAGCACATTTGGATGAGATCGAGCGAGATTTAGCCGATGCCGGATCACGGAGGAAGATCCAGGCATTGCGACGGGAACTGATGGGGATCCAGCACAAACTCCAGCCGCCGCGAAATGAACCGGAGAACCTGAACCTGATGGGAAAGCTGAGGTGGCTCCTGAGGCAGGTGGAGAATTGCACCAACCGTCCGACCAAGGCCCAATCCGAATATGTCGGCATATTCGACCGCCAGCTCCAGGAGGTCCTAGGCGAACTCGATTCGGTACTGGCCAAGATTCCGCACCGCTAGCCCACATCCCGGTATTCTTACATTCCTCAATTGGATACTTACGGAAGCCTGATCCGGTTAGAGGCTTTGGCGTCCACCCAGTCCCCCTGAATCCCCCTTCGACGCCTTCGGTCGATCTCATCCATCAAGCTGACCCTCAGGATAAGGCTCTGGATTCCGGCCGTGCTGATCCGGACCGGCTTGAGACCGTCGACTTTTTTTAAAGGCCCGCTCCGCCAGAGTTCCCGGCCGTCGCCCACCAGGATGAAATCCAGGCGCACCTCATCGGGGGAGCCGTCATCCACCGCCACCGAGGCGGAGAAAGTCTGGTAGAGCCTTTTGAGATCGTATTCCACTTCCGAGCCAGCCGAAACGGCCACACCCTCCTCAAGCCGCTTGCCGTGGATTTGGATCGGCCGCACCATTCTGCTCCTTCCCGCCGACGGCTCGGGCTCGAGCGTGGAAAGGAAGAGTACCTCGGGAAGCAGGGGCTTCAGCGAGAACTTCAAATCCGCGGTTTTGTGCCGCTCACCGATCGATCCGTCATGCCAAACGGCCCGGACCTCGAGCGTGTAAGTCCGCTCTGGATCCAGTCCTCGGAGGGGATAGGATGTATCGGGCGTATAGCCCAACAGGATGCCGTCCAGATAGACCTGATACCCGACATTCAAATAGTACTGGGAATTCCACCCGAAATCGACCGCATCCAACCCCACCCGTTCCACACGCAGGCCCCCCGGGGCTTGAGTGGGGTAGACATAGGAATCCGCCGACTCAAAAGTGACCTCCCAATCCACCTCGGTGGAGGCATCCGAGTCGATGGTCACGGTTGCCCAGCCTTGATGGTTGGTTTGACGTGAGGGAAGTGTGCGGGACGAACTCGTGGCCACCGCGCTTTTAATGGCGAAATTGGTCCCGCGCGGAAATACGAAGTGGAGTTGATAGGGATCGTTTTTGATGATCCGGCTTGTTCCGCTCAAGGACCTCGTGTCGGGGTCCGATTCCAGTCGAACCAGATCGACCCAGCCTTGCGTGATATGGCGGTTGGTGGACACGAGTTGGATCCGCTCGGACATGGGGAGGAGAGTGAACACCCGGCAGCCGGTGGGATTGATCTTGATCGCCATCCCGGCTTCCCAGGCGCCAATATATTCTCCGTTCCAGAAATCGAAAACATGCACCGGGCGATCGCTCGGAAGGCCCAGTTCCTTCCAGTCGAGCTCGATCTGTTCCGGCCGGTCTTCCCTGAAATTGAAGACACCGACCACATCATAGTGGCGGCCGAGATGGCTGATCTTGAGGTCCCAGATTCGTTTGTTGCGCTGGGAAGGGAATAGATCCAGAGGACGGATGTCGACCGCCGGAAACACCCGGCGCAGGATCTCGACCCGATCTTCCGAAAGATCCATCAACCGGTCGCTGGAGAGCAGGGCCTGTCCGGTCAAGCCTTGGAGTGTGGCCCAGACTCGGGCTTGCTCGAGGGTAAGGGGAGGGCGCACCAGCAGGACATCGGGATCGGCGTACCAGACGATGTTGTGGGTAAAGTACCCCCGCATGGTCGCCCGCAAAGCTCCCAGGAAGCCGCTCCAGCCGCCCACCACGTCGCCTCCTGTGCGGGAGCCGTTCATGTAGCCCACACCCTCCAGAGGAGTCCCCCAGCAGCCGAGTAGATACCGGTCGGGGCCGATCGCTTCGCGGATGGTGGCGAGAGTCGTCCGGTACAGCTCTTCCGGGTCGCCGGGATTCTTCATGAACGGCCCGGTTCTCCGGTATTCGTTGACCACCACCGGCTGGCCGTCGATCTTAAAATAATCGTATCCCCAATCGCAGAGTGAAGTAAAGAGGTCATTCAAATAGGAATGGGTCTCGGGTGCCGAGGGATCGACCAAGAATTTCCCCTCCCATGATTCCGAAGCCGAGGTCCCATCCGGCTTGAACATGAAGACTCCCGGAGCTTTCCGCACGACCTCCTCATTCGATTGGCCGTGCGGGGCGAGCCAGATACCGGGCGTAAGGCCCAGGGATTTTATGAAAGCGGCCAAGGCGGCCATCCCACCGGGAAACGCCTTGTCTACACCCGTCCAGTCACGGGATCCGTGCCGGCCTTCTTTCGTTTCTTTCTGCCAGCCGTCATCGATCTGGACGATTTGGGCTCCGTAGTCCATGAGATTTTCGGCGATCCATCGGGCATTGTGTTTGACCTCGTCTTCATTGATATCTTGATAGTAGTAATACCAGGTGCATAAGCCGGAGGGAGGCAGCGGGAAAATGGATTTATCCAGCGGCGTGTAATACTTGATCCCCAGCGTATCCTGAAAATAGCGGCGCATGACGGTACCATCATTCAGAGTCACGTCATCCGTTCGTGGATCATAGATCCCTTGGGAAAGGGGAGTTTCCACGTCTCCCAGGGTCATGAGGAACAGGTCCAAATTTCCGCCGTCCTGAATACGGCAGGGAACGGCTGCGGGCCAAGCGGCTTTTTCCGGTCTGGCGGGGGCGCTTCTACGGGCACAAGCCGGTCCCAAAACGGCGAGCATCAGGACGGCAAGCCCGGGATGGCGAAAAGCTGATTTCATGGCATTCCCTCCTTATTTTTGCTCGATCTTGATGGTGCCGGCTTCGGAAACGGGCACCTTAAGTCGCACGCGATCGGATATTGTCATCAGAGTGCTGGTTGTGCCGTGGGAAAGCCGGTAGTCGCCTGGACTCAGGCCGTTTATGATGATTTCGACGTCATCCACCAGCCCGGTCGAATCGGCCATATGGAGTTCCAGCGAGTTGGCCTTCCGGTCGCGCACCAGAGAACCGATTTCCCCCTTGACGGCCTCGATATCGATTTTTTCATCGACCAGCAGCACACGTTTTTTGAGGCCGTCATGGAGGGAGGCGGTGATTCTGCCGCCGGCGGACTGCACAGTACATCCGCACCCGATCAGGCCGAATGACGCGTCCTCGAGAATGTAGGCCTTGGCGGCCTTGAAAAAACCGTACATGCCGATGCCGTTATCGAGGGTCTTGGGCGGCTCATAGGCGAAGACCCCGGGTGTGGATAGAAACCGGCCGAATCCCATGCCGTCGGCCAGAAGGTTGGCGGTCACACCCATCGCTCCGGCGTAGCCCTTGATCAACATGTCCCTGTTTCCTGTTTCTTCGAATCCTTTCAACAGGGGCATGCTGTTCAGCGCTTCCGTGTACCAACCCGCGTTGTCCCCGCGCAGATCATTACCGTAACGGAACCATACCGGCTGGTTTCCGCCCCGCAGCGCCTGGATGACCTGCAGGGTCTTGCGGCTCTTCTCCTCATGGCCGAAGTAGGCGGTGAAGAAATAGACATGCTCATGAGCGGTCTGGTCAACGAAAAGTTCCGAGCTGTAAGGGTATGGCGTGTCGGCAAAGACCTGGGCGCATTTTTGCATCTCCTCCAGCAGACCGTCATACTCATTGTGCATCTGTTCCCGCTTCAGATCTTCGAGAATGTTTATGGCGTTGGAGCCGCACATCACGCCGACATGCTTCCAGGGCCCGGTGTTGAACCACTTGATACAGGTCCGGTGGGCGAGCCGCAGGTATTCAAGGGGATTTTTTTGCGCGGTCAAACCGTATCGTTTTCCGATTCGGTACAACGCGTGATAGATGTTGGCGACGTGGGGATAGTTGTAGGTGCGGTAGCTCTCCTTGGATCTTTCCTCCGTCCAATGTCCCCACGGACTTGAAGGATATCTTTCCTTCCAATACAAAGAAGCGCGGAGCGCGTAGGTTTCCTGGTTTTGGATATGTTCGATCAGACAGTCGTTGACATAGGCTTCGAGGGTCTCGATTTCTTCTTGGTTCGGATAATACACATTTTTTTCGGCCAGGAACAGCGGCTCGGAAAATCCGTACTCATCGCTCCCCCCGACCTCCCATACGTTATCGCTGTCCTTGAATGTTGATCCCAGGCGGTAGTCGAAGGGCAGAAACATGTGGTGGCGGTTGAAGGGGTCATCGGGATCATCCAGGAACTGCCGCTGGGTGATAAATCGGGCCCGCGCCTTGATCAAGCGCTCGAGATCCTCGACGCAGTAGAAGTGCAGGTTGGTCCATTTCCCTTTGCCGTAATGAAGCCTGAGGCTCTTCTGTCCCCGGCCTTCGAAAGACAAAGTCAATAAGGTCTTGTCACCATTCTTTTTGATCTCTTCGAGGGCCATATTATCGGAGAGGAATTCAGGCACCGGATCGTCGCGGGACAAAAGCTCGACAAAAACAGGTGTGTTTTCCGAAACCACCATGGAGGGAAGGATCCTCACGCCGAGATTTCCGCTTTTATACATCTCCCGGCGCACGGCGTCATAACCATCGACAAACACGAACCGCATCTGGAAAGACTTTTTTTCTGCGGGCTCGAGCAACAGGGACGTATGGCCGTTGACCCAAGGGGGAGACCATCGGTTGCGCTGCTTCGCGGCCCACGAGTGGATCGCGAGAACACGTGAGCGCCCCCGGCGTCGGGATCCGTCCCCGGCGCCTTCCATCCGGTATGTGCATTCGAACGCGGTATCGCCGCTGGGATGGGCCAGCAGGAAGGGCGGATCTCCCAGCGGCCGCTGGATGAGCGAGTAGGAACTGTGCCCGCCTACATAATGGTGACAGGCGACCTTCTGCTCGTGGATCAGCGGCTGCTCCTTCAGTTTCAGCCGTTCGTCCTCATACAGGACCTCATGGTCGTCTGCCAGGTTGGTGTACGGATTGGTTTCCCTCACCCCACGGTAATAGTCGTTGACGGTGAAGGGGAAGGCGAGCTCTCCGATTTCCAATCGGTGTCCGGTGGTATTTTCGATCGTGATATCCCAGAGAAGGGAACCGTCTTCGGCCAAATGGTACGCGAGCATCAAGTCGAAGCTCTTGATGCCGCCCTCGTTGCCGGACCGCCCCGAGTAATTCACGGTGAGGGTATTTCCATCGAAGTCCACCTTCCGGATATCCTGAGACCGGCCGGTCAATTCGCTTCTCCATCGGCCGGAGGGGCGGAATGAAAACGAGGGAATCAAGACCACCGGCTTCTCGGGCAGTTCGAGTTCCCAGACCGTGGTGACGATATTTCCGGTCCACTGCGAGGAAAACGGATCGTCACCGGGATAATTGTCGACATTACCCAAGTAGTTGGTACCAAATCGTCCGTTTCTTTCCTTTATGGAATATAAGGCGCCGCTCCTTCGGTCGAACTCCACCACCATGGTCGCCGAAGAGAGGCGGATCAAATAATCATCACTCGAAGCCTCGATTTTTTCCGCAGATCCCAAAAGAATACTCACCGATGCCATCGGCAAGATAAGAATCAGCGCAGGCATAAAAAATTTGATTCTTTGCATCCTAGTCCTCCTCCGTCTCATTGTCTTTCCGCCGCGAGTCGCAGGGTCCCGAATCTATCGGGCTTATGCGGATTCCAGACCCCGGTGGTTCGCCAAGCGAGGAAATTGCGGTTCGGATTTTGCCCGTCCTGACGGAACAGGTTGATCCGCATCTCGATCCCGGCTTTCGGCCGGCGCGTATCGACAGCGGAAATCGGGATGCGCATCTCCCCGTACCAGATCTTTTTCGCCTCATCGATGCGGGCCTTGACTTTCATGCCGGAATCCCACAGCCTTTCGTCCGAGTGCCCCGGCCGGGGGCGGGAGGCATCGATGTCCAGGTCCAGGAACTCGCCCTGCGGTGACATCTGAAATTCCCGGTACCGGTTGATGTTCTTAAAGTCTGCCCCCAGGTATACCTCGAAGCAGTCCCATTCCCAGAGCCGGTAGGTCTCGGTTTCGATGTCAGGCTCCGGCTTTAAGTAGAGCGATTCATACGGGCCCATGAACAGGAAATAGATGTGGCTAGCGGTCCACCGCGATCGGACTTCCGAGCGGAGAGCCGGCATCGGCGGCCCGAGTATGCTGTTTTCGATGACCACGCCCGGGATATCTCGCCAAAAATCGGTTGACGGATCGGCGGTCATTTCCGGATCCACGCGCGCCTGGAAGCTCAGAATAACATCATCAGCCTGTTGCGCCGCCGCCATCCAGATCCCAAGAAGTATCAGGCCCAAGAGGAGAATCCATTGCGGCTTCATGATATCGCCTCCTCAATCATATTCGAGCCTCAGCAGCACTGAGCCCGTGGGATGCCAGCGATGGGTGGCAGGCCGGTCGAAACATGCCGGCCGGGCTGCCGTCGTCCCGCATGGTGATCTCGTCAGGGAACTCCTTGCACCACCATTCACCCGGAGTGAGCAGGATACGGGGCAGGAAGAGGGCATCCGGGGCCAGTTTCAAAAAGAATGCGAGTTTATCATCGACTTTTGTGAAATCATACTGTTCGGGGCCGGTCCAGTCGAAGCGCAGATAGATGCTGAAGATCGAGATTCCCGCGTCCAAGAAGTCCTTGAAATCCGCCTCGGTTGTCCGGTACGGAGCTCCCAGGACCTGGCTGGTCAGCCGGCCGTTAACGAACAGGGCGGGAATCCCCTTGTGGAGCCTGACCTCACTTACTAATTCCCCGGCCTCCAGATAGCTCGGAATCAGAACCAGGATAAAGGTAAAAATGAGCCCAGCCGGAAGGTATTTTTTCATCGTTCGTATCCTCCCTCTAATATCTTTTTTTATGATATGTAATAAGCACAGCAGCCTATTCATCCCTCAACCAATCCGCCAGGATCGATTTTTGCAGCCGATCGGGATTGGATGAAGGCCGTATGTGAAAACTCCGCTCGCTCTTTTTCCCCAGCACGACCTCGAGTTCTTGGACCCGGCCGCGGCGGGAGATAAGGACCCGCAGCATGTCACTTGATCGCTTGGAATCGAGAATCCGGTCCAGTATCCGTGCGTCGGCGCGGGTGCCGTCCAGGGCTAGTATCTCATCCCGGGCGCTCAATCCTCCCTGCTGCGCCGGTGAATCCCACTCGACGCTCGTGATTTCCAGCCTCCCATCCTGATCTCGGACTGAGGCTCCGAAAAAGACACCGGGGAGTTCGTGCGCCGTCACGTCGATCTCCAGCCCGGCGTAGGCGAAGTACTTGGGATAGTCGATCTCCTGAGTGGTTGAGGCATAGACATCGAATATCTCGGGCAGGAGACATCCGGCCGCGGCCTCGCATTCCGCGCGGAATTCCCGATCCGTGAAGCCCCTCTGCTCCGCCTTGTGGTACTTTTCGTAGATGTTCCGCATCACATCATCCAGAGACCTTTGATTCTTGGACTCATGCCGGATCCTGAGATCCAACAGCAGGCCCAACGCCGCTCCCTTGTCGTAGTAGGAGATGGTGGTGTTGGCGCTGTTTTCGTCACGGCTGAAAAACTTCATCCAGGTGTCGAAGCTGGATTCGGTCGCGGACTGGAAGAGCCGTCCGGGGCGGTTCTCGTAGCGCGAGATGACCCTCCGGATCCGCTCGAAATATTCTTCCCGGGTTATAAAGCCGCACCGCCGGAGGATCAGGTTTTGATAATACACGGAGATCCCTTCGGATACCCAGAGCATGTTGGTGTAATTTTCCCGGTCGTAATCGAAGGGTCCCAGGGCGATCGGACGGATTCGCTTGACATTGTAGAGGTGGTAGAATTCGTGCGCGATGAACCCCAGCCAGCCCTTGTACCCGGATGGATTGTCCCAGCCGGAGGCATTGGAAAAAACCGCCATGGAATTCAAATGTTCGAGGCCGCCTCCACCTTGATCCATCATGATGAACGTGTAGTGCCGGTAAGGGATTTCTCCGATCAAGCGGACGGTTCCTTCCACCACCCTTTTAATATCGGCGGTAAATTTGTCCCGGTTGAAATTCCCTAGGTTCTCTGCGGCAATCACATGCGGGATCCCCTGGAACTCGAAGGTAATAATCTCTTGATTCCCGATCAGGATCGGGCAGTCGTAGAGGACGTCGAAATCCGGGGCGGAAAACGTGTTCTCCTTTCCCTCGACCGGATCTAGGCCGGTGGAAATACTGGGAAAATTTCGATGCGGCCTGATGATGACGGTAACGGGATCCCGGATCCGTCCGGCGACGTGCATGAATAGTCCGGTCGGACAGATAAAGGCTCGCCGGTCGTCGAGAAAGCTGTCGGCGACCGATCGTCTGAAGGCATACACGTCATAGGTTATCCTGATATCCTCTGCTTGGCCGGACCGTACCCGCCAGGTATTCTTGGCGGTCTTCTCCCAGGTCAGGGCCCGGCCCGATCCATCCTCGGCGCTGAAATTCAGCACGTTGGCCGCGTAATCCATGATCCGGTAATAGCCTGGCGTCCAGGCCGGCATTTTGAAGTCCAGAGTTTCCGCGATGATGCCTTCACATCGGAAGTCCACATGAAAATAGTGAGTGTGCGGTTGCTCCATGGACACGGTAAAGGCCATGGTTGCATCCGGTTCCAGTCCGAAACCGAATGATGCCGTCAACGAAATGGACAGGACCAAACAGAAAAGCCGGAATCCTTGTTTCATCGTGCTTCTCCTCGTTAATTGCGAGAGTCGCGCAATGGTTACGGTAGATGAAAAAGTCGCTTCGGACCGAACGCGATCCCTACCTCACTTCTTTAGCATTGACTTTAGAATGGAACCAGGAAGATGTCAATGAGAATTCGGCGCGAGTCGGGGGATTTGGATTGGAAAGCTGTATGAGCCGCTGGTGAGCGAGAGATCAGAAGACCAGTTCCGGCTTGACATAGCGGTAGGGGAGATATTCGGGGTCCCACATGGCGTTGAGGATCATGGCTTGGAGGCGCTCGTCATCCGCCCTCAATCCGAGGCCCGAATCCCGAGCGACCTGAGCGACGGCCAGTGCGACCCGAGCGGAAACCCGCCGCACGTCGGTGATGGCCGGAAGGACACGGCCTTTTTCCAGGTCTTCATCCGTCATCATCGCGCTGATGGACCGGGAGGCGGCCATAAACATCTGATCGGTGATGATCGAGGTCCCGGAAACCAAGGCTCCCAATCCCATGCCGGGAAAGATGAACAAGTTGTTGCACTGGGAGACAAGCCGCTTTTCCCCGTTGACTTCAACCGGAGGGAAAGGACTTCCGGTGGCGCAGAGGCATTTTCCCTCCGTGAATCGGAAGGCCTGTTCGGCCGTGCATTCGGATTTCGAGGTGGGATTCGACAGCGGCATCACGATCGGGACTTCCGTGTTTTGCGCCAGAGCCTGCAATACCTCTTGCGAAAACGCCCCTGTCACTCCGGTGACGCCGATGAGCACCGTGGCCTTGGCATTCTGTACCGTCTCCAACAGGCCGATGCTGCCTTTATCGACGGCCTTCCAATCCGCCACCAGGTTCCGGGGCTTAAGCCAAGCCCGCTGTTCCCGGCCGACTTCCATGCCTTCCACCAGAAGCCCGCCCTGGTCGATTCCGAATATAAGGCTGCGGGCCTCCTTTTCCGATAGGCCTTCCTCCCTGAGCCCGGTCAGGATCTGGCCGGCGATTCCGATTCCGGCCTGTCCCTGTCCGAAGATGACGAACCGTTGATCCTGGAGGCGTTGTTTTTTAGACCTGACGGCAGACAGGAGGGCGGCGGTGGCCACGGCACCGGTTCCCTGGATGTCGTCGTTGAAGGAGCAGATCCGGTTGCGGTACCCATGCAAAAGGTGGAAGGCATGGTGTTTGCCGAAATCCTCCCACTGAAGTAGCGCTCGTGGAAAAACCCGGCGCACGCCCTGCACGAAACGTTCGACGATGTCGTCATAGGCATCGCCCGTCAAGCGGTGTTTCTTGACCCCGATGTAGAGCGGATCGGCCAGGGCGCCCTCGTTGTTGGTCCCCACGTCGATCAGCACCGGCAGGCAGTAGGCGGGGTGGATCCCTCCGGCCGCCACATAGAGGTTGCTTTTGCCGATGGGGATGCCCATGCCTCCCGCCCCCTGGTCACCCAGCCCGAGGATCCGCTCACCGTCCGTGACCACGATGAGCATCACATTGGAAAAGGGCGCATTGGCCAGGATCTGCTCGATGTGATGGATGTTGGAGGGGGTGATATAGAGCCCGCGCGGCCGCCGGTAGATGTGACTGAACTTGAGGCAGGCCTGGCCGACTGTGGGGGTGTAGACGATGGGCAGCATCTCCTCGAGATGATCCAGCAGCAGCCGGAAGAAAAGGGTCTCCATCCGGTCTTGCAGGGCCAGGAGATAGATATATTTATCCAGATCGCTGGTTTTGCTTTGGAAATGGCCGTAGCTCCGGCGGATTTGGGTCTCGAGGTTGGAAACCGTCTCCGGGAACAGCCCGAACAGCTCGAAATCCTCCCGCTCCTCCTGGGTGAACGCCGTCCCTTTGTTGTAGATGGGATGCTCGACCAGCCGCCTCCCCTTGAACGGGACTTCGACATATTCTTCCCCCGTGAACGGGTCTCGCTGCAGGATGTACTTCAACATGACGGCTCCTTTTAACGCGTTGCCGGATTCTCACCCATTCGTCTCATGATATCACTTTTTCGCAGGTTCAATCCACTTTCTTAGCGGATCAGGGCGGATGGTTATCGAATGCTTGTATTCCTGTCGGACCGGTCAATCCTTCTCTTCCGGTCGCGCTGTGTCCCCGAATCTTTTACGCAGCTTCCGGATGAGCTTCATGATTCGATGGCGCAGAATAAAGCCCATACCCAAAACAAGAGCCCAGGCGGAAATCCGCAGGAGCCATAAAAGGCTGTCGGAAACGGATAAAAAGCTCAGGGTCAGTGATTCTTCGCTCACGATGGTCTTAGCGAAGCGAAAGAGCTGCCCGGTCGCAGGGACCTGGATCCGGATGGGGAGGATGCCCGCGCCTGATGGCGCCGATCCGCTTTGGATGTCCTGCACTCTTTGGCTGAATCCGGCCTCATTCTCGATCTGTTCGATGATCCGTTCTTCCGTGAGTGCCAGATTGGTGCTGAACTGCTGTTTGAGCTTGCCGGCCTCTCTGCGGTATCTGTCCATCTCATCCTTCAATTCCTCCGGAGTTTCCGGCTTCGGGGGCAGGGTTCCAACTACTTCCCCCCTTTTCCCCAGGAGCAGCCGTAGGCCCTGTGCGGTTTTTTCCTTTTCCACCGATCCGCCGAAGTGGATGAACTTATATCCCTCGGGAAGATAGACGCTCCACAGCATCTGGCTGATGATGATGTCGGGGACGGGAAACCGGGCCTCGCCGCGGCCCAACCAATCAAAGCGATCGGCTCTCTGGAAATAGATCAACTCCACATCGAAGGCTTCCAGTCCCGCCGCTCCCGAGGCTGATCGATTGAGCGGTATGAGGATTTCACTTCCACTCAACCGGGGCTTGGCCGGCTCGCCGCCCACAAAGACGCTCCAGATCTGGGCCGCCTCCGGCAGCTCCAGTTCCAGAAACTGCTTGGATGTGTTCCTGACCCGGTAGACGATGCGGTGCACGAGCTTTCCGTCCTCGGTGATCAGGCTTACGCCGCTCGCCGAATCGATCACGGTTCCGATAACCGGCAGCTCGGTGTGTTTTTTGATGTCCAGGACCATGGAGTAGGGGTGACGGAGATATTTGAAGCCCAACAGCAGGGGCTTTCGTGATCGATTGATCAGGGAAGGAGGAAGTTCGGACACATCGAGCTTGTCCAGCCCCTCCAGGTCGGACAGGGTGACTCCCGATGCGCTCTTGAGCTCCACTCCCAGGAATCCCTTTTCTCGAACGGCGTCCGGGACGGCGAATCCGGAAAAATCGACGGCGATGGTATCGCCCGGAAATATCTTTTCCGCCGTGAGAGAGAGGGTGAAGTTTCCTTTTTGGGGATATTCGAACAGGATCTCCAGGTAAGAGGCCCCGTTCTGTATGAGCTCCCGCCAGTCTTGGATCCCGCTCCCCCGGACATCCAGCACATTGTATCCGTAGGGGATCAGGAGGTTCAAAGTGGATATGGTGTTGCGCAGGATGGAGAGTGAGATGTCGCTGCTGACTCTCAGGCCTGCGTCTTCGATAGAGAGAAGGTTCAGGGTTTCGGCATAGACCTTGGCCGGCCCTTTTTCGATTTCCTGGGGCCGTTTCCGCCAGCGGAAATGGATGGCGTCGGAGGGAGACAGGAGGGCATAGACATGTGTCATGTTTTCCCGTTCGGAAACCTCCAGCTCTTGGGCGTTGGTGATCTCCACATCGATATTTTTGAATGGGATATCTAATTCGAGGATGGTGACGGCGGTGAGGGGGATGGGGAAATTGACCGCCCCGGGGCCCTGTTCGGCAGCGGCCTTCAGCGAAAAATCGAGGTCGATCTTGTGCCGGCCGGTCTCCCGGGTGGTCAGCGTGTGCCGGTTGCCGGCGAGTACGATCAGGGCCGGATCCCCGTCGAAGCGGGCGTTCTTCAAAGCGACATTGACCGGGAAAAAGGGGATATGGATAAATTGATTACGCTGGCGTTCGAAGATCTCGATCGTGTAGGCAGCGTGAAACTGCGCCGCATTCCCCGAGATTCGGCCTCGATAGGCGGCCCGTGTCAAGAGAAAATCAGCCGGGGGCTGGATGCCGTCATCCTTTGGGGGCTTCATCTGCTTGAGGAGCCGCTTGAACTGGCCCCGGGTAAGGACCACCTTTTCGTCCTTGAGCTGGAACGAGGGGACATATTTGAAGCCCGTCTGCTGCAGAATGAGCTGGAATTCCTCCCAGGACAGGACGAACTCGTCTTTGTCGATCTGCAGGAGTTTTCGAAATTCATCCCATGGGATCCGGACGTGGTTTCCATCCGGTGATACCTGAGCAAGAGCCATGGAGCCCATGAGCAGGCCGATCAGCATGAGCATTAAGATCGGTTGGAGACGATTCCTTGTCTTCTCTTTCTCAGAAGAAAGAGAGGGTGAAACTTGGCTTCCCTCGGTCTTAGTGTTTTTCATTTTTATCCTCCTGAGACCAATATACAGGTGATCCCGGAGCCGGTTGTCACCGGGAGGTAAAAGGTTTGTAAAAAGAATGTGAACTCGAGAAGGCGAGCCCTATGGGGGCGAGGAGACGAAGCGGTAGCCCACTCCGTGGACGGTCTGGATGAAGCGGGGATGGGCGGAATCCTTTTCGATTTTGCGTCTCAGCTTGGCGATGTGCTGATCGAGGGTGCGGGTGGTTCCCTGGTAGCGGATCCCCCAGATTTCGTCCAGGAGAGTGAACCGTTCCACGACTTCTCCATCGTGCTCGATAAAATAGCGCAGGAGCGCCAGTTCGCGCGCCGATACGGAGAACGACTTGCGTCCTTTTTTCCCGCTGTAGGTTTTGGGGTCGATGACGATATCGCCGAAGGCGATGGGGCCGGTGTCTTGTGAGGCGGGTTTGGCCTTTGAGCGGCGCAGGCGGGCACGGATTCGGGCCAGGAGCTCATTGACGCCGAAGGGCTTCACGATATAATCGTCGGCGCCCATCTCCAGCCCGACCACCTTCTCCACCTCCTGTCCTTTGGCCGTCAGCATCAGGATGGGGGTGACATCGTCCTGCTTGCGGATCTCTCGGCACACGTCGTATCCGCTGATCTCCGGGAGCATGATGTCGAGCAGGATGAGCGTCGGCTTCTCCCGCTGGTACATCCTCAGTGCCTGCTCTCCATCCGCGGCCGTACAGACCTTGTAGCCCTCCGTCTCGAGCAGATCGACCAGCCCGGTCAATATGGACCGGTCGTCTTCGATGATCAGGATCTTCTCTTTTTTCATGGCTGTCTTTTTCCCTCCAGCGGGAGGCGGATCTGGAAGACGCTCCCGCCTCCGTCGCGCGGGAAATAATGGATGTCTCCACCATGATCGCGGACGATGCGCTGGGCTATGGGAAGGCCGAGCCCGCTGCCCGTGACCCTGCTGGTGAGCGAGTCATCCACTCGGTAAAATTCCTTGAAGATCTTTCTAGCCTCAGGCGAGGGGATTCCGGCCCCCCGGTCCTTGACGCTGATGAGGACCGATCCTCCGGTCTCGGTTATATCGACATCGATCCGCTTCTTCTGCTCAGAATACTTTTCCGCGTTGGAAAGGAGGTTGAGCAGCACCTGCTTGAGCGCTTCCTCATCGCCCTGGACAAAGGCCTCCCCCAGGTCATTCTGAAACGCGATCTCAAAACCGATGGCTTCGAGCCTCACCCGCTGGCTCTCGATCATCCCTTCACACAGCAGGGCGACGTCCAGCCGCCTCTTGTCGTATTGCTGCTCGCCGCGTTCGATACGCGTGAAGTCGAGGACATTGTTGATGAGGCGGGTCAGGCGTTCCGTCTCCGAGACCATGAGATCCAGATACCTCTCCTGCTTCTCTCGATCGGGCTGGCGGCGTTGCTTGAGCATCTCCGCAAACATGCGGATTGAGGTGAGGGGCGTCTTGAGCTCATGGGAGACGTTGGCGACAAAGGTCGTCTTCTGGCGGGCCAGCTGCAGCTCGCTCCGCAGGGTGTTCAAGATATAGGTCCCGCCGCTGATGACGGCCACGATAAGGAAAAACACCAGGATCCAAAGGATCAAGGCCGCCAGGTTCGCCCGAGAGGCCACCGCATCGGGATCGGAGAGATAGGCGGCCGCCTCCCAGCGCGGCAGCCTTTCGCTTATCTCACGAGCCGCAAACGGACGCCGCCAGTCCCTGCTCTCCATGTCATCCGGGATTAAGACCGGACGCCCGCTCTCGTCGAGGATGGTCAAGATCCGTGTCGGTGTAAACATAGCCGGGAGGAGATTCACCAAGCGGCTTCGCAACACATCTTCATCGACCGTACATCCGGTGTAGCCTCCGGACGAATCCCGTTTCCAAAACAGCAGGGTCAGTCTTTCTTCCATAAAGCGGGGGATAAGACCGTGTTCCCGGCCGGCGGTTATCTGGCTGAAGCGCTGCGGCTGAGAGATGAAGATGGACTCGAGCTGCTGAGGTTGGCCCAAATCTTGCTCCGCTTCAATCTCGCTACTGGGGGTTACGGTCCGGGGCGCCGTGAGCTGTCCCTGAGATCGGGCCTGGTCATAGAGACGCTGGCGGACATCGGGACTCCTTTCGAATTCGGTGAGGGCCTTTTGCTCGGTTTGGGCTTCCTCCAGGCGGCTTTTCTGGGGCTCTCCTTCCAATGGTTCCGACGGACGGCCGGCAAAGCGCATTTCTTTTCCGGCTGCCCTGGGTTTCGGCGGCACGGCGGCCTCGGCTTCCCCCAGCGCTTCCTTTCGTTTCGCAGGTGCTTCTTCGGCGACGGTGAGTTCGTCTTTGAAAAGCAAGGCGATGTTTTGATAGACCGGAATGGCGGCGCGGTCGGTGATGAATTCCCGGTTCCAGTTGAGGAAAGAGCGTTCTTTGTCCGATAACGATCCGCCGAGCGTCGGCCAGATGATCTCCAGGTCCGGGGAGAGGAGAAACGGGATCTGGATGAGCTCGGAGCGCGATTTCCATTCGGAAAACGCAGCCTGAGGGATCGAAATTTCGCCGCTCGGAGCTGAGGCGGCGAGTTCGTCTCGTATTCTATCTAACTCTCCATTCAGCAACGATACGGTATGAACCAGCTCGGCATCCAGTGTCCGCTGGAGCCGCATCTCAATATAGGCTTCCTCCCGATTGACGGAGCGGATGGCGATGATGCCGAGGGCCAGCGCGGGGACTATGACGGCCAGGATGAACAACAGCCGCAAGCGGGTGGGATTCCGACTTTTCTTCATCGTTCTGGGAGGATCTTGGTCTTCATGGGCATCAAAGATCCTTCTCCATTATAACCATATATCGCAACACTGTGACAAGCCTGAGCTGGCAAGGGAAGCAAGTCACGGTCTCGGCCATGCCGCATCTTCTAGCGGATAACCTTGATCCGGTCCTTCTCCTGCGGAAAGGCGGAAAGATGGACGATGTCGCGCTTGTAGGCCAGGGCAAGGATATTGGCGTGGGCGTCGATCGATGCGTACTCGAATCCGAGATCGAGTCCGGACTTCCGTCGATAATTCCGATCCGTGAAGGAGCGCAGGAATCCCGCCGCCTCGTCGCGGCCGAGTGAACCGCCCCGTGAGCTTCCGATCGAACTAAGGGCGGAGGAACGCAGGATCTTGGGCCACTGACGGGCGAAGAGGCCGGGATTGGCGAAGACATCGACGCTGACCACCTCGCCGTTCAGGCCGATGACCACCCCTACCGTATCGTCGTGCAGCCGGGGGATATCCTTCATCCGCTTTTCGACCTCCTGGATGTACACCCGGTTCTCCTCTTTGTCGTAGGCATCTTGGAAGGCATCGGTGGATGAGGATACTCCCATTTCCCGATTCTGTTCGGCGATGCGGGCCCATATCTCCGACTGCGCGGCGGCCGGCTTCTCCTGGGCCTTGGCCCTCAAGGCCGGCGTGCCCAGGGTCTGTTTGCTGGTGAATCGGTCGGAAGTCGCACTCCACCGGCCGTGTTCGACACAGTAGACCGGCGCCAGGAGGTCTTTGGTACCCGGGGCGAGAAGTATATCGCCCGCCAGGATGCGGTCCTGGCGGCACCCGGTCAGGACCTCGCCTCCCATGAGGAAAACCAGGCGTTTGGATGTGTTGCTGATTTTGACCTGGGGGACGCGGCCGCCCTCGACCTCAGTGATCGTGACCCAGCCTTTGGCGAGGGACTCTTCGAGTGTGCTGTAAGGCCTTCGATCCCGGATCTTGTCCATGTGCACCGGAATTATGGTCAGACTGCCGTGGCTTAAGGGCTTTCCCAGCTCTAACCTCCTGACCAACTCCATGATTGGGTGCCGGCTTTCGGACTGATCCGGCTTCACATATGGCCCTGAGGCCAGGACCATTAGCAGCGCCGTTGACAGGAAAGAAGTTTTCTTAAACATCTGTCTGTCCTCCTAAGTGTGGATGCGATGGCTGTTTCGATTTGATATTTCCATCGCTCACAATATAAAGAGGACACTGGAAGGAGTTGTCACCGGGTCGTAAAAGGTTTGTAAAAAAAATGTATATGAGCCCAATGGGAGGGCCCTGAATCTTAGGAACGGGAATCACGGAGACCATGAGCCTCGGCCATGGCCAGCCTTTCGCCTATGGGGGGATGGGAATAATAGAGAAGTTTGATCCACCATGCCGGATAGGCATTGGATAGATTGCGATCCGCCAATCCGGCCAGCGCGGTTTGAAGAGATATGGCGTTGCGTATGGAATCTAGGGCATAGGAATCAGCTTGACGCTCGAACCGGCGGGAGACAGCCTGTCCGAGGGGCCCGAAAAGAACGCCGCTTAAGGAACCGAACAGGATGATAAGCAGAGGCAGCAAGGCCAGGTTCTCGCGCGGTGAGGAGAGAAAGGACGGATAGACTCTCTGCATGATCTGATGGGTAAGAAAAAAGACCGAAATCTGCTGACAGGTGCCAATCCCGATAAACTTCCAGATGTGCCGGTGCTTGAAGTGGCCCACCTCATGGGCGATGATGGACTCGATCTCAGGCACGTTCATGTTGGCGATGAGGTTATCGGCCAGGACCACCCGCCGGGTTTTTCCCAGGCCGGCCAGGAAGGCGTTTTCTTTTTTGGTCTGCCGGCTCATATCCTGCTTGAAAAATCCGCTGCTTCGAAGTCCACCTTTGGCGAGGATCGCTTCCAGAGCATCGGTCAATTCTTCATCTTCGATGGGTGTGTACCGATTGAAAATGGGGAGGACCACAACCGGGAAGAGGGTGGCGAATATGACACTTATGAACGCCATCCCGCCCCCTGCGATCAGCCACCATAGCCGTGGCGAGAGGACCATGACCCAGAGCAGAAGCCCCGACAGGAGGTAGAAAATGACTAGACCCACACCAAAGGATTTGAACCGCTCCCAGAGTCACGCCTTCACTGTTTGATTGGAGAATCCCCATCTGTGTTCATGGACATATCCGCTGAAAAAATTCAACGGCAGGCTGAAAACCGTCAGCACGGCCAGGAATAAGGCCCCGTAGGGAAAAATGGCATAAAAAAAAGCCGCGCCGGGGAACAGCCGGGCGGCCCACGAGCTGAGCCCCGAGACATAAAAGCCCAGGATCAATAGGAATGAAAGGAACATCCCGATAAGACCGAGCCTCCGCTTCTCTTTCTCATACCGCCGGGCCAAGCACTGTTTTTCTGGGTTGAGCAGGGGATGGATGGCCGTCATTCAGTATTTCCAGCGGGAGGTGTCCTCGCCGGGAGGGGCGACCCTAGTGATGTGCTCGGCCATGGCCCTCTCCAGTTCTCCGGAGGCCCGGTCGAATGGGGTCCAACCGTGTCCCTTGCGCGGGCGGCCGTACTCGAATACTCCGTCGTAGTAAGGATCGGTCGTCCCCTCCAGGAACTCCTCCAGTTCGTAGACGGCTTCGTTCAGGTAGTAGTTGTCCATGTCCCCGCAGTAGACATGCAACTTCCCCTTAAGCTTGGCACCGAGGGTCTTCCAATCCCGCTTGATGATGTGAACCAGATCATAATTCTCCTTGAAATACCGAGCCACGTCGGGATCGATCTTTCCCGTCAGCTTGTCCCAGATCGGCCTGGGATACCCGTCATCTCCGACCGGGCCGTACACGGCCTGCCAGATATCGAGCTGTTGACCGGATCGGCCTTTGGATCCCAAGACGGCCTCCATGCGGCTGAGCTGCCGCAGGGTGACCTGCACCTGTCCATGGATGTCCCGCATGAAGGGGCGCTCGAGGGTTAGCCATCCGAATTCTTTCTCGAAGGCGTTCTCGTCTTCATAGATATTGGTCAAGAGGTAGTAGCGGAAATCGATGGGATCGGGGTAGTGGGGCCAGGTGCCGCTGAAAAAATCGGGATAGAAGACCTGCACGGCCAGCGACTCCCACCCGCCAGTCGAGCCGCCCGACATGACCCGCGCATAGGGCTTGGGGATCATGCGGAACCGTTCCTCGAGATGGGGGATGAGCTCGGTGATGATAGCGTCGCCGAACGGGCCGCAGTTGGCCGAATTTACGGCATAGGAATCATCGAAGTAGGGGCAGGGGTGCTGGATGGTCACGACAAACATGCGGGGAAAATCTTCGGAGATCCACGTCTTATAGAATTCATAGCCCCGCCTGGCCCGGGGATTGCCTTCTTCCGGCGGCTCATGGCGGAAACCATAGGGCGGCCTGAGCGAGAAGTGTCCCTGTTGGTAGTGGACGGGGTACAAGACATCCGGGTGTTCCTCATATCCTTGAGGAAGGAGCACGATCGCACCGATATGAATCGGATGGCCCCAGAATTCGCTGAGCATCTCACTCTGGATCTTGATGTGCTTCACCCACGGGGTGTCCGGCGGAACATCAACCGGTGGGATGGTTTGATCGAGGCTCAACGCGACGGTGTAGCCGGCCTCCGTGTCGAGGCGGACACTCTGGACGGTGCTGTGGAGGTTTTCCGGCGATCGGTTGAACTGCTGGCCTTCCCACTTGTCCATATGGGCCCAGATGACATGGCCGTCGGAGCGCTGGAAGCGGGTGTAGATATTGATCAAACCCTGGACGAAATAGTCGCCTTCCGGGATATCACGCAGGCTTTCAGGCGGATAGCCCAGGGCGGTTTCATCGATGACCGCCACCTCTCCCGGCTGGAGGTTTTCCACGTCGAGGCCGAAAAAGGGAACACTGCGGGCCCAAGAACCGGCCTGAAGGCGTGGCTCTCTGCTATCATTATCCGAGATCATCACGAAGACCCGGCCGGTTATGGGTTCGGCATGGACCGAGGCCGGGAATGATATTTCGAACCTGAGCCGTGCGGTTTCCGACTTTTGGCAGGAAGAATTCATGATGAACAGAAATAAGAAAGTTAGAATGAATGCTGAAGCCAGCCTGCGATATGTTTTTGTTATCATGGTTCCCTCCTTATTATAACAGCAAGCGGTATACTAGGATTATTATCATAAACCTCGGCGGGGTTCAATCGGGCGCAGGCGCGGGGTGGATTGCCTCCCGGATGCAATCTGCCTATAATACGCTTTACACATCATGGTAATCCTGGTTAGATATGACAAAATCCTCTCCCGGCCGGGTCTTACCAAAAAAAACCATGTCTTATTAAAAAATTTGAAAGGGGCATATATCATGAAGATGACCATCCTCATCACCTTGCTCGCAGGAGGAACGCTTCTGGCGGGTGCCGTGATAAAAAGCGGGGAGACGCAATCTACGGCGACACCTAAGCCGGATCCGATCAAGCGGGTCGGAATGGTCGTCGGCCTCAGGCCGGAATGCATCGATGAGTACAAGCGGCTGCACGCGGACTCCCATGCCGGAGTGCGCGACCTGCTGAGCAAGTATCACATCCGCAATTTCTCGATTTTCCTGCAACAGATTGATGGAAAATGGTATGAGTTCGCCTATTACGAGTATACCGGCAGTGACTACGAAGGCGACATGGCTCGTTTGGCCCAAGAGCCCCGAAACATCGAGTGGCTCAAGGTCTGTGATCCGATGCAGATTCCCTTGCCCGGGGCCGAGGGGTGGACCGTGATGGAGCAGGTCTACTTCAATCAGTAAGGCCCCGAAGGGCCGA
>Ga0180438_10001025_pt1 | contig 51213 bp, 38 predicted proteins | sample SS_ome_12_FD_132455 | JGI IMG/M metagenome (GOLD analysis project Ga0180438, IMG submission 132455) | Hypersaline lake sediment archaeal communities from the Salton Sea, California, USA - SS_3_D_2 metaG | ecosystem: Environmental > Aquatic > Non-marine Saline and Alkaline > Hypersaline >...
AGACGACGGCCGCGGCGCTGAAGGCGCGCGACGTGGTCGAAGAGCTCTTCGGCATGAACGGGGAGCGGCTCAACGGGCTGCTGAAGGCGGTCAGCGAGTCCGTCCACCAGACGGCCACGCTGTTCCAGGTGGAGATCGGCGCGCCGGTCGACAACGAGGCCATCCTCACCCAGGCGCAGGATGCGCTGGTGGAGTTGGCCCTCGGCGCCCAGTTCGAGGCGATCCAGTTGCGCGAGCAGAACCGGGAGCTGGAGACGGCGGCGAAGACGGACGGCCTGACGGGTCTGTACGCCCGAAGCCACCTGGAGGACGTCCTGCCGCAGTGGTTCCAGCATGCCAGGGCCCGCAAGGCCGATCTGGCCGTGATGTTCCTGGACGCGGATCACTTCAAGCAGGTCAACGACACGTACGGGCACGCCGCCGGAGACGAGGCGCTGCGGCGAATCGCCCGGCTCGCCGCCGAAGCCGCCGGCGGCCAGGCCTTCCGATACGGCGGCGAGGAGATCGTCTGCGTCCTGCGGGACGTCGATCTGCTCGCCGCCGCCAACAAGGCCGAAGACCTGCGGAAGGCCGTCGAGGCCGAAACCATCGAATTCGAGGGCCACCACGTCGCCGTCACCATCAGCGTGGGCCTGGCCGTCATGGAAAAGGGCGAAGGCTTCGGCTCGCCGGGCGAACTCCTCGCCGCCGCCGACGAGGCCGTCTACGCCGCCAAACACGGCGGCCGAAACACCCTCCGAATCCAGGCCCCCCAACTGCGCTGACGGCCGGCCGTGCATCAACGAATGCCGGATGATACGGGCTCGCCCGCCAAAGGCGACCGGCCCGGAACAGATGACATGATTCTCGCCCCCCGGAATCCCGACGCGCGACGGCCTTCCGACGTCCACAGCCTGGCGTAATAGGGGACGCTAACCGTTTTTTGGGCATAGGGGGCGCTGAAACAGGGCTGCGTCCCCTATTCCCCGGGCAACCGGAAGGGCGGGCGAGGAAACCCTCCACGTGCCGGCAAGCGCGCCCAGCCTCTATCCCGGCCCCGTTTTCTCCGACGCGACCTGCTCCGAACGGACGATGTCGCCTTTGACCGGCGAGTAGTCCCGCCTTGTCTGTTTCGTGCCGTTTCGCCTCACGACGACGTTGGCGAAGCGGCACTTGATCCCCGTGCCATCCTGAATGACGGGGGTGTTCTGCAGGTGGTAGTGCAGGTGCGGCTCCGAAGAATTGCCCGAGTTGCCGCAGAGGCCGATGATCTGGCCGGCTTTGATGCGGTCCGCGACCTTGACCTTGATGCTTCCGAGCTTCAGGTGAGCGAATACGGAGACCTCGTACCTGAGGTGCCGGACGATCACGGCGTTGCCCAGGGCCGAGTAGGGGTTCATCGAGCCGGGGACGTTGTCGCGCACGCCGCGGATCACGTCGGTGACGACGCCGTCGGCCGGGGCCAGGATCGGCTTGCCGAAGGCGTGGTAATCCTCGTTGGATTTGCCCTGGCCCTTGTGCGTCTCGCCCTTCTTGTCCACTACGAGGAAGTCGAAGGCATAACGCTGGTTCGGCACGTCGTGATGCTGATTGAGCTCCCTGGTGTCGCCGCCCCAGAAAACCAGCCAGCTGCCCGAGAAAGGAAGCCACAGCTTCGTCTCGTGCCTCTCCGGCACAGGGAGGGCCGCCGCGTGAGGCAGGAACCACAGCCCGACGATCTTGTCGTTCTGATCGAGAACGATCTTGATGTCCAGGACGCCGCGCTCGAATCGGGCCGGAAAGACGGCCGTCAGCGGCGGCACGAATCGACCTGCCTCCAGCTTGACGATTCGGCCGTACGTCGACGACATGCCCTTGAAGAACGGAACGAGCTTCGCCGGCGGCAGGGCCTCTCGCATCACCTGGGCGAAATCACGCCGGATCCCGTCGTAATCGCCGGCGTTGATTGCCTTGACCATCCGGCTGACCACCGGCCGGTACCGCTCGATGGGGCCGGCCCCGACCTCGGCGGGCGCAGTCGCCGACATTGCGGCAAGCGCAATAGCAAGATATCGCATGTCAGGATCCTCTCTGTTCCCGCTCGGAGGGTATTCGTCCTTCATTCCTGCCCCGGGGCCAGACCATTCATGTTTCCCCAATACTGGGTGAACTGGTCGCGTCCGGGCCGGGTAACGCGGTAAGAAGTGTGCGGGATCTTCCCGCGGAATTCCTTTTTGACGGTCACATAACCGGCGTCGACCAACCTGGCGATGTGCGTGGAAAGGTTGCCTTTGGTGACCCCAAGCGCGGTCAGGAGGAAATTGAAATCCGCCTCCTTTGCCGAGCAAAGGACTGTCATGATCCCCAGCCTCACCGGCTCGTGGATGAGTTTGTTAATGCTCTGGATCTGCTGAATTCTCTGATCGCTGTCCAAATGAGCTGGCTCCCTTGATCCGACGTAGAATTGCCCGATTGAAACCGTGGACTAACACTCCCGTGGCCACCCCCGCCCCGATAATGTAGGCCATCAGGCTCATCACCCAGGCATGGGGTCCGCTGAAAGGAAGCGGCATGCCCAAGGCCGTCGCAGCAGCCTCGAGCAAACACAAGCCGCCGAAAACAACACCCAGGACGATCTCTCTTTCCTTCTTGCCGGCGTAGATCATGAAAAGGCCAAAGGACGTCAGGGATATCGCCAACGCCCAGCGATTGGCAATGCTCAGCCCTGCCGGGCCAAGGAACGTGACCCCATACGCCACCCAGGCCCATGCCGGCACGTTGTCTCTTTGCAGGACAACTTCGCCGTCCCTCCCGTAGAAACGCTGCTGTACCCTTCGCACCACCTTGCCGACGCCCCACATCCAGAAGGCCACAGTGGGGATCATGAGAGCTACCATAAGCACGGTGATCAACCACCCCGGTGCCCCGGCCGAGGCACACAAGCGGATACACACGTGCGTCGCGCCGAAATGCAAACCGAAAACAGCCACCGACAGCCCGATCAAGGCAGTGAGGCCGAACGATCTGCTTTGTGCGTACAGGCCTATCAGGCGCCCGAACCTCTTGATATCCGCTTTTGAGCATTTGTGTGGCTTTCCCATCACTCGTCCTCTTTGAAAACTAGTTTGCATTACAAACCTATTCTAACATCGCTGTTGCTGTCGTCAAGTGAAAAACGGAGAGATTCCCCACCAGTGAACTGGTGGGCTATGGCCGCAAGTCCCTACGGGACAAGAAGATCGTCCCGTAGGGACGAGGGGTCCATAGCCCAGCGATTCATCGCTGGGACCGAGCCGAAGGGGGACAACCAGTCCCGCCAGGGACGGCTGAAGCTCTTGGCTACGGGCCATGGGGTCAGGTCTTCATCTGTCGTTTCTGGAGGAGGGCGGCTTCTGCCGTGACGAGTCGGGCGTTGAGGGATCGCGTTCGCTCTCTATCTCCCCGCACTTCTCGCACGATGGCCGCGACGGCGGAGGGGCCGACGCTGCCGAGGCATGCCCCGATCTGCCGGCCGGACGCGTTGGTCAGCTTACGGCCGAGTTGGATCGCCGCCGACCTTTCTCCGTTCCCGTGGCGGCCGCGCCGGCCGAGCGTGTCGTCGGCCACGTCGAAGACTTCGGCGGCGGCGACGTCGAGTGACAGCGCCTTTCTAAGCCGTCGGGCGGCGGGCACGTCCGGGTCCGAGAGGCGGCCGGTCCCCTTCGGCCGTCAGACGCCCGCGAAGTCGGCCTCGAGCTCTCTCAGCGCCCGGCGGTTGGCCAGGCGGGCGACGGAGCCCATCCGGTCGACCAGCAGGCGCCCGCTGAGGTGGTCGTACTCGTGCTGGAAAATCCTCGCCTCGAGGTCCTCCCCGGTCCGCTGGAAGACGTTGCCCTCCAGGTCCAGCGCACGGATGGTGGCGGTCTTCTTCCGCTTGACCTTGCAGGAGATGCCCGGGAAGCTGAGGCAGCCTTCCTCGCCGTCCTGGGTGCCCTCGGCGGCGATGATCTCCGGGTTGATGTACACGCCTCGGTCGTCGGGCTGGAACGTCGGGGAGGCGATGAACAGCCGCACCGTCACGCCCACCTGCGGGGCCGCCAGGCCCACCCCGCGGGACTCGAACATCAACTCGAACATCCGCTCGACCAGGGCGCGGACCGAATCGTCCACCTCGTCGACCGGCGTGCAGACTTCCGTCAGCCGCGGGTCGGGGTAGCGGATGATCTTCAGCTTGGGCGGCGGGGCCCGTCGGATCTTCTCGTTACCGGCCATCGGCTTCATCTTAAATGCCCTGCGCGGGCCAGGGAAACAAAAAGACAGGCAGGTGTGGTACACTCAACATGCCGTCGGACGCGGCTTCGGCGGCCCGTCCGGGGGCGCGGGGAGGGAGCGTGCAGGTCCATCGGGCCATGCCGGCCGGATGTCCCGTCCGGGCGGCGGCCGCGGCGTCGGCCCGACAGGCTGCCCGGGCCGATCGGGCGGGGTGCGGTACTTCGTCCGAGCCCGGACGGCGGTGACGGCCGGTCGAAGCGGCTCTGCGGCGACAACCGGGCGACGGGATGCGTGCTTCCGGCCTGACAGGCCGCTAGCCTCCGCCGCAACCGTCGGATACAATTAAAGTGTCTGTTGCGGCGGACCGATGAATCCCACGGTTATCCGCCGTAAGTCGGTTGCCGAAAAAAACCTATGGCCAAGTCCGACAAGAATCTCCCCACCGGAAACAGCGCCGGACGGCTGTTGGCGTGGCTCGGGGTCTTCGAGCCGTTCATCCGCCGACACCGCGTGTGGGCCAACGTCGTCGTCCACTCGATCCTGTTCGCGCTGGCGCTGATGCTGGCGTACCTGGTCCGGTTTGACGCCGTCGGGGGCGTGTTGAAGGGCAGGAACGGGTTCCTCGACGACTACCTGTCCTGGCTGCCCGTTTTCGTCGGATTGAAGATCGTCATCTTCGGACGGATGAGGCTGTTCAGGGGCGGGTGGGAGTTCGCGAGCATCCGGGACGTGACCAGCATTCTGCTGGCGAGTTGGCTGTTCGTCCTGATCATGTTCGTCGCGGTGTACTTCTGTCGATTCATCCCGCCGCTGCTGGCCGAGCTGTTGGCCAACTGGGCCGGCCGAAAGGTCGACATCCCGGCCGTCTCGGCCGTGGTCCTGTTCTTCGCGAACTCCTCTCAGGGCGTGTTGGTGCTGGACTTCCTGAGCACGGTGTTCCTGGTCTGCGTGGCGAGGCTGGGCTACCGAGTGTACCGGGAGGAGCTTCGCCCGGTCGCGGCCGAGGGAGTCGTGCGTGTGCTGATGGTCGGGGCGGGCAGCGCGGCCGAGGCGATCATCCGCGAGATCCTCCGGATGCGGGTCGAGCGGTACCGCGTGGTGGGGCTGGTCGACAACGACCCGGCGAAGCTGCGGATGCTGATCCACGGCCTGCCGGTGCTGGGGACGACCGATGAGATCCGCCGGATCTGCGAGGAGCACCGGATCGAGGAGATCATCATCGCGATGCCCTCGGCCAGCCAGAAGCAGTTGCGGCGCGTGATCGATCTGTGCAGCGGCACGAAGCTTCGGTTCCAGGCCCTGCCGAGCGTCGGCGACCTGATCGACGGGCGGGTGACGGTTTCGCAGATGCGGGCGGTGGACATCAACGACCTGCTGGGGCGCGAGGCGGTCGAGCTGGACCAGGAGGCCCTCGGGCGGTTCCTCCGCGGCAAGCGGGTGCTGATCACCGGCGCGGGGGGGAGCATCGGTTCGGAGATGTGCCGGCAGGTGGCGAACTACCAGCCGGCGGAGCTGCTGCTGGTCGAGCAGGCCGAGACGCCCCTGTTCGACGTCGAGAACGAGCTGCGAAGGGCCCAAGGCGAGATCCCACTGGTGCCGATCATCTGCGACATTTTCGACCGGCAGCGCGTGATGGCGGTCTGGGAGCATCACCGCCCGGAGGTGGTCATTCACGCCGCGGCCCACAAGCACGTGCCGATGATGGAGCGCAACCCGGGCGAGGCGATCAAGAACAACGTCTTCGGCTCGAAGAACGTCGCCGACGCCTCCTGCAAGTACGGCGTGGGGGAGTTCGTGACGATCTCGACCGACAAGGCGGTCAATCCCTCGTCGGTCATGGGCGCCTCGAAGCGAATTGCGGAGATCTACACGCAGGCGTTGAACGGGCAGGAGGGCTGCCGGACGCAGTTCAAGGCGGTGCGGTTCGGCAACGTGCTGGGCAGCAGCGGCTCGGTCGTGCCGACCTTCCGGCGCCAGATCGCCGCCGGCGGGCCCGTCACGGTCACGCATGAAGAGATGACCCGTTACTTCATGACGATCCCGGAGGCGGCGCAGTTGGTTCTCCAGGCCGCCGCCACGGGCGCCGGCGGACAGATCTTCCTGCTGGACATGGGCGAGCCGGTCCGGATCGTCGACCTGGCGCGCAACATGATCACGCTGAGCGGCTTCCGCCCGGGCGAGGACATCGACATCGTCTTCACGGGCGTCCGGGCGGGCGAGAAGCTCTTCGAGGAGCTTCGCACGAAGGGGGAGGACATCGAGCCGACCGTCCACCCGAAGATCAACGTCTGGAAGAGCCGCCCCGGCTGCTGGGACGAAATTCAGCGGGTCCTCGCCGAACTGGACGCCATGCAGCATAGTATGGACAGACAAGAGATCATTGACGCCGTCCGGCAACTCGTGCCGGAGTACAAGCCGCTGAACCCGCCGCGGCAGCAGGCCTCTCCACCGACGCCGGCGTCCGCCGCGGGGACGTCCGGCGGGGACCCGGCGCAGAACGTCGACGCCGACGTCGGGACGGACCGCCGAACCTGACCCCATTGAGAAGCTCTCCCTGACCCGACGAAAGGCCGGCCATGTACCACGAAGACGTGCCTCTGTCGAGGCCCGACATTACCGATGCCGATATCGACGCCGTCGTCTCCGTCCTTCGGACCGACCGGCTGAGCATCGGCCCGCGGATCGAGGCCTTCGAGGCCGCCGTGGCCCGGCGGGCCAACCGCAAGTACGGCGTGGGGGTCAACAGCGGCACGAGCGGGCTGCACCTCTGCGTCCGCGCGCTGGGCATCGGGGAAGGCGACGAAGTGATCACCACGCCGTTCTCGTTCATCGCCACGACCAACGCCATTCTCTTCGAGGGCGCCACGCCCGTTTTCGTGGACATCGACCCGGAGAGCTACAACATGGATCCGGCCGCCATCGAGTCGGCCATCACGCCGAGGACCAAGGCGATTCTGCCGGTGGAGGTCTTCGGGAACACGGCGCACTTCGACGAGTACGAGCGGATCGCCACGAAGCACGATCTGCTGCTGATCGAGGACTGCTGCGAGGCGTTGGGAGGCTGCCTGGGCGACCGCCCGGCGGGCAGCTTCGGCGACTGCGGGGTCTTCGGGTTCTATCCCAACAAGCAGATCACCACCGGCGAGGGCGGGATGATCGTCACCGACAGCGAGCGGATCTGGGAGCTCTGCCGCGCCATGAGGAACCAGGGAAGGCGGGACCAGAGCCAGGTCGGCCATCCCATCCTCGGCTACAACTACCGCATGGGCGAGATGACCGCGGCGCTGGGCCAGGCGCAGATGGTCCGGCTGGCGGAGATCCTGGAGAAGCGCCGCCACGCCGCCCGGGTCTACGACGAGCAGCTCGGCGACATCGAGGGTATCCACCTGCCGACGATGGCCGACCCCGACAAGGCCGCCTGGTTCGTCTACGTCATCCGTCTGGCCGATTCCTACTCCCGGCAGCAGCGGGACGATATCATCGAGAGCCTCAACGCCGAGGGCATCGGCTGCCGCGCATACTTCACCCCCATCCATCTCCAGCCCTACATCCGCCGACAGTTCGGCACGAAGGAGCGCGACTTCCCCAACACCGAGGCCGTCGCCAGCCGGACCATCGCCGTGCCCTTCTACACCAACGTGTCCATGGAAGGCGTCTCGCTGGTCAAGGAGGCCCTCGAGCGGAACCTGGCCAACACCCGCGGCCGCGCCGCCACCGTCGAGCCGCCCCCCTCGTCGGCCCGCAAGCGGTCGCTGGAGCTGCTGGAGGGCATGCACGCCACGATGCTCCGGATCCGCCTCTTCGAGGAGCGCGTCTCGGACATGCTGGAGGCCGACCAGATCCAGTGCCCCTGCCATCTCTACATCGGCCAGGAAGCCATCGCCGCCGGCGTCTGCGCCGCGCTCGGGCCGGACGACCTGATCTGGGGGACCCACCGCAGCCACGGGCATTACCTCGCCCGGGGCGCGGACATGCCGGCCATGATGGCGGAGATCCTCGGCAAGAAGGCCGGCTGCGCCGAAGGCCGAGGCGGCTCGATGCACGTGTTCAGCAAGGAGGCGGGCATCCTCGGGACCGTGCCGATCGTCGCGGCGACGATCCCCATCGCCGTGGGGGCCGGGCTGGCCTCGAAGATCCGCAAGGACGGGCGCGTCTCGGTGTCGTTCTTCGGCGACGGGGCCACCGAGGAGGGCCACTTCCACGAGTCGATGAACCTGGCGGCCCTCTACAAGCTGCCGGTCCTTTTCGTCTGCGAGAACAACCTCTACTCCAGCCACATGCACATCCACGAGCGGCGGCCCAAGGACAACCTCTACGAGGTCGGGCACCTGTACGACATCCCGGGCATCCGCGTGGACGGCAACAACGCCCTGGAGGTCTACGACTTCGCCGTCAACGCCGTCCGCCGCGGCCGAAACGGGGAAGGCCCCTCGCTGCTGGAGTGCCGCACCTACCGGTGGCGAGGGCACGTCGGACCTTCGTGGGACATGGACGTCGGGGTCAAGCGGAGGGACGAGCTGAAGCAGTGGCTTCCGCGGTGCCCGATCGCCCGGCTGCGCCGCCTGCTGGTCCAGCGCGGCGTGTCGGAAGAGAAACTCGACGAGGTCGAGCGGGCCATCCGCCGCGAGGTGGACGAGGCCGTCGAGTTCGCCAACCGCGCTGCGTTCCCCGACGAAAGCGAGCTGCTGGACCACCTGCACAGCTCATCGGAGGCGACGTCGTGACTATGCACTCGTCAACCTACGCCAACGCCATTCGGGAAGCCACCAGCCAACTGCTGGCCGGCGACGACCGCGTGTTCGTCATCGGGCAGGGGCTCTGGAGCCCCTGGTACGTCGGCAGCAGCATGACCGATCTGGACGTCGAGTTCGGCAAGGACAGGGTGCTGGACTCGCCGGTCTGCGAGAACGCCACGACGGCCGCCGCCATCGGGGCGGCCCTGGCGGGCATGAGGCCGATCGTCGTCCATCCCCGCATGGATTTCATGCTCCTGGCGATGGACCCGATCATCAACCAGGCGTCGAACTGGAGCTACCTGTTCGCCGGGCGCATCTCCGTGCCGCTGGTCATCCGCCCGATCATCAACCGCGGAGGTCAGCAGGGCGCGCAGCACTCGCAGGCGATGCAGGCGCTGCTCCAGCACATCCCCGGGCTGATCGTCGTCATGCCCGCCACGCCCTACGACGCCAAGGGGCTGCTCATCGCCGCCTGCCGCAACGAGAACCCCGTCGTCTATATTGACGACCGGTGGCTGTACGGCCTGACCGAGGACGTGCCCGACGAGATGTACGAGGTGCCGATCGGGCAGGCCGCCGTTCGCCGCGAGGGCTCCGACGTCACGATCATCGCCAGCTCCTGGATGGCGGCCGAGTCCCTCCGGGCGGCTGAGACGCTCGCCGGTAAAGGCATCGGCGCCGAGGTCATCGACCTCCGGTCGCTCAAGCCGTGGGACCGCGAGACGGCCTGCCGGTCGGCGCGGAAGACCGGGCGGGTGATCGTCGCCGACGGGACGTACGCCACCGGAGGCGTGGCGGCGGAGATCGCCGCCACGATCGGCGCGGCCTGCTTCGGCGATCTGAAAAGGCCCGTCGTCCGCGTCACGCTCCCGGACGCGCCGGCCCCGACGAGCGCCCCGCTGGAGGCGGCCTACTACCCGACGGCCGATACCATCGTGGCGGCGGCGGAGAGGGTGACGGGCAACAGCGCGGCAGAGGGCCCACACCGCCCTTCCGCCGAGGCCCCGGGCCAGATTCTCGTGGGCTGACGGGGCCCGGCGACAAGCCGCCGCCCCCGTCGGGCCAGGCAACCGACGGACACGATCAAGGAGACATGCATGGCCTATCGAGTACCCTTCGTTGACCCGCGAGTCCACTACCAGCGATACAAGAAGCAGATCGACGGGGCGATCCTCGGCTGCCTGGAGCGCGGACAACTGGTCTACCGCCAGGAGCTGAAGGACTTCGAGCAGGAGCTGGCCGACTTCGTCGGCGTCAAGTACGCCGTGGGCCTCAACAGCGGCTACCACGCGCTGTACTTCTCGCTGTTGGCCGCCGGCGTCGGGCCGGGCGACGAGGTCGTCACCGTCGCCCACACGTTCGTGGCGACGATTTCGGCCATCGTCCACTGCGGCGCGACGCCCGTGCTCGTGGACGTCACCGAGGACTACAACGTCGACGTCGACCAGATGGCCCGGGCGATCGGCCCGAAGACGAAGGCCCTCCTGCCGGTCCACCTCAACGGGCGGATCAGCCCGATGGACCGGATCATGGCCCTGGCGGAGGAACACGATCTGATCGTGGTGGAGGACGCGGCCCAGGCGTTGGGCGCGACGCACGCCGGGCAGTGCGCGGGCAGCTTCGGGCTGACCGGGTGCTTCAGCTTCTACCCGTTCAAGATCCTCGGCAGCTGCGGTGACGGCGGGGCGATCACCACCGACGACGAGGCGCTCGCCATTGCCGTCGGGCGGCACCGCTACAACGGCGAGGATCGGGAGACCGGCGAGTACCATTACCACGGTCAGACGGCCCTGCTGGACAACATCCAGGCCGCCGTCCTGTCGGCCAAGCTCAAACACCTGCCGGAGTGGATTGAGCACCGGCGGAGGATCGCCGAGCTGTACGGCAAGGCGCTGGAGGGCGTCGGCGACCTGCGCCTGCCTCACTTCGCGGGCGAGCCGTTCCACGACATCTACCAGAACTACGTGATCCGAACGAAGCGGCGCGACGCGCTGCGGGCGCACCTGACCGACAACGGGGTCGAGACGCTCGTGCACTGGTTCAAGCCCGTATGGGAGCACAAGGCGCTCGAACTGGGCGATCTCGACCTGCCGGAGACCGTCAGCATCTGCAACGAGGTCCTCTCGCTGCCGATGAGCGCCGAGACCACGCCCGAGCACGTCCGGATCGCCGCCGACCTCGTCCGCGACTTCTTCGCGAAAGGTGCGTGATGAGTCTGTCCATCAGCAATCGGGCCGAGCGGATCGTCCAGGCCGAGATCCGCGTCATGACCATCGAGTGCGAGCGCGTCGGCGGCGTGAACCTCTCCCAGGGCGTCTGCGACACCGAAGTCCCCCTGCCCGTTCGCCAAGCCGCGCAGAAGGCCATGGACGACGGCGCCAACTCCTACACCCGCTACGACGGGCGGGCCGAGCTGCGAGAAGCCATCGCGAGGAAGATGAGCAGCTACAACCGCATCGAGGCCGACCCGCAGACGCAGATCGTCGTCAGCGGCGGCTCGACCGGCTCGTTCTACTGCGCGTGCCTGTCCCTGCTGAATCCGGGCGACGGCGTGATCGTCTTCGAGCCGTACTACGGCTACCATCTCAACACGATCTACGCCGTCGACGCCGCGTGCAGCTACGTCACGATGCAGCCGCCCGACTGGACGTTCGGCCCCGACGACCTCGAGCGGGCCCTGACGCCGACGACCAGGGGCATCATGGTCAACACGCCGGCCAACCCGTCGGGCAAGGTCTACACGCGCGAGGAGCTCGGCTGGATCGCCGACTTCGCGATCCGCCACGACCTGTTCGTCTTCACCGACGAGATCTACGAGTACTTCCTGTATGACGGGCGGGAGCACGTCAGCCCGGGCGCCCTGCCCCGGCTCGCCGACCGCACGATCACCATCAGCGGCTACTCCAAGACATTCAGCATCACCGGCTGGCGGATCGGCTACAGCGTCTGCGACCGCAAGTGGGCCGAGATGATCGGCTACGTCAACGACCTGGTCTACGTCTGTGCCCCCGCCCCGCTGCAACTGGGCGTGGCGGCGGGGATCGACGCGCTCGGGCCGGAGTTCTACGAGGGCCTCCGGGCCGAGTATGACGCGAAACGAAGCAAGATCTGTGGCGCCCTGAAGCGCGCCGGATTGCCCCCCTGCCTCCCGCAGGGCGCCTACTACGTGCTGGCCGACGCGACCCGCCTGCCGGGGGCCACGAGCAAGCAGAAGGCGATGCACCTGCTCGAGGAGGGCGGCGTGGCCAGCGTGCCGGGCGAGGCGTTCTACCACGGGCTCGACGGCGAGAACCTGCTGCGCTTCTGCTACGCCAAGCCCGACGACCAGCTCGACGAAGCCTGCCGCCGAATCGAAAAGCTCAACCTGTAGAAAGCCCTACGGTCAGGCCGACGCCGACGCGTCCGGCTTGTCGGGCGCCGCCTCGCCCTCGGCGCCGCCGGCGGGCAGTGGGTATGGGTACTTCCTAAGCCGCTTCGGCACCCAGTCCCGGCGGATGACTTTCAGGATCGTGTACAGAATGATCTGAATGTCCGTCAGCACCGAATGGTCCCTGACGTACTCGAGCTGGAGCTTCAGCTTGGTGGGCCTGAGCAGGCGTTCATAGGCCTCGTCCGGGTCGTCGCTGCCGGCCAGCACGGCCCCCTCGTCGGCGTTCCAGATCGACGCCCAGTCCGTGATGCCCGGGCGGGCATCGAGGATCGGCTTCTCTTGCTCCGTGTACTTGTCGACGAACTTCTGCACTTCCGGCCTCGGGCCGACCAGCGACATGTCGCCGATCAGGACGTTCAGAAGCTGCGACAGCTCGTCGAGCTTGCACTTGCGGATCAACCGTCCCGGGCGGGTGATTCGCGGATCCTCGTCTGCCGTCGAGGTCGGGCCGATCGTGGCGGCGTTCTCGACCATCGAGCGGAACTTGAAGATACGGAATGGCACGCCATGCCGCCCCACGCGGACGCCCCGGTAGAACACGGGGCCATCGGAATCCAGTTTGATCCAGACGGCCAGGATCAGCAGAAACGGCCCGGCGAGAATCAGCCCGATCAGGCTGGCGAGGATGTCGAACGTCCGCTTCAGCATGGCACGATCCTACATCGCCTGGCGGCCGAGGGGAACGGGGCCGGCCACTACCGGTCAGCCAACGTGCCGGCCACGTACAGCACCTTGTGCCCCGCCACCGGCTCGTCGAAGGACACGTCGACCAGCGGCTCGAGCGGGGCGATGTCGTCGGTCACCTCGTGGGGCATGGGCGTCAGCTTGCCGTGGAAGATCCGCCTGAGCCGCTCCCTGCCCTTCATCGTCTTGGGAATCAGGTGAAGCCTCGCCGCGAGAAACCGGATAGCCGAGACCACCCGAGCCCGGAAATCGGCCTCCTTGACCGCGAAGGCCGCCCACGCCCGCGGCGAGAAGCCCGCCTCCCGCAGCATGCCCGCCAGGTCTGCGGCCGAGTAGTAGGCCACACTGAACGGGCTGGGGTTCTGCCCGGACCATTCCCTGTTCACCGTGCAGATCAGCAGTACGCCATCGGGCCTGAGCACCCGCCGGGCCTCGGCGATGAACCGGCGCGGCTCGGGGAGGTAGTAGATCGCCTCGAACAGCATCACGACGTCAAAGCTCGCGTCGCCGAACGGCATGTCTTGCGCGTCCAGCTTGAGCACCTCGATCGGCCTGTCGTCGGTGTAGTGCTCCGATGCCACGCGCACGCAGCTATCGTCGATGTCCCCGCCAACGACCCGTCTGGCCGCGCGGGCGAGATAGCCGAGGCCCTGTCCGCCGCCGCAGCCGACTTCCAGCACGTCCTTGCCCTCGGCGTACCGCGCCGCCCAGTGGTACCGCGTGCGGATGCTGGTAAGCTGTTGGGTACTGACTCCGTTACCCGGCATCTCCGTGACGGTGGAGAACTCGGCCTCTGACATCTGATCGTCTCCCAGCTATGTCTTCCGCGGGCCCGCCGGCTGTGTCGGCCGTGATGCTGTTTACTATCGGCCCGAACGGGCCTGCCCCATGATACGGATGGGTTCGTGCCAAAGTTGTGTCCCGCCGGCAGTCGATGATAGGGTAAGGAGGCGATCGTCTTCTGCCGGCGGGTCGACCTGCCCGCCGGCCTTGCTGTGAGGAAACATGGCCCGTCACGCGATATCGATCGACACGGAAGATTGGCACCAGGCGGTGAGGGGAGGCGTGCCGTCGGAGCACTTCGCGGGCAACGTCAACCGGATCCTGGAGATCCTCGCCGCCCGAGACGTTCGGGCGACGTTTTTCCTGTTGGGGATATCCTGCCAGGCCGCTCCCGACGCGGCGAAGGCCATCGCCGCCGCCGGTCACGAGATCCAGAGCCACGGCTACGCCCACAAGGACGTCGACACGATGAGCCCGCAGGAGTTCCGCGAGGACCTGCTCCGTGCAAAGCGATTCATCGAGGACCTGGCCGGGCAGGAAGTCTACGGCTTCCGGGCATCGAACTTCTCCATCAACGAGACGACGCCGTGGGCCTACGACGTGCTCGTCGAGACCGGGCACCGCTATGACTCGTCGATCTTCCCCGTGAGGAAGAAGCGCTACGGCGTCGACGGCTACCCGCCCGAGCCGCGGATCCTCGATACGCCCGGCGGAAATCGCATCGTCGAGGCGCCCCTCGCCTGCTTCGACTGGCTCGGCAAACGCCGCGCAATCGCCGGCGGGGGGTATTTTCGCCTCTGGCCCTACTGGCTGATTCGGAAGGCCTGGCGCCAGATGGACCGGCTCGGCCGGCCGGGCATCGCCTACGTCCACCCCTCCGAGTTCAACCCGGGCGAGATGGCCACCTTCCGCCAAACCGTGCCGTGGAAGGAACGCCTCCATCAGGGCCTCGGCCGCGGCCGGTTCGCCCGGAAGGTCGACCGACTGATCAGCGAGTTCGAGTTCGGCCCGATCTGCGAGCTGCTCGCGCCGCTGCTGAAAGAGCTGGACGCCCCCGCCCCCCTCTGATCGGACCCCGGCCGTGAGATTCACCGGCCGCGCTCCTTGCTGTCCTGAAGAGACGGTCGCAGACTCCGCGACCGTGGCACGCGTGAATCGGGCGTCGGGGCAGTGGCATGCTACCGACCCGAGCGGTCGGCCCGTGCGGCTGAGGCGGCCAGGCGCTCCAGGAGGCCCACCATCTCGCCGTAGACCTTCTCGCCGACAAACTGCTGCTCGTAGAGGGCGCGGGCGTTGTCGGACATCCGGGCCAGTCGGTCGCGGTCTTCGTGCAGCCGGCGCAGCGCGTCGGCCAGTCCGGCGGGGTCGCCGACGCGGTACGTAATGCCGCAGTCGTGCTCTGCAATCAGGTCGGCGACGACGCCCTCGAGGCAGGAGACGAGCGGCAGGGAGCCGGAGAGGTACTCGATCGGCTTGTTGGTGATGGTGCGGCGGAAGCTCCATCGGGTGACGTACGGCGCGAGGCCTACGGAGGCCATCTCCATCATGGTCCAGATCTCGGGAAAGCCCACCCACCCGGGCAGGACGACGCCGGGGACCTCCCGGGCCAGCTCGCGGTAGCTCGCCAGGCGGTCGCCCTCGCCACAAAGCGCTAAGGTCATCGGCAGCCCGTCGGCCTGGAGGATCCGGGCGGCCTCGATGACGGACTCGATGTCGTAGTCGGCCCCGAAGTAGCCGAAGAAACACGCGATGAACCGTCCCGGCTCGTCGGCGATGCCCCGGTCGGCCCAGAAGGCGCGGGCCCGCTCGATCTGCTCGTCCGTCGGCCGCCTGCGCGTGTAGCCGTGCGGGACGACGCGGTCGTTGGCGGTCGGCTCTCGCCCCGCATAGCCGACCGCCCAATCGACGGCCGGCCTGCTGATCCCCGTGATCGCCGTCGCCAGCCGGCACGCCTTCCGCAGCGCCCGCGCCATCGGGCGGAACGCCAGCCACGTCAGCGCCCGCTTCAGACCCCGCGCCGGCTCGATGTAGCAGTCCGGCCAGAGATCGCGGATGTCCACGACCACCGGCACGCCGAACTGCCGGCCGTACTCCCCCGCCGCCCGAGACAGCCCCGGCGTGGGCATCGCCGAGACGATCACGTCCGGCCGCTCCTGCCGCCGCGCCAGCCGCGCGAACCGACGGGCGAGCAGGCAGTGATCGATGATCCGCGCCGGCGAGCGGCTGCGGCGGTACCCCAGCGCCTTCATCATCCGGATCTGGAACGAATCGCTGACGTCGACGACCTTGTCGTCCGGGAATCGATGGGCCTTCTTCGCGTGGGAGAACGTCGAGGCCCACCAGACGACCTCGTGCCCGGCGGCGACGAGCTGGTCGGCCAGCAGGCTCATCCGCATCTTCCGGATGCTCGGCCCGTCGACGACCGGCAGCGGCTCGCCGATCTTGATCAGCCAGACTCTCATTCAGGCAGACCCCCTCCCGGCCGGCCCGCCGACCGGGCGGGCGACAGAAGCCAGCAGATCCTCCCACCGACGGTGCAGATCGGCCCGGTCGAACCGCTCACGGGCCAGTTGCCCGGCCCGGCGCCCCATCCGGCGGGCGGCTTTGGGATCGCGGCGGATCTGCCGGATCGCGTCAGCCAGTGTCGACGGATCGGCCCCGTCGGTCACCAGGCCGCAGCCGGCCCGCCGGACCCACTCGGCCGATTCGGCGGGGATGTTGATCGCGATCGGCAGGCCCGCCGCCAGGTAGTCAAAGAGCTTGTTCGGCATGAAATACTCCATGCCGGGTCCGCAGAAGTAGATCATCAGCGCCACGTCACAGGCCCGCAGGATGCCCGGGACAAACCGGCGAGCGACGGGCGGCAGAAACACGAGCGGCCGCCCCGTCAGGCCTCGCGATCGCGACTCGTCGATCAGTCGCCGCTTCTCCGATCCGTCACCGATCAGGACGATGCGGATCGACTCGTCGTCCTTGAGATGCTCGGCGGCCTCGACGAGATAGTCCAGGTTGTTCGCTCGCCCGTGCGCGCCCACGTAGGCGGCCACGAAACGCCCCTCCAGCCCGTTCTGCCGGAGGAAGGCCCGGTCCGGCCGGACCTTGAACCGCCCCAGATCGGCGCCGGTGGGGATGAAGTGGATCTTGCGGGCCTCGACGCCCCGATCGATCAGCCGGCGGCGCATCTTCTCGCTGATGGCGGAGATCGCCGCTGCCTCGCGGTACATCCACTCCTCGAACAGCGTGCTGAGCCGGTAGATCGCCCTGCTGCGCAGGAAGCCCGCCTGGTAGGGCACTTCGGGCCAGAGGTCGCGGAGCTCGAAGACGAAGGGCACGCGGCGGACGTATCGCCCGGCCAGGCCCACCAGTCCGACCGTCAGCGGCGTGGAGCTGGCCAGCATCACGTCCCAGGGCCCGGTGACGCACACGGCCACCATCGCCACCACCGTGAACGCCAGAAACGAAGCCACCCGCCGCAGCGTCCCCATCCGCTGCTGGTAGTCCACGCCGAGGCACAGCACGTCGATGCCGTCGACGCTCAGCCGGCTGACCAGGCCCCGCGGCACGTCCATGCCCTGCGAGAGGTACCCCCGCCCGCAGATGACCGTCACGTCGTGGCCGGCCTCGACGAGATGACGCGCCAGATCGTAGGGCTTCGTCGAGCCCACGCCGCTCACCATGAAGTGCTGATAGACCAGGGCAATACGCATGTGATGACTCGCCAACGGCCCGCGCGGACGGGTCTCGGCCGCCAGGCGAAGCCGTCTGCACCCGTGCTATTCCAGAGTTCGGCCAACACTCGGGCTCCACTTGACTAACTCGTCGGTTCGCCGACCGGCACACATCCCGCGGGCCGGCTGGCAGGCCGGGAGCAGGCCGACTTGACTGCGACCGGACCCTAGCCGCTCGCACCCGCGACCGCAAGGCACAGCGCGCCGCCCGCCGCGGCGGCGGCGAGGCGTTCCGATCGCCTGGAAGCCCGCCCCACACTTGTCTGCGAAGGCCGATATCCGTAGGATAGGGGCCAGCCCCGCGTGGGGCGGCAGTTCTCGCAAGGAGACATCCCATGAGGCAGTGGAAAGGCACGGGGTCGATCGCTGTTTGGCTGACGGTGACCGTGTCGTTGACCGGGCCGGCGGGGGCCGAAGCCGGCGCCTCGAAGGCCGACGCGCCCGCGGGCGAGGAGGCCAAGGCCCGCTACGACAAGGTCGTCGACGCCTACCTCCACAACCGGTGGGCCGAACTGGCCGAGGCGATGAAGATCCCCCGGAAGACGCTCTCCCAGCTCAGCCGGCAGCAGCAGGAGGACATCGCCTACGTCCGCAAGGCCGTCGCCGAGTGCCGGCCGACGTGGTGGGAGCGATCCAAGGCGGGCAAGGAGTTCAAGTTCCGCCCCAACGTCTTCGGCAGGAGCTTCGTGGCCACGTTCTCGCCGAAAGAGAGGCCGGGCTTCCAGATGCGGACGATCTCCGGGCGGCTGACGATGACGATCTCCTGGAAGGCCGAGGACCTGGACAGCCTCGAGCCGCCGGACGACAAGTCGATGGCCGGGCACGGGACGAAGCAGGGGGACATGGCCGAGGCCAACTTGTGGACGAACCTGGCCAGTGCCGCCCTGATCGCGTCGTTTCCGATGCGGACGCTGAAGGCGATCTACGAGAACGAGAACAGCAAGCAGCGCTTCGGGCGGTATCAGTTGTTCCAGGCGCAATTGGCGCCGGTCTGCCACGGCAGCCCGCGGTCGCGTCACGCGGCGATGGTGATGTACTTCTCGGGCTTCATGGAGAAGTACGGCAAGGGCCCGCTGGCCGGGACGCGCCGGGCGATCGGGTCGATGTTCATCGCCAGGCTGCTCGCCGAGCCGAAGAAGTGGCCGAGCATCCACCTGCCCCACAGCCTGCCCGACGACGAGCCCGAGGCGGCGCTGGGCGAGTTCTGCATCCGCCAGATCGACCGCCGCTGGACGCTCGCCGAGGACCGCCAGCTCCGAGAGGCCGCCCTCGCGCTCTACAAGACCAACAGCCGAACCGCCCTGAAGACCGACAGGGTCCTCCTGCCCAACAAGCTGACGTCCATGCTCGACCCGGACAAGGACCAGAAGGCCAAGGCCGCCCGAAACGCCTGGGTGGCCAAGAAGTTCGAGGAGGCGATCGAGCAGCAGTAAGCAGCCCGCGGGAACCTCGGCGGCTGCGAAAGCGTCTGACCTTCGTAGGCCTCTGCCAAGGGAGACGCCATGCGCAATCTTGCCGCCGCTGTGTTGATCTTTCTGGCTCCGTCACTGTCGCTCGCCGCCAAGCCGCCCCGACCGCCCCGGCTCGGCGAGCGCCGCGAGCTGATGAAGCTGCCCTCCAACCGCATCCCGCTGCTGAGCCTGGCCAACCGGTTCGTCCGTATCTCACCGGCCGGGGATCGCTGTCTCTACCTCCGCCGCGTCGGACAGAGCGGAGAAACCATGCTCTACCTGCGGGAGTTCGGCTCGCCGGTCAAGGAGCATGCCGCCCTGACGGCCGTGCCCACGGCGGCGCTGTTCTGGCAGTGGGGCATGTCGGGGCGATGCTGGCGGGCCGACGGCCTCCAGGCGGCTTATCTGCTGGCGGGCACAAAGGACGGCCGCGAGAGTGAGCCCGTTCGCCATCGCCTGGGCGTGGCGGTCTTCGACTGGAGCTTGCAGCCGGCGCAGCAGTCGGGCGGCGGGCTGGGGGCAGGGGCGAAGCGGACGCACACGTCCGTGACGTTTGCGCCGACGGGCAAGGGGCTGTACCGGGCCGAGAGCGACCTGAAGGAGTACGCCTCCTGCCGCGTCGTCGGCCCGCGCGGCGTGCTCTACGAGAGCAAGGACGCCGCGATCCACCACCTCGCGGTCTCGCCTGACGGCAAGCACATCGCGTGGGTGGAGGTTCCCCCCCACCGGAGGCGGCGTCCGGCCGCCGGGGGGGCAGGAGGCAGGGAGGCGGCCGCTCGGGCCCGGCTGCTCCGGCGCGCCCGGGGGGCCGCGCCCGCGCCCGATCCGGCGACGCCGGCGATCCGCGTGGTGGACCTCGCCACGAAGAAACTGCTCCGCCGCGTCGAACTCTCGCGCTACGGCTCGGCCCCGCCGGTCTGGTCGGCCGACGGCAAGTGGATCTGCCACGGCCAGGTCGTCCAGGCCGATCGGCTGTACCGGTGGGAGATCCGGTCGCTGAACATCGTCGACGGCGAGTCGCGGCAGCTCGCGCGCGACGCGTTGGCCGTCGGGTCGATCGGGCGATGGCTGGTCGCCAACCGCGGGCCCGGCTGCGTCCCGATGACCCAGCTTTCCAGCAGCTACGCCCCCCCGCCGGGGACGGACCCCCGTCCGAAGCAGGACGAGATCATCCTGATCGATCCGGCCGGCAAGGCCCCGCCCGTCGCGATCGTCCCCGACGCCTTCGCCCAGCAGGTCGTCGGCCGACAGATCGTCGCCGCACAAAAGAGCGGCCCGGACGTGATCGTCTGGAAGGCCCCCCTGGAGTAGCGCAGCCGGAAGCCTCGTCGATCCCCCCAGGCCGGACCCCGCGGAAAAGCCCTCGGACAATCCCCGCCCGAGCCGGTAACATACGCGCTGCAAGGTCATCCCCGCCAAGGGCAAACTCAAGGGAGCCGACAATGTGGAAGCACGCTTTGATGATCGCGGCGCTGTTCGCCGTCGTGGCCGCCGCCGTGCCGGCCGCCGAGCCGGCCGGGCCGTACAAACCCGACTGGAAGTCGCTCAGCCGCCACGAGGCGGCGCCGAAGTGGTTCCGCGACGCGAAGTTCGGCATCTACTTTCACTGGGGCGTCTACAGCGTGCCGGCCTTCGGCAGCGAGTGGTACCCCCGCAACATGCACCTGAAGAACCGCCGGGAGCACAAGCACCACGTCGAGAAGTACGGCGGGCCGGAGAAGTTCGGCTATGACGATTTCGTCCCCCTGTTCAAGGCCGAGAAGTTCGACGCCGAGCGATGGGCCGACCTGTTCGAGAAGGCCGGCGCCCGCTTTGTCGGCCCGGTCGCCGAGCACCACGACGGCTTCGCGATGTGGGCCAGCAAGCTGACGCCCTGGAACGCCAAGGACGCCGGCCCGAAACGCGACATCACGGGCGAGTTGGCCCAGGCGGCCCGCAAGCGGGGGATGAAGTTCGTCGCGACCTTCCACCACGCCCGCAACAACCTCTGGCAGATCGAGCGGAACGGCCGAAGAAGCTGGACCGGCCACTACGACGGCGTCAAGCGGGACTTCCCCGCCCTGCTGGAGGACCCCAAGCGGGCCATCCTCTTCGGCTACCTGCCGCGAGAGAAGTTCCTCCGGATGTGGCTGGGCAAGCTGAAGGAGGTCATCGACGACTACCAGCCGGACCTGATCTGGTTCGACTCCTGGCTCGACCAGATCCCGGAAGCGCACCAGAGGGAGTTCCTGGCCTACTACTTCAACAAGGCCCACCAGTGGAAGGCCGACGTGGTGGTCACGCGCAAGCAGCGGGACCTGCCGCTCGAGGTGAGCATCGAGGACTTCGAGAAGGGGCGCCTCGACCGCCTGACCGAGCGGGCCTGGCTGACCGACGACACGATCAGCAAAGGCAGTTGGTGCTACACCGAGAACCTCCGCATCAAGCCGCTGTCGGAAGTGCTGCACGTTCTGATCGACATCGTCAGCAAGAACGGCTGCCTGCTGCTGAACATCTCGCCAAAGGCCGACGGGGCGATTCCCGACGACCAGAAGAAGGTGCTGCTGGGCATCGGGGCGTGGCTGGGCAAGTACGGCGAGGCGATCTACGAGACCAGGCCGTGGGCCGTCTTCGGAGAGGGGCCGACCCGACTGAAGAAGAGCGGGCACTTCGTCGGCTCGCTGACGTACACGGCGAAGGACGTGCGGTTCACGACGAAGGGCAACACGCTGTACGCGATCCTCCTGGGCCGCCCCACCGGCGAGGCGACGATCACGTCGCTGGCGACCGGCTCGGGCCTGTTCGGCGGGAAGGCAGCGAAGGTGTCGCTGCTCGGGGGAGGCCTGACGCTGGAGCACGCGCAGGACGAGAAGGGCCTGCACGTGAAGTTCCCCGCGAACCTGCCGACGGAGCACGCCTATGCCGTCAAGATCGAGGGGCTGAAGATCGAGGGCTTCAAGCCCGACATGAGCATCCGGTTCGCCGACGGGAGGGCCGTCCTCGGCGCGTCGAGGGCCGAACTGCACGGGCCGACCATCGCCACCGAGAGCAAGGACAACGGCAAGCCGAATATCGGCTTCTGGGACGATCCGGCCGCTTGGGCCTCGTGGCAGGTGCGGTTTCCGAAGGCGGGCACGTACGAAGTCCGCGGCCGCTTCGCCGCTTTGAAGCAGGGGTCCCTCGAGATCCAGGTCGGCAAGGCGGCGTTGAAGGCCCAGCCGCCTGTCACGGGCGCGTGGGACAAGTTCGAGACGGTCAAGCTCGGCATGCTCGAGGTCGGCGAGGCGGGCAGTCAGGAGGTGAAGGCCGTCCCCGTCAGAGCGGACTGGGCGGCGACAAACCTGGCCTGGCTGGAGCTGAAGCAGGCGAAGTGAGAACGCGTCTCGAAGGCCGGGGCGATCCCGCCCGGAAGGCCCCCGGCCATTCGCGTCCCGTCGCAGGCAGGCAGTCGGGCAGGGCAGATTCCGTGCCTGCCCCGGCCGGCCGCGCAGCGGCAACCGGGCTGTGGGCCCTTCTTGACGGTCCCGTCACCGCATGCCCGCCCCATGATGGCGTCCGGCGCCGGGTGGCGGTCCTTTCCTGCTTGACAGAGCCGCCTCCGCGCGGTAGCAATAGGGCAGATCATGCACGTCAGGCCTACGGGGAGGGAGCCGACAGACGGGTTGGCCGAGAGGCAGATCCAGCTTGCTCTATGCGACGGGATCAAAGGGTGTTCGTCGTGGGTCGTCTGCCGTGGGGTCTGTTTCGCGCGCGCTTCTCCTGCTGACGCTGCTGAGCGGCTGCGCCGGGCAGCCGAGGCCGTTTGACGTCACGATGGCGGGCGGCGGGCGGGCGCCCTCGGCGGGCGAGGCGGCCCCACCGTTCACGCTGCCCGACCACGACGGCCATCCGGTCAGCCTGGCCGACTTCCGCGGGCGCTGGGTGGTGCTCTACTTCCATCCGAGCGACGACACGACCGGGTGCGGGGCGGAGGGCAGCGAGTTCACGGCCCTTCTGGGGCGGTTCCAGGACGCGGGGGCGCCTGTGCTGGCCGTCGGCACCGAGCCGCCGCTGCGCCATCGGTTCTTCCGGACCACCCGCGGTGTCCAGATCCCGCTTCTGAGCGACGTGGACCGTCGCACGATGAAGCAGTACGGGGCGTGGCGGGAGGTGCGGTGGCGAGGAGAGAGTTTCGGGCGGCTCGTCCGGACCACACTGTTGATCGATCCGTCCGGTCGGGTCGCGTGGCGGTGGGACCACGTCATCCCGCAAGGCCACCCCGACCAGGTCCGCCGAAAGCTCGAGCAGCTCAGTTCGCATCAGGCAACGGCGTCCAATGTGCCGCTGCCGGCGCAAGAGGGGACGGGCAAGGAGTGATGAGACATGACGCATAGACGGAAACCAGGCGAGCGGCCGAGGTGGCGGGCACGGCGGGTCGGGCGGGTCTGTTGGGCCGCCGCCCTGTTGGCCTGCGCGGCGGCGGAGGGGCAGATCGTCCGCGACGGCACGATGGGCCCGGCCGGGCCGCTGAACGGGCCGGACTTCACCATCCCCCACACCGACGGGTCGCTGCGCGGCAGCAACCTGTTCCACAGCTTCAGCCAGTTCAACATCAACACGGGCGAGTCGGCCACGTTCACCGGGCCGGCCAACATCGCCAACGTGATCTCCCGCGTGACGGGCGGGTCGCGGTCGACGATCGACGGGCTGCTGGCGACCAGCGGCATGCCGAACGCGAACTTCTTCCTGATCAACCCGGCGGGCGTGCTCTTCGGGCCCGGCGCGCAGCTCGACGTGCCGGCTGCGTTCGTCGCGACCACGGCCGACGTGCTCGAGCTGGCCGACGGCGGGCGGCTGCCGGCGATGATCGATCCGCAGCAGACGGTGCTGACGACCGCGCCGCCCAGCGCGTTCGGCTTCCTCGGTGACAGCCCGGCCTCGATCGAGCTGGACGGGGCCGACCTGGCAGTGGGCGCGGGGCAGACGATCTCGCTGGTGGGCGGCGACATCCGGATCGGCAGCGAGCTGGCCGCCCCGAGCGGGCGGATCAGCCTCGTCAGCGTCGCCTCGCCGGGCGTGGTGACCCACAATCAGCCCGACCAGACCGCCGACGCGGACGTCGACGCCTACGGGCCGATGGGCACGATCGACCTCGTCGACGAGGGGGGCGAGGACACCACCGTCACCGTCGCGGGCGATCCGGGCGGCACGATCGTGATCCGGGGCGGGCAGTTGGTCCTGGAAGGCGCCGTGATGACGGCCCGAACGGACGGGGCGGCCGATCATCCGGGAACGGGGGTCGACATCCACGTCAGCGGCGACGTGATTCTGACGGGCACGGCGGCCGGCGGCGGGGCCGAGATCGCCTCCTCCAGCGGCCAGCAGGCGACCGGCAGCGCGGGCAACACGCGAATCGCCGCCGAGACGGTGCAGCTCAGCGGCGAGGAGACGTCCGGGGAGGCGACGAACATCGGCTCGCGGTCCTTCGGGGCCGGCGACGCGGGCGACGTGGACATCACCGCCGACCGCGTCACGCTGACCGACCACTGCTTCATCAGCGCCCCGGCGTTGGGCAGCGGCAACGGCGGGGACATCACGATCGTCGCCGGCGAGGTCGAGCTGTTCGGCCAAAACGGCTCGGCCTACATCTCGACGCTCTCGCAAGGAGGCGGCGCGGCGGGCAACATCGACATCACGGCCGACCGTTTCCTCGCCGTCGGCGGCTCGCCGGACCCGGCGGATTATGGGGGGGTCTCCACCCAGACCAAGCAGGCCGGCGGGCAGCCGGGGCTGCTGAAGATCACCGCCGACGAAATCGAGCTGTGGCGCGGCGCCCAGCTCAATGCGACCCTCTTCGAAGGCAGCGGCACGGGCGGGGACATCGAGATCAACGCCGGCTCGCTGCTGATCAGCGGCTGGGAATACGTCCCGCCCCAGACGTACAACATGTCGGGCATCTTCACCAGTGCGGGCTGGCAGGCCGACGGCAAGGGCGGATCGGTCAACGTGACGGCCGACTCGGTCACCGTGACCAACTACGGCATGATGCGGGCCGGGACCGACGGCCTCGGGGACGCCGGGTCGGTCAACATCACCGCCGACGAGGTCAACGTGACGTGGTGGGGCGCGATCCGCGTTTCGACGACGACGGCCGGCAAGGCGGGGTCGGTGACGATCGTGGCCACCACGGTGGACATGAACAACACGGGCACGATCTACGCCGGCTCGTGGTATGCCCCGGGCGAAGGCGGGAGCGTTCAGATCACGACGGACACGCTCAACGTGCGGAACCGCTCGTACGTCTCGGGGACGGCATTCCACTGGGACCCGGGCGTCGCGGCGCCCGGCGGAAGCCTGGAGATCAACGCGCGGGCGATCTACCTGGCCGGCCCGGAAACCGCCGACGACCCGTTCAACGCCGACTTCACCGGGCTGTCCACCGGCTCCTCGTTCGGGCGCGGCGGAGACATGCACATCACCGCCGAGACGATGGAGATGACCAACCGGGCCTCGATCTCCGCGCTGGTCGGCGGCGCCGAGCCGGCCGGCAACATGGTCATCGACGTCGGCCGAATCGACGTCCTCAGCGGGTCGATCATCCAATCGACGACCCTCGGGTCGGGCAGCGGAGGCAACCTGACGATCACGTCGGATCACGTCCGCGTCTCGGGCGTGCACCCGCAGCCGTTCGGGTTCGTCGGCGAGGAGCAACTGGGCCCCTCGGGCATCGCGGCGGAGACCGGCTTCGGCGGGGGGCAGGCGGGGACGATCACGATCGACACCGGCAACCTGGAAGTGCTCGACGGGGGGATCATCTCCGCCTCCACCGTCGGCGGCGGCAACGCGGGGGCCATCGAGGTCGCCGCCGACAGTGTCGCCGTCTCGGGCTTCAACGCCGTCAAGCTCCAGTACCTTCTGGACCATGGCGACGACCCGCGGTACGCCGACTCGGCGATCATCACGGCCACCAGCCGCAGGGACAACAGCCCCCCGCCCGAGCAGATGGGCGACGCGGGGCTGATCCGGATCCGGGCCGACCAGGTCGCCGTCTCCCGCCGCGGGCACATCACGTCGGAGACCGACAATCACGGGGCGGGCGGGCACATCGAGCTGGACGTGGGCTCCCTGGCCGTCACGACGGAGGGGCAGGTCCGCAGCGCCGGAACGGGCATGGGCGACGCGGGCACGATCCGCGTGGGCGCCTCCGGGAGCCTGAACATGGACGGCGGGGCCTCGATCACCACCAGCGCCGACCAGGCCAACGCCGGAGACCTCATCGTCTCCGCCGCACAAGGCCTCTATCTCATCGACAGCGAGATCGCCGCGCGGGCCGCCGGGGACGGGGGGAACATCGAGCTGACCGTCGGCGGGGAGATGAGGCTCTTCGACGGCCGAATCACCACGCGCGCCGGCGGGACCGGGGGCAACATCACCATCGCCTCGCCGTTCTGCCTGTTCGACCACGCCCGCCTGTCGGCCGACGCGAGTCTCGGCAACGGCGGGAACATCCTGATCGCCACGGACGTGTTCCTGGAATCGGCCAGCCTGATCACGGCCTCCAGCGAGTTCGGGATCGCCGGCACGATCGAGATCACCGCGCCGCTGGTGGACCTGGCGGGCACGCTGGCGCCGCTGCCGGAGAACCTCTGGGCCGGCGAGGTGCGGCTGGCGGACCCGTGCGTGACGCGGTTCCTCCGCGGGTCCAGCAGCTTCGTCGTCGGCGGGCGCGAGGGCCTGCCCATGGCGCCGGGCGCGCTGCTGCCCAGCCTGGACCTGCCCGTCGGCGGCCCCCCTGAGCCGGAGGGCGAACACGGCGAGACGCCGGTGACAGTCCCGTAGGTCAATCACAGGGAGATGCCTTGCTCATCCAACGCCTGAAACGATCGGGCCGCTCGGCCGCGGCGGCGGCGGCGTGCGCGGCGGTTGTGGCGATGCTCGCCCCGGTGGCGCGCGGCGGCGAGCAGGACCCGATCCTGCCGCCCGTCGAGCAGATCCTGCCGCCCCGCGACACGCTGGCCGCCAGGCTGACCGTCACGGTCAAGAGCTTCCGTTTCGAGGGCAACACGGCCTTCTCGGACGAGGAGCTGGCCGAGGTCGTCAAGGAGTACGTCGGCCGAAAACTCACCAGCGAAGAGCTCCACGAGGCCCGCCAGGCCCTCTCGCGCCACTACGTCGACAGCGGGTACGTCAACTCCGGCGCGGTCCTGCCCGATCAGAAGGTCGCCGACGGCGCGGTGACCTTCCGCATCGTCGAGGGCGAGCTGACGAGGGTCGAGATCAGCGGCAACGAGTGGACGAAGGCCCTCTACATCCAGCCGCGCGTGATGCGCGGCATCGAGCGCCCCCTCGACCTCGGGCGCTTGAAGGACAATCTCGAGATCCTCCGCCAGAACCCCGTCTTCGACCGCGTGCAGGCCACCCTCCAGCCCGGCACGAAGCCGGGCCAGAGCTGGCTGGACCTGACCGTCGAGGAGGCCCGCCCCTACCAGCTCGCCGTCCGGTTCGCCAACCAGGAGAACCCCTCCGTCGGGGCCGAGCGGATCAACATCCTGGCCGAGCACAAGAACCTGACGGGCATCGGCGACGCGGTGAGCGTGGACTACGGCCTGACGACGGGGGGCATCAGCGACATCGAGTGGGCCTGCTGGGACCAGATCAACGTCCGCTACTCCGTGCCGCTGACGCCGTGGGAGACGACGCTGAGGCTGGGCTACGAGCGGAGCGACTCGCTGCTGATCGAGGAGCCCTTCGAGGAGCTTCAGATCAACAGCGAGTCGGAGACGTTCAGCGTGGGCGTCCGCCAGCCGCTGTACCGGACGCCGAACAGCGAGTTCGCCCTCTCGCTGACCGGCGAGAGGCGGACCAGCGAGAGCCGCCTGCTGGGCGAGCGGTTCTCCTTCTCCCCGGGCGAGGAAGACGGCGTGGCGAAGGTGTCGGTCCTCCGCTTCGGGCAGGAGTGGCTGACGCGGACCGAGAAGCAAGTGATCGCGGCCGTGTCGGTCTTCTCGTTCGGCCTGCCGGCCTGCGGGGCGACCGACCACGACGGCGATCTGCCCGACAGCCGGTTCCTGGCCTGGCTCGGTCAGGCCCAGTACGTCCGCCGGCTCGGGCAGACGCACAGCCGCATCATTGCGCGAGGCACGACGCAACTGGTCAACAGCAGCATGCTGCCCCTCGAGCAGTTCGGCATCGGCGGGATGTACACCGTCCGCGGGTACCGCGAGAACCAGATCGTCCGGGACAACGGGCTGGTCGGCTCACTGGAGCTGCGCATCCCCCTGCTCCGCGACGAGGCCGCCCACACCAACGTGCTGGAGTTCGCCTCCTTCTTCGACATCGGCTACGGGTGGCAGGTGCACGAGCCGACGCAGGAGCAGCTCATGTGCAGCGCGGGGCTGGGGCTGCTGCTGAACATCGCCGACCGCGTCGACGGGCGAATCTACTGGGGCCTGCCCTTCCGCAACTTCGACCAGTCCGACCACAACCTCCAGGACTCCGGCATCCACTTCACCCTCATCGTCCGGGCGTTCTGAGGCGGGCTGGCGAAACAGGCGGCGAGCTGGTATGGTTGACGCCGCAGTGACCCGCTGTGACCCGCAGCGCGACAGGAGCGATCATGAGATTGGGCGGGCCCGTATTCGAGAAGACGACCGATCCGCAGGCGTGGGCGGCGGCGGTCAAGGCGTTGGGGTATCGCGCGGCGTACTGCCCCCTCGACGCCGACGCGGACGATGCGACGGTTGCCGCCTATGCCGCCGCGGCGGCCGAAGCCGATGTCGTCATCGCCGAAGTCGGCGCGTGGAGCAACTCGATCGCCTCCGACGAGGCCGTCCGGCGACAATCGCTGGACAAGTGCATCCGTCAGCTCGGCCTGGCCGAGCGAATCGGCGCCCGCTGCTGCGTGAACATCGCCGGCTCGCGCGGGCCGGTCTGGCACGGGCCGCACGGCGACGACGTGACCGACGCGACGTTCGACCTGATCGTCCGGACGGTCCGCGAGATCGTCGACGCCGTCCAGCCGACCCGCACGTACTACACGCTGGAGATGATGCAGTGGGTCTTGCCCGACTCGGCCGACTCGTACCTCGAGCTGATCGAGGCGGTCGACCGCGAGCGGTTCGGCGTGCACCTCGACCCGGTCAACCTCGTCAACTGCCCTCGCCGCTACTTCGACACGACGAGCCTGCTGACCGACACGATCCGCGCGCTGGGCCCGCACGTGCGAAGCTGCCACGCCAAGGACGTCCTCCTCGGCGACGGCGCCATCGTGCACCTCGACGAGATCCGCCCGGGCCTCGGCAAGCTGGACTACGCGACGTACCTCCGCGAGCTGGACAAGCTCGACCCCGACACGCCGCTGATGATGGAGCACCTGCCCGACGCCGAGCAGTACGCCGCCGCCGCCCAATACATCCGCTCCGTCGCCGACGCCGAGGGCGTGGCGCTGTAGGCTGCCGACCCGCGAGCCTTCGGTCCCGTCAGGGACCGTTGATGGTAGCCGGGCGGTTTGCGGCCGGGCAGGCGGCGCGATAAGATGGCGAGTCCCGGTAGAGACGATTGAGACGCCCGCGGGCCCCGGCCCGGGGGCGAAGTAAAGCAGCGGCACGCCAAACGGAGAAACGAACCATGACACGACAGACACTGCCGACCTCGCTGGCCGCGCTCGCCACGGCCCTGCTGATCGCCGCCGCCCCGCTCGAGGCGGAGAAGAAGCTCGCCGCCCCCCTCAAGGTCAAGCCCGCCCCCGCCAAGGCGAAGCGCAAGGGCGACTGGCCGTTCAACGGCAAGAACCTCGACGGCTGGGTGGCGAAGAAGCAGGGCAAGAACAAGAACCACTGGACGGTCGGCACGGCCAGCCTCGACAAGGCCAACCCCCGCGAGTTGGCCGTCGCGAAGAAGGGCACCGAGCTGATCAACGCCAAGGGCCACGGGCTGGACTTCTACAGCAAGTACACCCACGGCGACGCGATCCTCAAGATCGAGGTGATGGTCCCCCAGCGGTCGAACTCGGGCATTTACGTTCACGGAGAGTACGAGATCCAGGTGCTCGACAGCTACGGGCGGGACAAGAAACCCGGGCCGGGCGACATGGGCGCCATCTACGCCGCCGCCCCCCCGACGAAGCCGAAGTACAAGAAGCCGGGCGAGTGGCAGCAGTTCGAGATCCACTTCCTGGCACCGAAGTTCGACGCGAAGGGCAAGAAGACGGGCAACGCGAAGCTCCTGAAGGTCATCCTCAACGGGCAGCTCATCCACAAGGACGTCGTGATGAAGGGCCCGACCCCCGGCGGGGTCACCGGCAAGGAGCACGCGAAGGGCCCGATCATGTTCCAGGGCAACCACGGGCCTGTCGCCTACCGCAACATCCAGGTCCTGCCCCTGAAGCCGGCGAAGTAAGGCACACGGCTCCGCTGGAGACGCGAACGCCATCTCGTCAGCGCCGAGCAAGCGCGCCCTTTCTCGGACCGGGCGCGCGCCTTTTCCTGTTGAAAAGCCCGCCCGAGCGCAACTAGCGTGGCACGTGAATCGGGTGCCCGGATCACCTGTAGTACGACCTGGAACAGCTCAGCCATATGTCGGCCCCCGTAGCAGGAAGGCGTCCTTTACTTCCGGCTTGCGCGCAGGGCGCCGTAGGAGGCGGCAGAGCCGGTGTCGGACAGCCAGAGTTATGATAGCACGCCCGCCGCTGGCTCCGAGATGGATCTGCCACGAACGTGCGCCCGAGCATAGCGCCCGAGGCCGGATCGCGGCCGCAAGCTCGGCGGCCGAGGCACGCGCGGCCTCAGCCCCGGATGCCGCGCCAGTCCTCGAGGGTGATCAGGCACTGGCGGGCCCGGGTGCCGCGGGGCTCGCCGAGGACGCCGACTTCGGTCATCAGGTCGACGATTCGGCTGGCGCGGCCGAAGCCGATCGACAGACGGCGCTGGAGCAACGAGACGCTGCCGCGCCGCTCGGCGAGGACGATCTCGACGGCCTGGTCGAACAGCTCGTCCAGCCCCGTCGGCGTCTCGCCCGGCGTCTCGGGCGTCTGCCCGCCTTCGGCGGCGGGTTGGCCGATCAGTTCCGGGTGGTAGGCCGGCCGGGCCTTCCCGCCGAGGTCCTCGACGACGGCGCGGATCTCGCCGTCCGCGACGAACGTCCCCTGGGCGCGGACAAGCGTGGAGGACCCGGGCAGGAGCAGGAGCATGTCGCCGTGGCCCAGCAGGTCCTCGGCGCCGTTCCGGTCGAGGACGATGCGGCTCTCGACTTTCGAGGCGACGCGGAAGCTCACGCGGCAGGGCATGTTTGACTTGATCAGCCCGGTCACCACGTTGACGGACGGGCGCTGCGTGGCCAGGATCAGGTGGATGCCCACCGCGCGGGCCTTCTGGGCGATGCGGATGATGTGGCCCTCGACGTCCTTGCCCGCCGTCATGATCAGGTCGGCCAACTCGTCGACGACGACGACGATGTACGGCATCCGCGTCGGCGCATCGGCCCGCCCGGCGGCCGCCAGCCGCTTGCCGGCCTCCTGCTCGCCGAGCGCCGCGAAATCCGCGATGTTTCGGACGCGGACGTCCCTCAGCAGCTCGTAGCGGCGGTCCATCTCCTTCGCGGCCCACGCGAGGATCTCGCCGGCCCGCGCCATGTCGTGGACGATCGGGCACAGCAGGTGGGCCGCGCCCTCGTAGGGGGCCATCTCCACCATCTTCGGATCGACCAGCACCAGCCGCACGTCGGCCGCCCGGCGGGCCAGCAGCAGGCCCACGAGGATGCTGTTAATGCACACACTCTTGCCCGAGCCCGTCGTGCCCGCGATGAGCATGTGGGGCATGCGGGCGAGGTCGGCGAGGATGGGCTCGCCCTCGGCGTCCTTGCCGAGGTGCATCGGCAGGGCCATCTCCCCCGCCCCGTCGCCGCGGCGGTCGATCAGCTCCCGCAGGCGGACGGTTTCCTTCTCGGCGTTGGGCACCTCGATGCCGATCGTGCTTCGCCCGGGCAGCGGCGAGACGACGCGGACGGACGCGACGGCCAGCGCTCGGGCCACGTCGGCCGAGAGCTTCGAGACCTCCGAAACCTTCACCCCCGCCGCCAGCGACAACTCCAGCAGCGTGACGACCGGTCCGACGTGGGCGTCGACAACCTCAGCGGACACGCCGAACTCCCCCAGCGTCCGCTGGAGGATCTCCCGCCGCCGCCGGGCCTCCTCCCGCCGCGACTGACCCGACTCATCCACGCCCGCCGCCAACAGCTCCCGCGACGGCAGCTCATACATCACATCCGCCACCCCCTCCGGCTCCGAGCCGCTTGCGGCTTCGCGAGGAGTGTCCTTCTCAGGCCCCCCCTCGCTCGACGCCGCCGCCATCGCCCCCAACCGGTCCTTGATCTGGTCCAACCGCCGTCGCCTGTCGCGAGCCGACTCCCGCGGCGGCGAGCCGCTCGTCGCCCCCGCCGCGACGCCCGAGGCGTCCGGTGCCGCCTTCGCCGCCGCCTTGCGCGCCTGGCGCCACTTCATCACGTGTCGCGGCACGACCAGCAGCAGCCGCTCCGCCGTCATCATCGCCGCGATGCAGTACGCGACGATCAGCACCGTCCACCCGCCCGAGACGGCAAAGCGAGTCAGCAGGAACTGCCCCGCCCTGACGCCCGCCCTGCCCGCCGGGGCGGTCAGCGGATCGCCCGGATCGCCCGGACGGGCCATGTACAGCGCCGCACTCGTCGCCACCACCAGCAGCGCCACGCCCGCCAGCCGCAGCGGCAGCCCCGGAATCCGCCCGCGAAAGACCAGCAGCACCGCCGCGACGGTCAGGAACGCAACCGCCACGTACACGCCCCCGCCGACGTAATACAGAAGCCCGTGGGCCGTGTAGGCCCCCACCACCCCGGCCGCGTTGGTCACCAGACCCGCCGGGCGGGGCCTCGCCGCCATCGTCGTCGGCTGCGAGGCCGTCGTCGGCCGGCTGGGCGTCGTGCTCGGCTGCGTCGCGCCCTGCGTCGCCGCCGTCGCCGGCTGCGTCTGCCCCATCGTCCACGTCCCCAGGTGAATGACGGCCTGAGGCGTGGCGTTCGAATCGCCGCCACCCTCGATCCGGCCGCCGCCCACCACTGCCGCCTGTAACGGGGGGTCCAGCGGATCGTGCGTCAGCAGGCTCATCCACGCCAGCGCCGACGCGCCGATCAACACCAGCGCCGCGCTGATCCGCCAGAACCACCGCGGCCGCGCCGCCGCGGCGGCTTGCGGAGCACGGGCCCGCTTGCCCTTGCCGGCCGCCGGGACCTTCCTCCGCGTCGACTTCTTCCTCGCCTTCCGCGCCATCGACCCATCGATAGTCGATCCGCCCGCCGATTTCAACCGGCCGACCGCTTGCGGCTTCGCGAGGACAATGCCAAGTCCCTCATCTCACCGGCACGCCGCGCCCGCGGAGGTAGTCTTTCAGCTCGCCAATATCGATCGTGCCGAAGTGGAAGACGGAGGCGGCCAGCAGGACCGTCGCGCCGGCCTCGTAGGCCTCGTGGAAGTGCTCGAGCTTCCCCGCGCCGCCGGAGGCGACGATCGTCGCGCCCGTCGCCTCCCTCATCGCGCGGATCACGGGCAGGTCGAAGCCCGTCTTCGCCCCGTCGCCGGCCTTGCTGGTCGGCAGGATCACCCGCACGCCGTAGTCGTCCACTTTCCTGGCCCACTCGACGGCGTCGGCGCCGGTGGCGGTTCGGCCGCCATCGATGTAGACCTCGTAGCCCGATTGCATGGCGTCGTTCCGGTCGACGTCGATGGCGACGGTGACCTTGTCGGCGCCGAGTTCGGCGATCATTTCGGGGATGACTTCCGGCCGGCGAAAGGCGGCGCTGCTGGTGGAGACCTTGTCGGCGCCGGCCTGTAGGACGGCCGCCGCGGAGGCGACGTCGGAGATTCCGCCCCCGACGGTGAACGGCACGGTGGCGACTTCGGCGACGCGACGGACGACGTCGAGCATCGTCGGCCGACCCTCGACCGTCGCGACGATGTCCAGCAGGGCGATCTCGTCGGCCCCCGCCTTGCAGTAGGCCGTCGCGCACTCGACCGGATCGCCCGCGTCGCGAATGTCCACGAAGTGCACGCCCTTGACGACCCGCCCGTCCTGCATGTCCAGGCACGGCATGATGCTGACCGGCTCACTCATCTCCTGTCACCTTTCTCGAAAGGAAGCGATTTGACGCTATTGGAATCGCCGGCCCCGCGGCGGTCAACCTTCGCGTCACTGCGGCGTTTGACGGGTCAAATGTCCGGCGTCGACGGCGAGGACCTCGTCGGGGGCCACGATGCCGCATCGAACGCGGCCGGCCCGGTCGATCTCGGCCTGGACGACGATCACGCATCGGGCGATCGCTGCGGGTTGGCCCCGCCAGGCCGCCACGGCGGGCAGCTTCCAGCCGGGTGCGAGCCCGCCCTTGCCTGTCAGATGGAACACGGCCCGGCCCGCGCGGACGTCGTCGCTCGTGGCGGGGCGCTTTAACGGGCGGATGTCGGGCGCGAACACGCCGTGCGGGGAGGCGACGTGCAGCATGCGGCGCTCCGCGCCGTTCAGCAGGCGCATCGGATAGCGGTCGAGCGTCTCCCGCATCGCCGTCAGCCGCCGGTCCGCGTCGCGAAGCAGCGGGTGGTACTCCGGCAGGCCGTACACCAACGCACCCAGCAGCCGGGCCGCCGCGTCACATTGACGGCCCGCCGCCCGGGCCGATCGATCCGCCGCCTTCGCCAGCACCGCCGGCATCGCCGTCGCGCGCCGTCCAGCCGGCGATCGGACAACCACCGACTCGCCTTCGACCGTGTAGGCCCTGCCGTCGGGCCCCCTGCGGTCCAGCTCCGTTCTCAGCAGCTTCAGGCAGTAGGGATGCATGAACCACTCGGCCTCGTCGCCGGCCGACAGGTCGTAGGCCCGCAGGCGCGAGAGCACCACGGCGTGCTGCGGATGGGCCGCGTCGGCCAGAGCGTACAGGGCCTCGTCGCATGAGGGCGTCTTGGCGAGGCCAAGGTAGAGGGCCAACTCGCGCAACTCGTATGCCGCGTCGCGGGCATCGGCGGGGAGGGAGAGCCTGCCCGCCTTCAACTCGCCGGCCAACTCGTTCATCGCGTCGGGCCGCCCGAGCAGCAGGGCCGACGACGCCCACAGCCGGCGCCGACGCACGCTCCGCGCCGCGCGATAGCGCCTCAGCAACTCGCCGACGATCCGGCGGTCGCCCAGGTACATCAGCGACGTGGTGTAGAGGTCCTCAACCTGCCGCAGCGCTTCCGGCCGGGGCGGGGGGCGGCCCGGTTGCGGGTCCGACACGGCCAGGTCGCGCCCCATCGCCGCGACGATCGCCTCGGCCGCCGTGGGCCTGCTGAACATCGCCGCCGCCGGGCTCACTCCGCGCGGGCTGCCCGACAGCCGCGTCGAGCCCACCGTCGTGCCGAACACCGCACGCACGCCCAGCGTCGCGAGATTCTGCGCCGCCGTGCGGACCTCCCGCAGGTCGGCGTCCTCGTCGGCCAGCACCTTCATCATCCGCTCAGCCAGGGGCACGCCGCCATGCCGCCGCCAGTAGGCTCGCATCCGCGCCGCGACCGCCTCCGCCCTCGCTACCCCTCGCCGCGTCAGGTTGTCCGACGCCGACTCCGGCCGGAAGAAAGGCCGCCGCAGGATCGACTGGGCGGCCACCACCGCCGCCTCGCGAACCGACAGCACCCAACGCTGCGGCATCGACGCCCGGCGGTAGTGCACCGACCGCGTCAGCCGCTCGTCGGAGGCGATGCAGTCGATCAGCGCCCCCACGGCCGGGTCGCCCATCTCGATCAGCGCCGCGATCCGCCCATCGGAGGCCAAGTCCACCCCGCCGGTCCGCTCGTCCGGCCGGACCGCCACCTCGTCCAGGCTTCCGATCAGCAGCTTCACCCGCTCCGCCGCCGAGCGGCCGGCCAGGTCCTGCGGCAGGGGCGGCGCCGGCCGGCCGAACGTCCCGGCCTCCTCACGCCGCCTCAGGTCCGCCCGCAGCGCCGAGCCCGACCCGAACGTCTCGGCATGCCGCCCGCCGACGGTCACGAGCCGCTCGGCCGCCGCGAGGGCCTGCCCGTCGGCCCGCGCGACGAAGGCGGCCACGGCCTCGTGCAGCAGCTCGACGGCCGCCGCTCGGCGGAAACGGTCCAGCAGCTCGTCCTCGTCGAAGGCGCCCGCCCGCGCCGCGAACATCAGCCGGGCCGCCTGCTCCTGTCGGCCCAGCCGCCACGACCACGCGGCCAGAATCAGCTCCCGCTGCCCCTTCCGCCCGTAGCCTCCGTCCATCGACGCCCCGGCGATCACGCCGGTCAGGTCGTCGACGGCTTGCCGCACCGTCAGCTCGCCCGGGGGGATGGCGCGGCCCCACTTCTCGCGGACCACCTCCCGCCCACCGGCCTCGGCCGCGGCCCACACGATCCCCGGAACCGACAGCACCTTTCCGTCGGCCGTCCGCACGCGCCGGGTGACCGACAGGCACCGCCTCCCGCGCGGGTCGACCAGCCCCAGCTCGAACAGCCGCCCGAGCAGCTTCGTGTCGGCCGGTGCGAGCCGCTTCGGAACCACCTCGGGCGGCGCCGTGGGGTACCCGAGCGACTTCAGGTGGGCCTCGATCGTATGGGCCCGGCGGGCGATCTCCGCCCTTGCCTCTGCGCCCCGGGCGTCCCAGAAGCTTGCGTCCGACGCGCCCCAATCGCGCCCGGCAAGCTTCTCGAGCGCCGCGGCGGCCGTCTGACGCCCCGCTCCGACGCCCCGAAGCTGCCCCAGCAGCACGCCCGCCCCTCGCCCGTCGCCCAATCTCGCCAGCGCCTCGGCCGCCGCGAGGCGAACGCGGGGGTCGCGATCCGTCACCGCCGCCGCCAGCGCCGCGACGATCGCCCCGCGGCGGTCTCTGGGGAGCTTTGCCGCCGCCTGCCCCGCGGCCGCGGCCGCCGCGCGCCGCGCACCGACATGCCGCGAGGCCAGCAGGTCCACCAACACCCGCGCCTCCACCGGCCAGCGCGTCTTGCGGATCGCCCGCAGGGCCTGACCGGCGATCTGACGCCGGCTCGTCCGGGCCCGTCCGTTGACCGCTCCAGCCAGGACGTGCTCCTCGCGGAACGCCGGCGGCTGCCGCACGAGCCGCCCCAATGCGGCGACGGCCTCGGCGTCCGGATGCGCGTGCAGCGCCTCGACAGCCGACAGGACGACCAGCGGGTGCGGATCGGCCAGGGCTCCCCGCACGGCGGCGCGAGTCTTCGGCGTCGGCAGGCGGACGTACCGGGCGATGAGCTGCATGGCCGCCTGGCGGACGAGCGGCGAGCCGTCGGCCGACGCGGTGACCAGCATCTCCTGCGTCTCCGCCCGGCCCGACGCGGCGATCTTCTTCAGCGCCAGCGCGCGCTGGTGGTCCGGCGCGCGCCGCGCCGCCGGCGCCGCGGCGGCCGACGCCCATGCCGCCCCACACGCCCACGCCACCACAATCACCACGCCTCGCCGGGTCATCATCGGTCCTCTCGGACACGCGGCCGATCCGCCTACGTCATGCCAAACGGCGGCGGGGGATGCAAGGGTCCGTCGGGCCCGAGACCGGGCGGACCAGACGGGCGTCGACGCGCGGGCAGGGCGACCGAAGTCTCGGCTCGGGGGAGAGGAGGCTATTCCGGCGTCGTGCCGACGCGGAAGCTGAGCTGCTGGAGGTGGGCGGCGAGGTCCACTTGGCGGATCACCAGGCCGTTGTCCGTCTGGAGCGTCGTCGGCGCGAAGTTCAGGATCCCCTTCACGCCCGCCCGCTGGAGCTGGTCGGTCACGTCCTGGGCGGCGTCCGGAGGCACGGCCACCACCGCCAGCTTCACCTCGTGCCGGCGGATCAGCCCGGGCAGCTCGCGGACGTGGCGAACGACGATCCTGCCGATCCTGCTGCCGACGGTCGCGTCAGAGACGTCGAAGGCGGCCACCAGCTCGAAGCCCTTCTGACGGAAGCCCCGGTACCTCAGCAGGGCCCGCCCGAGGTCGCCGGCGCCGACGACGACCACCTTCCAGATCCGGTCCGTGCCGAGGATATGGCGGATCTGCTCGATCAGCGGGGCGACGCGATAGCCCACGCCCGGCCGCCCGAACTGTCCGAAGTACGCCAGGTCCTTCCGCACCTGAGCGTCGGTAACCTGTAGGCTCTCGGCGAGGTTGCGGCTGGAGATCTTCTCGACGCCCTGCTCGTCGAGAGACTCCAACTGGCGCAGATACAGGCTCAGCCGCCAAGCGACCGGAGATGGAATCGACTGGTTCTTCATATCGTGGCGCTCGGAGAGGGCCTCCCACACGTCCGGGCACGGCGGTGATCGGCAGGGGGAGAACCATGGCAGCGAAAGATCGGCCGCCGAAGCCGACGCATTCGACCATCCGTCCAAGATCATAGCCCCCGCCGGCCCGCCCGTCAAGCCGCGCACCGCAAAGGACCAGCCCAAGGCCCGTCGGCCGGCGAGGTCAGTCCTCCGCCAACTCCCCCCGCAGCGCCAGGGCGGTCGCTTCGGCGACGCGGACGTGGACGTATCGGCCGGCCAGGGCCGTCGGGCCGATGAAGTGGACGATGTGGTCGCCGCGGCTCCGCCCGACCAGTTGGGTCGCCTCGTCGGTCGGCGGGTCAGCCTGCTTGTCGGCCCGGACGGACGGGCCCTCCACGAGCAGCTCGACGCTCCGCCCGACCAGTGCGGCGTGGTGGGCCAGCGAGACCTCCTGCTGGACGGCCAACAGTTCCCTGTTGCGGCGGCGCTTCACCTCGTCGGACACGTCGTCGGCCAGCCGCTTCGCCGCCGGCGTGCCCGGACGCGGGGAGTACTTGAACACGAAGCTGTTCTTGTAGCCGGCCCGGCGGATCAGGTCGGCCGAGGCGGCGTGGTCGGCCTCCGTCTCGCCCGGGAAGCCCACGATGAAGTCCCCCGCCAGCACGACCCGGGGCACGATCGCCCGGGCCCGGTCGATCAGCCCGTCGTACTGGGCCCGCGTGTATCTGCGGTTCATCCGCCTCAGCACCGCGTCCGAGCCGCTCTGGGCCGGTACGTGAATGTACTCGCAGACGTTCGCCAGGTCGCGCATCGCCTCCAGCACGTCGTCGCCGAAGTCGATCGGGTGGCTCGTGACGAACCGCAGCCGCCGCAGCCCCGCCACGGCAGAGACGCGCTCCAGCAGATCGCTGAACCGCACGACCCGCCCCGCCGACTCGTGCCGGTAGCTGTTGACCGTCTGCCCCAGCAGCGTGATCTCCGTCCGCCCGGCCTCCACGAGGCGGCGGGCCTCCTCGACGATCCGCTCCGGGCGGCGGCTTTGCTCCGGGCCGCGGACGAACGGGACGATGCAGTACGTGCAGAACTTGTCGCACCCGCGCATCACGCGGACGTAGGCCTGCCCGCGGCCGGCTCCCTCGGCCGGGTCCCGCCCGGCGTCCAGCGCGTCGATCTCCGCGCCCCCGCCACCGCGGACCGCCCGGTCGGCCTCGCCGCGGGGCGGGTCCAGGGCCACGCCGACCGTACCTTCCGCGGCCCGCTCGATCAGTTCCGGCAGCCGGATCAACTGGCCCGGCCCGCAGATGACGTCCACCGCCGGGAACCGCCGGCGAAGCGCCCGCCCCTCCCGTTGGGCCATGCACCCCAGCACGCCGACGACGAGCTTCGGGCGATGGTGCCGCTTCCGCTGACTGTCGCCGCCAAGGCGCGAGTAGACCTTCTCCTCCGCGTGGCGGCGGACCGAGCAGGTGTTGTAGAGCACCACGTCGGCGGCCCGGCGGTCGTCGGTCAGCTCGTGCCCGGCCTCGCGCAGCCGCCCGATCACCAACTCGCTGTCCAGCCGGTTCATCTGGCAGCCCATCGTTTCGAGGTAGACCTTCATCGATCTCCGCGCAAATGCGAAACGCATATCATACCGTATGCCAATGCCGGATGCCGGATGAGGAATGCAGAACGGAGGAAGCGGCCGAGAACGAGGACGAGGACGCCTCGACAAGCTCGGGTCAGGCGAGTCCGACGCGGCGTGTCGGCCTGTCTGACCGATTCTCCGCAGGCCGTTTAGCGGCGGTCGGCACGACCGCCTGTAACGCCGCTGGTATCCGCCGGCGGGGGGCGGTAGATTGTGCCGACCTGCTGACGATGGCACCACGGACACAGAAATCCGGGCCGATGCTGCCGTACCGCAGCCCCCTGCCGGACGATCCGGCGGCGCGGCGGCGCGTGCGGGCGATCCGCGTGGCGGCGTACGTGGCCGTCATCGCCGCCGTGATCGTGACGATCATCCAGTTCCAGTACGGCACGATGCGAAATCTCCGCAAGGCGGAGCAGTTCGACCGCGCGTATCCGGACTGGCCGGTCGTCTTCGAGCCGGGCACGCCCCCGCGCCCGGGCGGCCACAAGGGCGCGATCGGGCGATGGCGGAAGGCCGTCCGGCAGTTCTGGGCGGGCCGGAACATCTACGGCCTCGTGCCGAAGGACTGGAACTCGCTGGAGCACACGCCGGTCTCGCAACTCGAGTCGGCCTCCGAGCACGGCTTGGTGTTCATGCACCCCAACACCGTCTTCACCGTCCTGCTGCTGACGCCGTTTGCCTATCTGCCGGTTTGGGCGATGGCGCTGTCGTTCAACCTGCTGAAGGCCGCCGCCCTCGCCGCGGCCGTGCTGATGACCGCCCGACTCGCCGCCCACGAGCAGCCCGACCGAGGCCAACGAGACCCCCGCATCGCCGACTGGGTCCTCCTGCTCGGCCTGCTCTGGACGCTCTTGCCGATCCTCACCGACCTCCAGCACGGCAACACGAACACGTTCGTGCTGGCGGCGATCGTGCTGCACTTGTGGCTGTATCGCCGGGGGCGGGATATCGCCGCCGGGGCGGCGCTGGCGGGGGCGATCTGCCTGAAGCTCACGCCGGTGCTGTTCGTGGTGTACTGGCTGTATCAGCGGAGCTGGAAGCCGGCCGCCTCGGCCGTGGCGGCGACCGTGGCGCTGGCCGTGGTGATCCCTGCCGCCGCGGTCGGCCCGACGCGCTACGCCGAACTGACGGGCAGTTGGTACCGCAGCATCATCCGCCCCGGCCTCGTCGAGCGGTCGTGGTATCCCGAGCACATCAACCAGTCGCTGTCGGGCGTCGTCAGCCGCTACTTCCTCGAAGGGCGCGACGGCGACATCTTCTGGGGCCCCGACGACGACCCGCATTACCAGACGCGGCGGCACGGTTGGATCACGATCGTTCCGCTGCCCCCGGCGACCGCCCGGTGGCTCCTGCGGGCCGGGCAGCTCGCCGTCGTCCTGCTCGGCGCGTGGGCGATCGGCCTGCGGAAGCTGCCGCGACGCGACGGGAGGAGGGCGCTGCATTACGGGATCGTCCTGCTCCGCATGATGCTGCTGAACCAGCGGACGTGGCACCACCACGCGGTGGTGCTCCTGCCCGCCGGCGTGGCCGTCTGGCAGGCCGTCGCCTATGCGCGGATCTCCCTCCGCGCGCGGGCGTGGGCGCTGGGGCTGACCGTCGCGGCCGGCGTGGTCAACCTGCTCGGCCGCGAGGACCTCTTCCGCGTGATCGCGAAGCTGACCGGCCACGGCAAGGACGCCGCCGAACGATGGACCGACGTCGCGAAGGCCTACGGCCCGACGTTCTACCTGTTCGTCCTGCTTCTGGCCGCCGCGGCCGTCCTCGCCGCCGCCACCCGCCGCGGCGAGACCCCCTACGCCGACCGCCGACAGACGCTGACCCGTGCATGAGAGGACGGCGCCGGCCGCATCCCCGGGGCTTGCCTCCGCCTGCGGCGGGTCGCCGGCGCCCCGGGCCAAGCACGCGCTTGCACCTCGCAGGCGGGTCGGAGACACTGAGCCTTCGTGGCGAGTGCCCGGCGCGGCGGTCGGCGCGGACGGAAGCAGAGGAGTACGCGATGTCGAGAGACTATGACCTGGTCACGTTCGGCGAGGCGATGGTTCGGCTGAGTTCGTCGAACCACATGCGGCTGGAAGCGGCGATGCAGTTGGACGTCTCGGTCGGCGGGGCGGAGTGGAACGTGGCGGTCAACGCGGCGGGGCTGGGGCGGAAGGCGGCGTGGGTCAGCCGGCTGGTGGACGTATGGAGCGGGCGGATGATCACCAACACCGCCCGCGCGCACGGGGTGGACGTCTCGGAAGTCGTCTGGGAGAAATTCGACGGCGTCGGGCGGGTGCGAAACGGCTTCTACCACCTCGAGATCGGCGCCGGGCCTCGTGCCAGCAGCGTCACCTACGACCGAGGCCACACCGCCATCGCCGCCATGACCGCCGAGATGGTCGACTGGAAGGCCCTGCTGGGCCGCTCGCGCTGGCTGCACGTCAGCGGGATCACCCCCGCCCTGTCCGAGACGCTCGCCGAGACGGTCGTGGAGGTCTTCCGCATCGCCGCCGACTGCGGCGTGAGGACCAGCTACGACCTGAACTACCGCGGCAAGCTCTGGACACCCGAGCAGGCCCGGGCCGCCAACGCGAGGATCGTCCCCCACGTCGGCGTGCTGATCGGCAACGAGGAGGACTTCGAGAAGTGCCTCGGCATCGCCGCCGAGGGCACGGACCAGAGCTACTCCAAGCTCGATCCCGACAGCTACAAGCAGGTCGTCGCCCGGGTCGCGGAGGAGTACCCGAACGTCGAGGTGGTCGGCACGACGCTGCGCGACGCGAAGACCGGGCTGCTGAACGACTGGCGGACGCTGGTGTTCGATGGCGAGCAGTTCCACCTCAGCCGCGTCTACGAGAACCTCGAGATCATCGACCGCGTCGGCGGGGGCGACAGCTTCTCGGCGGGGCTGATCCACAGCCTGCTGGACGGGCGGGGCGCCGCCGAGGCGTGCGAGTTCGCCGCGGCGTATTCGGCGTTGGCGCACACGTTCCCGGGCGACCTGAACTGGGCGACGGCGGCCGAGGCGGAGAAGGTGATGCGCGGAGGCGGCGCGAGGATCTCCAGGTAAGGCGGCTGCCCTACCGACAGCCCAGCCGCGATATGCCGGCGACGCAATGTTGAATCCCGAGTGGAGAACAGGACGCGGCTGCGCCGCGGGGTTTTCTGAGGCATGACTCAGGTGTCCGATGGCGGCTGGACAGAAGGCGGGAACCCGCGTACACTCCTCGTGCCTGGAGAAACGAAGCCAGGCTCTGCAGGGGTGCAACCTGGCAAGGGATATCCAGGTCGAAGGTGCGCCGATGGTGCATCTGGCCTCCTGCGGCCCGTGCCGTGGGAGGCCTCGTTTCCTCATCGCCATCGGACACCTGAGCTATGCCTTGAAGACCCCGGGGGGGACCGGGGGGCTGGCCCCCCGGATGCCGGCGCGGAAGGCCTCGAAGCCTGGCGTTGGCGCCGGGGTGAAGCTGTAACCTGGACCAGAGGCCTGCCCACGGATTCCATGGTGGGGGCAAAAGCGCCGGCGAGCTGCTATGATGCGGAGACAGAAATCGGGCACCAAGCATGAGACGAACACGCTTTGAGCACGCCTACGTGCTGAACGTGATGGCCACCGACCATCCCGGGATCATCGCCGCCGTCGGCGACGCGGTGCGGTCGCTGAGCGGCAACATCGACGCGTGCAGCCAGACCGTGCTGGAGGGCTGCTTCACGCTGATCATGATCGTCAGCCTGCCCGAGCCGATCGATCCGGACGCCCTGGCGGACAAGGTCCGCGAGTGGGGCCTCGGCCAGCAGGTGATGGCCCGGACGTTCGAGCCGCCGCCCGACGCCCAGCCGGGCGGGCCCGGGCGGTTCGTCATCACGGCCTTCGGCGACGACAAGCCGGGCATCATCCACCGGTTCTGCCAGTACCTCGCGGGCAAGGACATCAACATCGTCGACCTCTACGGCGACCGCAGCGGCGATCGGTTCATGCTGATCAGCGAGGTGGAGATCCCTTCGCGGTGGGAGATCGGCATGCTCCAGGCCGACCTCGAGCAGATCGGGCTGGAGGAAGGTTTCACGGTGCGGCTCCAGCACGAGGACATCTTCGTGGCCACCAACCAACTGCGCTTGACGCGGCGAGAGGCGGGATGCTGAGAACGGAAGAAATCCTCTCGACGATCCAGATGCTTCATTCGGAGCATCTGGACGTACGTACGGTGACGCTGGCGTTGAACGTCAACGACTGCGCGGCCTCCAGCATGGACAACCTGTGCAAGAAGCTGCGGGAGAAGATCGTGTCGCGTGCCCGGCGGCTGGTGGAGGTCTGCGACCGTGTGGGGGGCAAGTACGGCATCCCGGTGACGAACAAGCGGCTGGCGATCTCGCCGGCGAGTCTGGTCCTGGCCGGTCACGGGCGGGCGGCGGCGCTGAAGGCGGCGCGGACGCTCGACGACGCGGCGGCGGCGTGCGGCGTCGATCTCGTCGGCGGGTTCACCGCGCTGGTCCACAAGGGCATCTCCGCCGGCGACGAGGTCGTCATGGAGTCGCTGCCGGAGGTGCTCTCGCAAACCAGCCGCGTCTGCGCGTCGGTCAACCTCGCCAGCCGGAAGGCGGGCATCAACATGGACGCCGCCGGGCGGATGGGCCGGATCATCCGCCGCATCGCCGACGCGACGGCCGACCAGAGCGGCTTCGGGTGCGCCAAGCTCGTCGTCTTCGCCAACGTGCCGGAGGACAACCCCTTCATGGCCGGGGCGTACATGGGGACGGGGGAGGCGGAGGCGACGGTCAACATCGGCGTCTCCGGCCCCGGCGTCGTCGGCAGCGCCCTGAAGCGCCGCCTCGACGAAGCCGGCGGGAGCCTGACCCTCGGCGAGCTGGCCGAGGAGATCAAGATCACCAGCTTCCGCGTCACGCGGGTCGGCGAGTTGATCGGCCGGGAGGTCGCGCGCGAGCTGGGCGTGGCGTTCGGGATCGTCGACCTGTCGCTGGCCCCCACGCCGAAGGTCGGCGACAGCGTCGGGGAGATCCTCCAGACGCTGGGGATCGCTCGGATCGGCGCGCCGGGCTCGACGGCGGCGGTGGCGATGCTCAACGACGCGGTCAAGAAGGGCGGGGCCTTCGCCTCCAGCTCCGTCGGCGGGCTCAGCGGGGCGTTCATCCCCGTCAGCGAGGACGCCGCCCTCGCCGCGGCCGTCGCCGACGGGCACCTCTCGCTGGAGAAACTCGAGGCGATGACCAGCGTCTGCTCGGTCGGGCTGGACATGATCGCCATTCCCGGCGATACGCCGCCGGAGACGATCGCGGCAATCATCGCCGACGAGATGGCGATCGGCGCGATCAACAACAAGACCACGGGCGTTCGGCTGATCCCCGTGCCGGGCGGCAAGGCGGGCGATGTGGTCCAGTTCGGCGGGCTGTTCGGCTCGGCGACGATCATCGAGGTCCGCAACGCCGGCGCCAGCGAACGGTTCGTCCGTTTCGGCGGGCGGATCCCGGCGCCGATCCAGTCGCTGGGCAACTGAGCCGAGGCGCGGAGGGGCATGTAGAGCATACTTGGCCGGATTCGTGCCGGATTACATACAGCGGTCATCAAGCCCTCCCTCTGCGGGCTCGATAACAATAGCATCGACCCATGGACGTGACAGAAGGGACCCGCCATGCCTGAATCGTCGCCGCAGATCGTCGTGCTCCCGACGGCCGAGGAGGCCACCGGGCTGGCCTCGAAGTACGTCAAGCAGACTATCGTCGAGGCCGTCGACCGCCAGGGGGCCTGCTACGTCGCGCTGGCCGGCGGGACCACGCCGCACGGGCTGTACCTGCGCCTGGCCGCCGACGGGGTCTGCGGAGACGTGCCCTGGCAGAACGTCGAGGTCTTCTTCGGCGACGAGCGGGACGTGCCCCAGGACCACGTCGAGAGCAACTACCGCATGGCCCAGCGGACGCTGCTGGACCACGTGCCGATCAACCTCCTCCGCATCCATCCGATGCCCGCCGACTCCGACGACCTCGAGGCCGCCGCGGCGGAGTACGAGCAGACCATTCGCTCGAAGGTCCCCGCCGGGCCCGGCGGCGTGCCGCGGTTCGACCTGGTCCTGCTGGGCATGGGCATCGACGGGCACACCGCCAGCCTCTTCCCCGACACCGAGGCCCTCGGCGAGACCGAGAGGCTGGTGCTGGCCTACTTCGTGCCCGTCCTCGGGCGGAACCGGATGACGATCACCTACCCGGTCATCAACGCGGCGCGCTGCGTGATCCTGTTCGTGACGGGCCCGGACAAGGCAGACACGGTCGCCCGGCTGATGCAGGGCACCGACGAGCAGCGGCAGGCCCTGCCCGTCAGCGGCGTCCTGCCGACCGACGGGCGCCTGGTCATCGTCCTCGACGCCACCGCCGCCAAAGTCGCCAACCTTAAGCCGCAGTAACGCCCGGCCGCCAGACGTCTGCCCGGTGTCGAGACGTGAGGCCTGTCCCCTTCAGCGATCCGGGCCTCGCAGCAGGGCCTGCCCATTGCGGCACCGTCTTCCTTGCAGCCGCCCCACCGGACCGGTACCCTGCTGCTGATCCGCCCGGACGGAGCGACGAGACATCAGCCGACGCGAACTGAACATCCTGTTCACCTGTGCCGGCCGGCGCGTGGCGCTGCTGGATGCGTTTCGCGCCGCGCTGGCCGAGGCGGGCGCGGCCGGCCTGCTCATCGCCGCCGACGCGACCCTCGCCAGCGCCGCCTTCCAGACCGCCGACGTCGGCGAGCTCGTCCCCCTCGTCCGCGACGATGCGTACCTGCCCGCCTTGCTCGAGCTGGTCGACAAGCACGACGTCGGCCTGCTCGTGCCGCTGACGGACCTGGACCTGCTGATGCTGGCGGCCGAGCGCGGCCGGTTCGCCGAGGCCGGCTGCACCGTCATGATCGGCTCGCCCGAGGCCGCCCGCCTCTGCCGCGACAAGACGCGCCTGGCCGGCCTGTGCCGCCGGGCCGGCCTCGGCGCGATCGAGACGTTCTCGCTCGAGGCGTTTCGCAGGCGGCCGTTCTACCCGTGCTTCGTCAAGCCCGTGGGCGGCTCGGCCGGCATCGGCGCGGCGGCGATCGCCGACGAGCGGCAGCTCGAGGCCCACGTGGCGAGATTCGGCGAGGACCTGCTCGTCCAGCAGAGCGTCGAGGGGCAGGAGTTCACCGTCGACGTCTACCGCAGCCGCGACGGCGCGGTCCGCTGCGTCGTGCCCCGCCAGCGGCTGGCCGTCCGGTGCGGAGAGGTCGCCCAGGGCATCACGGTCAGAGACGAGCGGCTGATCGCAGACACGGTCAAGCTGGCCGGTCTGCTGGGCGACCTGTGGGGCGTCTTCTGCTGCCAGTGCCGCCGCGGCGCCGACGGCGTGCCGCGCTTCTTCGAGGTCAATGCCCGCTTCGGAGGCGGCGCGCCGCTGTCGATCGCCGCCGGAGCCGACCTGCCGCTGTACCTGATCCAGGAAGTGCTCGGCCTGCCGATCACGGCCGAGATGGACGACTTCACGGACCGGCTGCTGATGCTCCGCTACGACCGGGCCGTCTTCGTCGAAGCCGACGACCCGACCGCGCTGCCCGGCTACGATACGCCCAGTTTCCGCTAGAGCGCCCCCGACAACAGGCCGAACTGCCGTCAGGCAGTCGCCCGACGGCGATGAAGGAGAGCCGTATGAAGTGCGTCCATGCCAGAGTCGTCTACACCGGCCGGGCCGTCGTGACCGACGCCTACGTCGCCTTCACGGGCAAGCAGATCGCCGGCGTGTCCCGGCGGCGGCGAGGCGAGGTGTTCGGGCGGTTCGATACCGTCACGCCCGCCTTCATCGACCCGCACTCCCACATCGGCATGCACCGCGCGGGCGAGCCGAGCGGCGAGGGCGAGGCCAACGACCACTCCGACGGCATCCTCGCGCTGCCCGATGCGCTGGACTCGGTGCAGATGGACGACGTGTCGTTCGCCGACGCCGTCGAGATGGGCGCGCTGTACTCGTGCGTCGTCCCGGGCAGCGGCAACATCATCGGGGGCCTGTCGGCCGTCATCCGCAACTACGGGTCCGACACGACCGGCGCGCTGATCGCCCGGGCGGGCATCAAGGGGGCCTTCGGGTACAACCCGATGTCGACGAAGAGCTGGAAGGGCACGCGCGCGACGACGCGCATGGGTTCGATCGCCCTGCTGCGGAAGGCCCTGCTGGAGACACAGGACAAGACCCGCCGCTACCGCAAGGCCCGCGGCAGAAAGAGGGACGAGATCGTCTTCACGCCCGAGGAGCAGGTCTTGCGCGAGCTGCTGGGCCGGCGCCAGCGGCTGCGGGCTCACGTCCACAAGATCGACGACGTCGCCGCCCTCCTGCGACTGGTGGACGAGTTCAAGCTCCGCGCCACCGTCGAGCACGTCATGGACATCCACCAGCCGGGCATCTACGCCGAGCTGAAGAAGCGCCGGATCCCCGTCACCTACGGGCCCGTGGACGCCTTCGCCTACAAGGTCGAGCTGAAGCACGCCAACTGGCGGAATATCCGCCACCTCGTCGAGTCGGGCGTGCAGTACGGGCTGATGACCGATCACCCGGTGACCCCCGCCAGGCAGTTGTTCCTGTCGGCCAGGTGGTTCACCCGGGCCGGGCTCGGCAAGCAGCAGGCCGTCGAGCTCGTCTCGCGGCGCAACGCCGAGCTGCTCGGCATCGACGACGTGCTCGGCACGCTGGCGAGGGGCAAGTGGGCCTCGATGGCCTGCTGGAACGGCGACCCGTTCGACGTGACGAGCTACCCGACGGCCGTCTTCGGCGAAGGCGAACTGCTCTACTCCGAATGAAGAGAGGATCCGCAGGAATGAAGAACAGGGAGACCCTCGCATGAGACTGGCGTTCATGAGTTCCGTTTTTCCGAAGAGGTCCCTGCCGGAGCTGCTCGAGGCGGGAGCGAAGCACGGCTACGAGGGGATCGAGTTCCGCCCGGAGTGGGACCACGGTCACGGCATCGAGCTGTCGGCCACGCCGCAGCAGCGGAAGGAGGCGGCGGCCGCGCTCGCCGACAGCCCACTGGACCCCTGCTGCCTCTCGCCGGGCATCCGCTTCTGCCAGGACGAGCCGGGCGTCCGCGACGCGGAGCTGGCCAAGCTCTGCCAGTACGTCGACCTCGCCGCGGAGATGGGCATCGGCCGGATCCGCGTCTTCGCCGACCCGCTGCCCAACGGCGGCCGCGGCGTGAGGCCGGCAAGCTACGAGGCCCAGGCGGAGTACTACGCCCGCGGCGCCGAGCGGGCGGCGGGGGCGGGGGTCCGGCTGGTGCTCGAGACGCACGGCAACTTCCGCGCCTACGACGCCGGCGAGGTGCTGTACCGCGCGGGCTACCCGGCGGGGCTGTGGATCAACTGGCACCTCGGCCACTGCCTCCGACACGGCGAGGACGTCGACGAGGCCTACCGGCACGTGAAGGGGCGGACCGACCACGCCCACTTCTCGCTGTCGGAGGACGGGGTCGGCTGGGAGCACATCGAGCGCCAGATGCGCCTACTGGCCGACGAGGGCTTCGGCGGCTTCTTCTCCGTGGAGGTGATCGACCCCGACGACGGCGAGGAGGTCATGACCCGCCACGCCGCCGGGTGGAAAGAGCTGTGTGAGAAGATCGGGCTTTGACGGGGCCGGCGCGGACTCATCGCGGATGGGCGGCAAGCCCCGACGCCGACCGCCATACTTCAGAGGAAACCCACCACCATGACCGACCGAATCGATTTCGCCTTCATCGGGTGCGGGGAGATCTCCGTGCACTCCTCCAACAGCGTCCTCGAATCGCGGCGCTGCCGCGTGGTCCACTGCATGGACATCCGAGGGGAGGTGGCCCGGGACATCGCCGCCCGGCACGACGCGCGCCACACGACGAACCTCGACGACGTGCTCGGCGATGAGGAGGTCCGGGCGGTGGTTATCTCCACGCCGCACTGGCAGCACGCCCCCCTGTCGATCGCGGCCGCCGAGGCCGGCAAGCACGTCCTCGTCGAGAAGCCCATCGCATGCACGCTCGACGAGGCCGACGCGATGATCGACGCCGCCGACGCCGCCGGCGTGAAGCTGGGCGTCTTCCATCCCCAGCGGCTTGGCTTCGCCCATGCGACCGCCCGGGAGATGGTCGCCGGCGGGGCGATCGGCAAGGTGGCGGCCTACAAGATCCACGATCTCGGCAACAAGCCCGAGCACTACTGGCACGGCGGGTACACCGGGCGGGTCAAGGACGATTGGCGGATCGCGCTGGCCAGCAGCGGCGGCGGGTACCTGATCATGAACCAGATCCACAACCTCGACTCGATGGTCTCGATCCTCGACCCGGCCCCGCGGCGGATCTACGGCGAATACGGCACGTTCAACACGCCGGTGGAGGTCGAGGACTTCATCTCGTTCGTGATGCGGCTGGACGGCGGCGCGATCGTGAGCCTGGACGGCTCGAGCGCCGCCGTCGGGGCCGAGTCGCACGGCGACCGCATCTACGGCTCGAAGGGCCAGATCGCGATGGGCAGCCCTCTCCGCGTCTATCTCGACAAGCCCTGGGGCCAGATCGAAGCCGGCGAGTGGGCCGAGCTGAAACCGCCGGAAGGCCACCCCAACTCCCGAACGGCCTACCTCGACGCCTTCGCCGAAGCGATCCTCACCGACGGCGCGGCCCCCGTCAGCGGGCGCGAAGGCCGCCGAGCCCTCGAGATCGCCCGGGGCGCGTACCTCTCCATGCGCCGAGGTGTCCCCGTCGAGTTCCCCGTGAGCGAAGAGAAGGGCTGATTCGGCAGCTACACCCAACGCGCAACCGTCCTTCGAACCCATGTCCCGGGGGGCCGGCAGTACTGTTTCGGCTTGGCGTGCCCCGCGGTCGGGCGTAGACTGATTGTCCGGTGAGGCCGGCAGCCCGGTTCATCTCAGCCGGCCTCCGTACCAGTTGTCCGACGCTCGTGCCCGAAGGGGCGCGAGTTGGTTTGGTGTACCGCGTCGCCCGGAACACCGTCTGCATGTCTATTCGTACGGCACGATCGACAGGAAGTGAACCTGTACGCCTCGCGGGGTCGTTTCGCGCGGCGGTGCTGGGGATGTTCTGCGCTTCCGGGGCGGCGGGGCTCGTGCTGGAGGTCGTCTGGGCGCGGATGCTGGGGGTGGTGTTCGGCAACACGGTGTACGCGGCGGGCACGGTGCTGGCGGCGTTCATGCTCGGGTTGGCGGTCGGGTCGGCCTGGCTGGGCAGGCGGGCCGACCGCGTCCGCCGCCCGCTGATGCTCTACGGGTGGCTCGAGATCGGCGTGGGGGTCTATGCGATGGCGATGCCGCTGCTGGCCGACGCGGCGCTGGCGGGGTACGGGTGGTTTTACCGCACGGCGGCCCCGGGCTTCGCGCTGCTCAGCGCGGTGC
>Ga0180438_10001027_pt1 | contig 51167 bp, 33 predicted proteins | sample SS_ome_12_FD_132455 | JGI IMG/M metagenome (GOLD analysis project Ga0180438, IMG submission 132455) | Hypersaline lake sediment archaeal communities from the Salton Sea, California, USA - SS_3_D_2 metaG | ecosystem: Environmental > Aquatic > Non-marine Saline and Alkaline > Hypersaline >...
CTGTCGCTCCGTGGCTCCTCAATCTGCTGAGATGATGTTGTTTCCGGGTCCTCAGCCGGTCGGTGCAGTGTCGATAGACGCTCGGCGACAGCCGTCAGTTCACGGATGTTTTCGGCCACGTCGCGAGATTGGTCCTGCATGTGCTGCTGGAGAACTGTCAGGTGCTGTTGGAGAACCTCCAAGTAGTCTACTACCTGGGCGTTAAAGACGCTCTGCTGGTGGATCATGGGGCGCACGTACCACTTGGCCGCGACACTGTTCCACCCATTCCGGATGGCGACGATCAGTCTGCCCAGCAGGGGCACCTGGGAAGCAAAGGGCTGCTCTCGGATGGCCTGGTTCTCGCGTAGGGCTTCGAGGAGCTGCACCCGTTCCGCCTCTGCTCGGGCGTGCGCCTTTGCAGGCAGCGGATCGGACGGATCTCTTTCAGCCATCAACGCCGTCAGGCTGGTCATGGCCGCAGAGCGCAGGTTTGTCAGCAAGCTGGCGAGGGCATTGGCCTCCTGCTGCGAACTGTTCCGAAAGGCCAGGATGCCGGACAGGGCCAGTAAAGTGCTGAGGTAGGCGCGACGGGCGGCCATCAACTCTTCGCTACGATCCATCGCGCTCACCCAGGCCAACTCGGTCGGACCGAACTCGGTCAGCAGTTGACCCAGGGGACGATGCTTGAACAGGAAGCGCAGGCGACCCTGGTGCAGGGCGAACTTGCGCTCGTGGCTGGCCAACTTGGTGGCGGATTCGAGGTGGGTGACCACGGCCCGGGGCTGGTAAATGACCCGGAAACCAGCCGTCCGCGCTCTGTAACACCAATCCACATCCTCATAGTAAGCGGGCGCAAATTCCTCGTCCAAAGGGCCGATCTGCTGCAGCGTTGTCCGCCGGATGGCGAGAGCTGCGGCCGAAACAAAGTCGGCGTCGGCCAATTGGTCAAAACGGCCATCGTCTGGGGCGTGGCGACCGACGTGATCCGATTCGCCGCGGGGGCCGTAGAGGTAGCCGCCTGCATGCTGGATCGTGTCATCGGGATATAGGAGCTTGCAGCCGGCGATGCCAATGGCTGGATCGTCAAACGCCTGGGCCAATGCCGTCAGCCAGCCGCGATGGACCTCGGTGTCCTGGTTGAGAAGCACCAACAGGTCACCCCTGGCAGCCTGCAGGCCGGCGTTGTTGCCCGCAGCAAAGCCCAAGTTGCAGCTATTGCGGACAAGCTTTACGCCGGGGAAGCGTTCGGCCACCAGGTCCGGCGTGCCGTCAGACGAGCCGTTATCGACGACAATGACCTCAAAGGCCGGGTAGTCCTGGGCAAGGAGCGCGACCAGGCATTCTTCAACATAGGCCGCGCCATTCCAGGTTAGGACGATGACCGAGATGAGAGAGCTCTGCTTGGCGTTCATCTGTTCAGTCCTCGCCATCCAGGGTTGGGCTGGGGCAGGAGCTTTGTCGGGCGCGCGATATGGCTCCCGGCAGAAGGCGATGAGCGGTTCGGCTGCCCGCTCCCAGCTGAGTTCCCGGCGGGCGGCGTCGAACTGCTCGAGGCGGGTGGCGCTCCCGCGCGCCTCGTTCAACAGGTGGGCGATGGCCTCCGCCACGGCCACAGCGTCGCCAAAGTCTGCCACCAGGCCCAGGTCGTAGCGGGCCACCAGATCGGCGGTGGCGTCGCCCCGGGTGACGACCATCGGCAGCCCGGCCCAAATGTAATCGAGTATGCGGCTGCGGAAGGCCAGGCGTGCCTCCGCGGTATCGGGATGCAGGGAGAGACCTACCTCGGCCTCGAGCAGGAGGGTGGGCCAATCTCCAAAAGGCACCCAGTCGCCAAAGAAGGCGTACCGACCGCTGAGCTCCAGTTCGTCGGCCAGGGCCAGGGTACGCGCACGCAAGGGCATTTCGGGCACGGCAGGACTGGGATGGCGTGTGCCGGGAAAGACCAGTCGGATGGCATAGCCATCGTCGGCCAGGTAGCGGGTAGCATGTAGCGCGGTCAAGGGATCGAGCCACTCCCACAGACCGCCGCCCCACAGGACAATGCGATCATCGGGGCCGATGCCGGGCCACAAACTGCGCAACACAGGCCGCGTGGCCTGGGGCGGCTCTGATGGAAGGCCATAGGGCACGACGTCAATCAACCGCCGCAGGCTGGGATCGGCACCGTAAATGTGGGGATTGATCCGTCCATGTGATTCCAGCAGACCCAGCCACCAATCGCGCTGCCGCTCGCTGGCGCAGATGAAAAAGTCGCCGGCCTGGCACTGATGGCGTAGAATAGCCAGGCGCTCGTCGTGGCGAACCGCCTGTACGTGGAGGGACTCCCCGGCCCACAAAGCCAGCGTCTCCAGGGTGTGGGGGTCGTAGCCATCCACTACCAGGGGGATGGTCAAATGAGCCAGGGCAGGAAAGTCAGTTAGGGTGTCCCCGCAGGCGACGATGACGTCGGCCCGATTGGCAGCGCGGGCCAGGGAATCCCAGCAATCGCGCTGGTAGGGCCACACCACAAAGGGTGGATCATCCAGTTCAGCCTGGTCGGGCACGGCCAGGATCACCTCAAAGTGACAGGCCAGGACGCGGGCCAGTTCGCGATAGCGGATGCCCGGACCGGCCATGTGTGCGCCCACTACATCGTGGCTGACGACGAGAACCTGTCTGGTGCTCAATGTCTCTGACCTTGTCTAGCTCGCTGGATGCTGGTTGCCAGCCGAATGTTGGGAGTTGCCAGCGTCACCGCTGCTTCGGGAGCCCGGGGCCCGGCACACTTCCAGCAGCGAAAGGCCGGGTCCGCCATGAACTCGCTGACGGCACCGCACGAGGCGATCGGAAGCCAGTGCTGTGTCATGATCCATCCTCTAGCGACTCAGCAGCCGGAACGAATCCGGTAGGTCCCATCCGCCAGCTGGAAGGGATGAAGATGCTTCCGAATCTCTCTCCTACAGCGTCTTGAGGCTGCACGCGGAAGGTATAGGCTTGATGGTGGTGGTCATACGCATGATCCCCTTCATGGTCATATAAGGCAACCGACACCAGGTAGGTGTCCTCCAGAAGCGGCAGTGTATCGATGACATAGTCGATGTAGCCTTCCCCCTCGATAGCCCCGATCTCCAGCCCGGCAAAGACCGTGTTCGGACCATTGATGTGAAAGCCACTGGCATGGTAGAGGGCGACCCCAAACTGCGGCTGCTCGATGCGCTGGTGGGCAACAAAGTGTATACGTACGACGAGCATCTCCCCTGTCTCAAAGACGCGCCGCTCCTTTCCCCTGGCGTCCAGAAGCTTCACGTGCACGATCTCGGCTTCCTGGGATCCCCATCGCCACAAGGAGCTGTCATCGCCCCTGTCTTCACTCGCGTGTCGTCCCCCCGGTTCTGCGGCCAACAGCAGTTGCTCATCCTCGATGGACACCTGCGTCGTGTATGCCTCGAGCACGCGTTCCACTGCTCCCTCCGCCTGGACTTCTCCTCTATCCAGCCAGATGGCTTGGTCACATAGTTCGCGCACCTGTGGGAGATTGTGGCTCACCAGGATGATCGTCACGCCTCTGCGTTTCATCTCGTGGATCCTGTCCAGGCAACGGCGTTGGAACGCCTCATCCCCCACCGCCAAAATCTCGTCCACCACCAGGATGTCCGGCCGGACGTGGATGGCGATTGAGAACCCCAATCGCATATACATGCCCGAGGAATAGTGTCTGACCGGCGTGTCAATGAACCGCTGCATCTCAGAGAACTCGAGGATGTCGTCAAAGAAGCGATTCATTTCGGCCTTGGTGAAGCCGAGGATTGAACCGTTGAGATAGACATTCTCGCGACCTGTCAGGTCGGGATGGAAGCCTGCGCCCAACTCCAGCAGAGCAGAGACACGGCCGTTAACCGTAATCTGGCCCGAGGTCGGCTCGATGATGCCGGTGAGCAGCTTGAGCAGCGTGCTCTTGCCGGCACCGTTCTCACCGATGATGCCCACCATCTGTCCTGTTTTCACCTCAATGCTCACGTCGCGTAGCGCCCAATATTCCTCCCTGGGTGGCCTTAACCGAAAGTGGACCAAGTTGAGGAACAGCTCCTGGAAGGAACGGGAGCGCTCGTAGCGAAGTGTGAACTGCTTGGATACATGCTCAAGGCGGACGGCGGTCATGTTCCCTCTTTCGAATCCTCTAGAACGATCTGCGCGATCTGGTACACAAAGACGCCCAGGATCAGAATATAAACGATGCCGAGCCCAACATAGAAACCCTTGGTCCCGAGCAGGTAAGGCCTTCCTTCTGCCAACCTGCCCAGGAGCAGGTCCAGCTTCTGCAGTGTTCCAACCTCGTAGAAGATCTGAAACCTGAGGTTTCCTCCCAGGGGCATGTCGTCCACAAAGGCGCTGGCTCCTTCAAGCATGGCTTGGGAACCATAGTGAACGGCTATGGCATCTCCTGGCTGCGACTCGGGTGATTCAAGGTAGAAGTAGAAAGTGCGCCCCTGCGAATCGGCTATGCGTGGAAACTCGAACCGATGGGGTATGCCATCGCGGATGTCACCGCTGTCCATAACTGCCGTCCATACTTCGCCTGCAGCCGCCTCGCCGGCTTTCAGGTGGAAGAAGACGCGGTTGCCTTCAGTGGCTGAAAGGCGCTCGAACCAAACGTCAATGCGCTCAAGTCCCGACAGTGGTGCGACAAAGCGTTGGCCTACGCGAGTGTCGCCGGCCACTTCCGGTGAAAGCTCGTTTCCGGACGGATTGCCCCAGGGTGGGACCGATAGCCCATTCAGGGATGTTATAACTACGATGGTAAGACCCACCAACCATATGGCCAGCGAGCCTAAAACAAACAAGCAGCGCTTGGTCATTGGCTGGCAGCCCTCCGGTAGAGCGTAAGCCACTGGTCCTGTTGGTTTGAAAAATCTCGCAATGGCAAATAAGCCGTTTCGAACCAGGTGCTGCTGATCATGTCCTGGAATCCATCCTGAGGTAGCACAACATAGTCCGGTTCGTACACCTGGGTAGCCCAGACCGCTGAATCTTGATAGGAGGTTGTGCCCCCGAGCTGGCGAGCTGTGTCGGGCTGGATGAGGCCCGCAAAATCGACCATGGTTCGCTGGCCATAGTAACCAATGATACCAACCTCCAGTGCTCCCACTGTGGCTTGTGCAGGCGTGTGAGCCGCCAACCACTGGCCGATATCGCGATAGATGTCTAGCCTGGGGTCTGGTGTCCAACCGATCCAGAATACCCCGGAGAGCAAGGGCGCTAGCAGAGCTACCAGCAAGAAACCAGTAGCGAACACGACCAGTGCCGGTCTCACTCTTTGGCGGGTGAGGGTTCGGAGTAGTGTCACTGCACCCTCGGCGACCAGCACGACGACAGCCGGCATCAGGGGCGCATAATACCAGAAGTAACGGCTGACTTCTAACAGCGTATAAATTGCAGTGTATAGGCCTGTCCAGAGCAGCAGTGGCGCCCAGTATCGACTCCTTGCAACAACTCTTCCCAGGCCAACGGTGGCCAGAATCCCGTGCAGCCAGTAGAGTGGCTGGCGGCCATATGTTCGGAGCAGATCCAGGAGGCCCGGCCCAAAGCGTGTGCTGATGGCCATCTCACCTTGCTGCTGCTTGGCCAGCAGGGTGACCGGAATAGGAGAGCCAAAGTATGCCCACAGGCCAGCGTGCCAAACGCCTACCAGCCCGATGTACAGCGCCACGGGCCGCCACAGTACGGGCCTGCGGCGCATGAGATGATAGAGTCCCAGTGCCACAGCCGCCAGCACACCATCGGGACGAACCATCACGGCCAGAGCCAACGCGAGAGCTGCTGCGTGCAGGCGAGATCGGTCATACGCCCAGAATCCAGCCAGTATGAGCATCACATAAAGGCAGGTCTCAGCACCAAAGCTCATCAGCAGTAAGGGCGTGAAACACAGCAGCAGGGCCGCGATCATACCAACCGCTGTTGCGCCGTGCTCCTTGGCCCACACAAAAAGGATGATGCTGCTCAGAACCAGGGTCAGGGCACTCACAAGATTGCTGAGGATAGGCAGGCTTGGCCAGGCAAGGCCAAGGCCGGCCAGAAGAACAGCGTACAGTGGGGCTGTCGTACTCAAGGTCCTCTGGCCCACGTTGTACACAAAGCCATTGCCGGCCTGAAGATTCCTGGCGTAGCGGAAGGTAATGTAGGGGTCGTCGTACCCCCAGCGACCCAGGAACAGCAACAGGCCAACAAGAGTCAGAGCACCAAGCGCTATTCCGACAACCCTGTACCCTCGAACTGAGTTCAAGCTGGTGGATTCTAATTGATTTGCGGGCAGCTGTATGGTACGAACCATCTGCCGCTCATGCTGAGACTTGGCGTCCACAAACAGCAATTATAGCATTGTTGAATTGAGTCGCCAAATGGCCTGTGGAGTGTGACCCCCTCGTCCTTGCCCATCATCGACTGGCGAAAGGTAGGAAGGATTGAGGGCATGAGAATAGGGATGATATCTCGTGTTCTCCCTCTGTGATCCCGGTGATCAGCAGACCATCGGCCGTCATCTCGACCGGTTGAGTGCCCACTGGACCGCCATCCCAGATCAAAATCTCATCCAGGCTCACCTGCGAGTCGTAACGAGTGAGTGGCAGCAAGATGTCCCCTGTACTCGCCGCCGGAGCGGTCACAGTCAGGTCAAACTGTCCACACTGGGGATGCTGCCAGGCAATGTTGAGTGTCTGGGAGTTGAGCGGCACAGTGCCTTGGGCATACGCTAGGTCGCCTGGATGGGGAGCCACTTGCCACTGGTCTGATCCTGTCACAATGCCGCCCAGCACGTGAGAGGACAAAAACCAGGTCGGCGATCCACCCCAGGCGTGGGAGAGACTGTGTCCCCGATCCTGTAAGGGGGTATATAATTCCCACCAGGTGGTCGCCCCTTTCGTCAAGAGGTCCCCGTAGCGCTCGCGGATCAGATCGAGGGCTTCCTTGGTCAGCTTCGCGCGCCCCATCGCTTCCAGCGCCGCGAACATGCCGAGGGGTTCTACGACGGACCAACCTGTTGGATCAAAGAACGGCGTTAGCTGGCGGCTCAGCGCCAATGCCGTCGACCGGCGCCACGCGGTAGGGACCACGTCATAGCGCAGAGCCCACGACTGGGCGTGGGGGGAGGGCGCCACGACTTCCCCTCCCAGGCGGCTCGCAGCGTAACAGCCTTGGTCTGGAAGGAAGAGGATCTCATTGAGTGCGGCCTTGATCCTCGTGCTCTGATCAAAGTAGGCCTGAGCCTGTGCACTGTGTCCCAGGCCGTCTGCCATCTCTCCCATCTGGTGCAGAACAGAAGCATACAAGGCATTGAGAGCCGTCGATTCACCACTCCTGCTGCTGACCGCGGGCCAATCCACGAGGGCGGACTGCCACCACTGAGAGGCTGGCACGTCTAAGAGCCCTGATTCGCCTCGATAAGTGACCAGAAAGCCGGTGAGACGTGTGGCTGCCGGATACAGCTCCTCCACCAGGGCCAGATCGTCGCTCAGGGTCCAGTAAAGGTGAAGGCCATCTATCCATTGCATCCCGAAATCCAGAACCAGGATTCCTGTCCCGTTTGGCGCCATAGGCGTTGGCTGGCCTTGCTCACTGATCGCGTCAGCCATCTGGCGCAAACCGCGGCGAAAGAGAGCCAGGTCGCCAAAGGCGGCGCGATTGATGTGGAACGAGATCATCGCGTCACCCCACCATTGTCCTCGTTCGCGCCAGGGGGTGTCTGTATAGGCATCAGTCATGTTAGGTACAAGGGTGTCCACACCGACCTGCCAGATTTGGTTCAGCAGGGCATCGGAGGACTCAAACCAACCCCTCTGGTCCACCGGATAGGCCTCTTCTTCGACATGGACCTGCTCAAGATGCACAGGGCCTGGCCCGAAGACCTGGAGGATTAGGTACCGGCCTGCCCTTGCGTCCAGTGTGGTCAGATGGCGTGCCGTACCATCCAGTACCCACGAATCAACCTGGCTCCACAGGTGGGAAATCAAGGAGCCGGGGTTGGGCAGCGGGCGTCCTTCCGTCAATCGCTCATCCCAACCTGCATCCACGACGGCCCCTGCAGGGCCACTTGCGATCAGGCTCAACCGTCCGTGAAGCGTGCGGCCAAAGTCTAGCACGACATAGCGGGCTGTGCTACCGGGAGGGACATAGATCTGTGCCCCATCGGGCAGGATCTGCACGATGGGGGCAGTAACCCCACCTGCCATCGGCTCCACCAGAAGGGTGCGCCGGCCCGGATCGTGTGTAGGCACTACCCCCGGATTGCCGGCCAGTTGCAGGCTGTCCAGGGAAATTGCCACGGTCCTACCGCTGGAGAGTGTGCAGTCGGTATTCTCAACGCCTGGAAGCCCGGCGCGAGAGAGGTTGAACTCAGCCTGTTCTAGGCAGGGTCGCTCTGGGGGTATGTCGATGTGCAAGGTATGCTGGCCTGGTGTGAGCGCCTGTTCCGCCACCAGGACGTCGGGGCGGCGGGGCTGGTTTAGGGAGATCCAGGTGAGGGCCGGGCTGTCGTCCACCGAGATTGGGCTGGTTTCCAGTGCTTCCAATTGAAGCGTTGTATCGGATGTGGCGGTCACGACGAGGCTATAGGAGACAGGCGAACCACTTTCCGTTGGATGTTCCAGTTCGATGATCTGGCGACCCGGGGATAAGAGACCGGCCTCAACGACGGCTGTCGGTGGTCGCGGGATGTTTCTCAGCAAAGGGATCGTGCGTGGTGACTGCGCGGGAAAGGGCGTGGGGTCGATCTCTTGCGCATATGGCCACCAGCCAATGTCGTAGGAAGTCTGCACCCAGTCTTCAGGCAGGAGGCGTAGGTCCAGGACCTCCATGGGACCGATCAGTTGCAGTTGGGAAACCTGCCTGGCTCGTGCATCCCATGCGGGTGCGACGATGGCTTTCCATTTGCTGTTGGTGACGACAACAGTCTGCCACGAACCATCCCAGCACCTTAGGCTTGCCTGCAGAGCCGGTAGCGACGATTCGGAACGCCGCACGTTGGGGGCGTACTGCACCAACACGGCCAGTGCGTGTGGTCCGGCATTCAGGGGACCTAGCGCCAGGACGTCGTATTCCTGCCTGACCCGTGAAAAGCGAGCGGGCCCTCGACCCACCCAGGTGCCATCGAGCCACACCTCGAAGCGTGTATCGCCGATGATGGAAAGTTCGGCTTGGGTGCATCCCCTGGACAGGGCAAAGTCTTGGCGAAACAAGGCAACCATGCCTTCGCTGATTTCGCCTACAGCCCAGATCGGCTTTGCCTCGGTGTTTGTCCATCTCGTCATGACTTGGGGAAGCCACACGGTCACGGTCTGGGTGAGAACCTGTGGTGCTCCAAGGAGCTCCGATGGCGGCTCGTGCGCTGTCTGGGACAAGCGGTGGCGGGAGTCTCTGCATAGCGCAGCCAGGATTTCTCCCCTGGGTTCCAGTTCTGTCGCTGCCTCCGTCACGGGGAGCAGCATCGAGCTCAGGATGATCAGAAGAGCCAGGGACGCTGAATCTATCTGTTTGCGGAGAGCTGCTTGCAGTGCGAGGAGGCGTTGCCAGAATGCAGTTCCCCCTGTCTGATCGTTAGTTCCCGACTTTGCTTGACACATGCCGTCATCCTGTGTTAGAATGTTGTCCGATTTCTATGGCTTATGAAACTGCTGGCCTTGGCGTCGTTTCTGATTCTCTGGGGAACCCAACGCCGTGGGCCTCGAGCAGAATAAGGAGAAACCGTTTATGAGTCCCGATCGACGTCTGTTGCATCCTATTACAGGAATCCTGCTCGTGGCTCTGCTTATCCCAGGCATCGCTCTGTTGGGTTCGGTACAGGAGAAGCCTACATCCATTGTAGAGGCTCAATTCACTCCAGAACCCCCACCTGTGCATCTTCCCGTCGTCGCCCGCAGCTATCCCTGGCAGTCGCCCTTTGGAGTCCAGATAGCGAGGGAAATGGGCACTTTCCTCCAAAATCGAGCCCGCGACCTGGGCATCAAATGGGTGCGCCTCCAGAGGGTGAGTTGGCGGGACATCCAGCCCATCGAGGGCGGACCCTACGATTGGTCTGTGTTGAGTTCCTTTGAGGATGAGCTCCGTGCTTCTCGCGTGGCGGGTTTCACACCTATTGTGGTTGTTCATCACAGTCCGAGGTGGGCCACCACCAACGAGCCCTTTGAGACGGACTGTGGGGCCATCAGGGCGGACAAATTCACGGCTTTTGCATCCTTCATGCAGGCCGTCGTCAATCGCTACAGCCAGCCAGAATTTGGTGTACGCTACTGGGAACTGGGCAACGAGCCAGACGTAGATCCCAGCCTCGTGGAGCCCGACAAACAGTTTGGTTGCTGGGGTGATATTGACGATCCCTACTATGGCGGGCGACACTACGGTAACATGTTGAAGGTCGTCACTCCGGCGATCAAGGCGGCCAATCCGGACGCCCAAGTGCTTGTTGGTGGGCTGTTGTTGGCTACACCAGACACGACAGATCCCAATCTGGGCAAGCCAGAGCTTTTTTTGAGAGGTATTCTCCAGGCCGGTGCAGCCCCCTACTTTGACATCTTGCCCTACCATGCCTACACACTGTACGTTGGGGAACAGGTTGACTATGACAACAGTGTCTGGAGTGCCAGTTGGTATCCCTGGGGCGGTTGGACTGTCGGCAAAGCGCGATACCTCCGGCAGACAATGGCCGACTATGGAGTGGATAAGCCACTCGTTATCAACGAGATTGCACTGGGATGCCGCGACGATTTTACCGAGTGCGATCCGCCGTCTCCCGAATTCTATGAGGCGCAGGCAGATTACGTTGTCCGAACCTTTACGCGTGACCTTGCCGAGGGCATACAGGTTCTGCAGTGGTATACGCTTGAAGGTCCAGGCTGGAGGGAAGGGGGCCTGCTGAATGCGGATGGTAGCCCCCGGCCTTCGTACGTGGCTTACCAGCAACTGGTGACCCGTCTGCAGGATAGCGAATTCGGGCAGAAAGTCAGTTATAGCGCCAACATCGAGGCCTATAGCTTCCAATCGGGTAGCGAGGTTGTCCATGTGGTGTGGTCCATCGATGCCAGCCCAGACACAGTGCTGGTGCCCCAGTCGCGTTTTGTAGCGGCGTATGATCGCGAGGGGAATACGGTGCCGCCGACTCCGGTAGGCACTGACTACCAGTTTGCTGCGGGCTTTAGCCCTATCTACTTGGTGTTGCATGAGTAGGCATGCCTGACCGCGCCTGTGCCAGAAACCTGTCAAGATAGCGGGGATCTGGCACAGGTGCGACCTGCTCCAGCCAATATACACTCCAACGGTCGTTGGCGGTGTGTACACCACAGTCCGGCTCCTGATGCATCGACAGATTGGCCAGAGGAGCAGCGGATCTGCCCATCCACTGCGAGCCATTGCAGTTTACTGATTATAGCATAATCCGACCATTAGGCAAGAAAGGGTAGATAATTCTCTTGAGGGGTCGTCGCGGGGCCAGTCGGAGGTGTGCTGAGCCTTTCCAGTTGGCTGGGATTGGATTCCTCATTGTAGTGGTGATCCTGGGGATCTTGTTCTTGCTGTGGCGGTTTCCTCCCCTGCCTGCAGAGGAGCCCAATGATGCTGTAGCTCATGTATCGGTGACAGTTGCGAGCGCAACTGTCACGGTAGCACCCACACCCTACATCTCCGCGAGTCCTGACGCCGAGACCACAATTATCCCCGATCTGCCGTCTGCATCGCCCTCGCCTGCTGGGTCGGCGTCAGCCAATGTTTCTCCGACAGCCAAGTCAAATGACAGGCTCCTTGCTCCAGACCAGCAACCTGCGGTAGATCTCCCTTTCTTTGGTATAGCCATGAGACGCATCGCCGACGAGTATGGCCTCGCCCAGGCTCAAGAAGCGGGAGTACCGGTTGTCAGGTATGGACCGCTTGCGTGGGATGAGGTCGAGCCGGAAAGAATGGTTCCGGCCTCCTATCGTTGGGAAGCGGTGCAAGATTTCGAGCAGGACCTGATGCGGGCTGCTCAGGCGGGTATTGATGTCATGCTATTTGTGCACTCCACGCCTGACTGGGCACAGGCTATCCCTGGTCATAGTTGTGGCCCGATTGCAGAAGATAGCCTGGACGAGTTCGCCCGGTTTCTTCAAGCGGCTGTCGCACGCTATAGCCAGCCTCCTTTCAACGTCAAGTACTGGGAACTGTTTAACGAGCCGGACGTAGATCCCGCTCTGGTACGTCCCGATAGTGAGTTTGGTTGTTGGGGTGACCAGGACGACGAGTACTATGGTGGAAAGAGGTTTGCCCGGATGCTGGAATCGGTCTTTCCGGCCATCAAGGAAGCTGACGCGGGGGTGCAGGTGATTCTGGGTGGCTTGTTGTTGGATGCGCCCGATACAGACGCTGCTACCTTCCTGGCCGGCGTGCTCGAGGCAGGAGGGGGCGACTACTTTGACATCCTGGCCTTTCATGCCTACACCTTCTACTCTCCCGATTTCTACAATTGGAGCACACTGCCTGGGGGCAAGTGGAACGATCGAGGAGGTGTGGTGGTTGGCAAGGCAACCTTTATGCGCCAGATGTTAGACAGCTACGGCTATGAGAAGCCAATTATCCTGAATGAGGCTGGCTTGGCTTGGTTCGGGAAAGAGAAACCATCGGAAGATTATCGCCAGGCCCAAGCCGACTATGTGGTCAAACTGTATGCCCGAGGTTTGGCACTGGAGTTGGGGCACATTTCTTGGTATGGGTGGCAAGGTCCTGGCTGGCGCCACATGGGTTTGCTTCTTAACGATCTTTCGCCGACCCCGGCTTACCACGCCTACGTTTTCGCCATGCAACAACTCGATAGGGTAGAGTATTTGGGGCCGGTAGATTACCCCGGGACCGAGGGCTATACCTTCCGGCGCAATGACGGATTATTGCAGGTGATCTGGTCGGCGGATGGGACATCGTACCCGGTCAGTGTTCCGTCCATTCGATTCCTGAGCGCCTTCGACCGATTGGGTCAACCCGTTCGCCACGATCTGCTGCCAGACGGTTATCTATTCGACGTTCACCGTCCAATCTATCTCTTGCTCGCACCGGAACAATGATTCGCTTATCGTCTTTCCTTGTTCGTCAATCAGCTATAATAATAGGGCAGGATTGCTGTCCACGCCGCCACAGCGTCCAGTGCCATCAGGGCCAATAGACCCAACCAAGCTGCTTCCCTGTTCCACCGGCGGGGCACAATCTCCGACCAGCCTATGCACAGGAGGGTGGTGGTCGGCACGATGACTACCGTCGCATATCGTGCGACGGGCCAGAAAAGGTGTTGGGTGATGAAGAGTGGATGGGTGCGGATGATCGTCGCACCCCAGCCTGCCACCAGAGCCACACCCAGAATGAGCCATGCATCTCTCTGCCACATTTCTCCTGTCCCGCCCGCCCGAATTCTGCGAAATAGGCCGATCCCGGCTCCGAGCAGGCCTGCGATGGTAGCCAGCGCCAGAGGATAGAAATAGGCCGTGGGCAGAGCCACGTGGTTCCAGCCAAACCGCCCCCAGAAGCTTTGAAGCAAGATCCAAAGTTCCGGCCCGTATACCCACGCCGTGCGCGTCCAGTCCAGTATCGAGTGAAGAACTTGTGTTGCGGGAAATCTGTAGACGCTCAGTTCAGCGAGCCCGGGCCATAGGCTGGGCCAGCTCCTTTCGGCCGATCCATTGCTTAGCAGGTTCGTAATCGGCTGTCCACCCCATTGGCCTAGGCTCGCCTGATCGGTCTCAAACTGCGGAGGGAGGGTAGTGGGCGTTGGCCCATCGATCAGGACGACGCTATCAACATAGACTTCCTGGGCTCCTTGTACCCCCGCAGGGAGAATGACCGAAACCGAGACGCCAGGTGCGTCGATGCCGACTGTTGCCGTGAAAGCGTGGAACTGCCACTCCTCAGTAGCGTGGATCTGGCGCCGCTGGTCAGTAGTACCATCGCTCAGGTTCAGGATCACATTGCCGCCCTGCCCCTTGGTCGCAATGACCCAGGCTCCCAGCGTGACCGTGTGCCCCTGCAGGGCCTGACCTGCCTCACGGCTCAGCTCCTGAAAAATGGTGCGAGGGTGGTCCTGCCTGTCAGCGGACAGAACGAGAGCCCACTGGCCATGGGGGGCTTGGGTGTGCACGCGGTTAGTGGCGGCGGGCTGGTCATTGCTGTACCATCTGGCTGCCTGGCGGCCCCACCTGAAGCCTGCTATGGATGTGACCACAAGCATCAGTGCCAGCCCTGCCCAGATCCACCTCCGGTACCTCTGTGGGACCAGGCTGATGGTCAACGTGAGCAGCACGACTGCGGCGACCAAACTGGCCGTCATCTTGGTGGCGAAACAGGCACCGGCCAATACCAGAGTCACCGCGACCCTCCCCGGTGAAGGCCCCAGACGAACCAGCCGCACAACTGACCACAGTAGCATAGAAGTTGCCGCTGCTGCTCCCACGTCGTTGTTGACGGCAGTCATCAAGTCGGTAACCGGAGGCAGAAACGCGATGATACTGGCTACGGCTGCGGGCAACCACTGTCTCTTTGGGAATAACTCGGCTACGAGGCCGTATGCAGAAGTGACAATTGCCACGTAAAGGAGAACAGAGACAGCGCGGGCCAAATAGAGTTGCGTTTCGACACTCTGATGGGCGACAAGCCGCTGGGGCAGAGCCAGCAGGACGTAGTAGAGTGGTGGATGGTGGAGCTCGCTGAGACCGATGTCTGGTGGTTTGTCCGACCAGAAATCAAGGGCCGGAGTCGGGAGACCCTTCCAGAAATCGGCTGCCTGCATAGAGGAGGCGATCTCTCGGCGCATGGTTAGGTCATAGTCCTCTCGCTCGGGAAGCCTGCCACGCTCAGCGATGAGCCGTACGTACTCAAAATGTGTTGGCTCGTCATAGTGCTGCCATGGGGGAAAGAGAACCAGGTACGCCACCCCGCGGACGAGGGTTAAGGCCAAGATCAAAAGCAAGAGCCGTCGCCGCCGTGGCGAAGGCTCCGGTAGACTAGTTGTGTCGCTGGGCTTGGTGCAGCTCGTCAATAGGCCCCTCCACCCTTGAGCACTGCGCCGATCGTGCGCCATAGGATCTGTACGTCCAGCAGGATGGAATAGTTCTGGATGTAGAATAGGTCCTCTTCCGTGTGCATGTGCAGTGGTTTGTCGCTGCGGCCATTCACTTGCCACCAGCCGGTAATGCCCTGTGGCACAGAAAACCGCTGCCATTGCCATGGTTCATATTGCTCGACCAACCAGGGTAGCTCTGGTCGAGGGCCAACCAGGCTCATCTCCCCTTTGAGCACGTTGATCAACTGGGGAAACTCGTCAAGGCTTGTGCGCCGGATGAATCGGCCGACACGAGTCACCCGCGGATCCTCAGAGTGTTTGTGCAGGACGTTGCCATCATCCATGATGCGGAGTGCCTTCGCCTGCTGGGCCTCCGCGTCCTTGACCATCGAGCGGAATTTGTACATCCAGAAAAGCTTGCCTTGTTCGCCAACACGCTGTTGCCGAAAAATAACGGGTCCGGGCGAATCGAGGCGGATGGCAATCGCCACTAGGGCCATCAAGGGTAGGATGACGACCAGCATCGCTGTGCCGATGACAAGATCAAAGGCACGCTTTATCTGGCGCTCAAAAGGGGCCAAGTTGGGCTGCTGCACCATGATCATCGGCACGCCGGCAAACTCTTCTACGCTGGAGCGAAACAAGGCGGTCTTGAAGTGGTCGGGAACGAGTCGAATCCGTGCAGGCAGTGCCTGGAGTTCAGTGATCAAGTGGAAAAAGCGCTCATAGTCTTGGATGGGTAGGGCGACCACTACTTCTTCGATTCCCTGAGATTGGACCTGATGATCCACCTGGTCAATCTTGCCCAGGATCGGGTATCCTTCCACCTCTGTTCCAGCCTGAGCCCGATCATCCAGGAACCCAATCGGCTCCAGCCCTGCCCACCTGTAGCTTCGGATCATGCGGATCGTATCTCGTCCCATGTCTCCTGCTCCCAGGATCAGCACTTTTCGTCTGGCATATCGTGGTTGTCCTGCCAGCCTAAGGCTCAGGCGGACCAGCAGGCGGGACCCGATCAGCAACAGAAGATCCAGGACGTAGAATCTGACGATCACTTGCCGAGAAAGGTTGGGCGCAATGAAAAAGAGGATACCAGACAAAGCCAGGGCTGCGAGGGATACAGCCAGAAAAATCGCTTGGGCTTCGTCGATGGCACGCAGGGTGCGTGGTGTATAGACAGACTGCAAAAGGAAAGCTACCCCCCAGATTGCGGCGACAAGGACGTATACATAGAGCGGTAGGTTGGTGGCAAAGGCAGTCTCAGCGCCAGATGTTGACTGAGGGTTCAACAAATGCGTGGCGATGCTGGCCAGGAACAGGGCCAGTCCGGTGAGAATGATGTCTGAGACTAGGCGCAAGAGGGCATAGCCAGCCCTCAGCCGCTCCAGCATCGTGCCTTCTCCTCTCCCTGAGCGTCCGCTGCCAAAGTGGGACGGTTGTGCTTTCTCCGTTTTCTATTATACCCTATCTTTCAGTGCAAGGCAACATGCAGGCATGTCACCGTGCCCTTGGTCTATCGAACCACGATGTTGACCAGGCGGCCGGGCACCACGATCACCTTCACCACCTGCTTGCCGGTGGTGTGGCGCGTGGCTCCGTCCGTTTCCAGGGCCAGCGAACGAGCCGTGGCGTCGTCCACCCCCACGGGTACCTCGACCCGGTCGCGCACCTTGCCATTGACCTGAACCACCAGCGTGATCATCTCCTCGGCAGCCACCGCCTCATCCCAGGTCGGCCAGGCTTGCAGATGGATCGAGTAGGGCCGCCCGGTCTGTGTCCACAGTTCCTCCGCTATGTGTGGGCAGGCCGGAGCCAGTAGCAGCAAGAGCGCTTCCACCGCTTCCTGCCAAGCGTCGGTACCATACACGGGCGTATCCTTAGCTTTGAGCATGGTGTTGTTCAGCTCCATCAGGTTGGCTATGTAGGTGTTAAAGCTGAAGGTTTCCAAGTCCTCGGTGCCCTTGCGGATCGACTGGTGTACCTTGCGCCGCAAGTCTCGGATGGCGCTGGCCAAGTCTTTGATCTGTGCTTCGTCCTCATTGCCTGGTGCCAGAACACAGTCCCACACCCGGTGGAGGAAGCGCACCACCCCTTCAATACCCTTGGAATCCCACGGCCCACCCTGGTCCCAGCGCCAGCCAAACATCAGGTATCCGCGCACGGTGTCAGCACCGTAGCGTTCAACGAGGTCATCGGGCGCGATGACATTGCCACGGCTCTTGGACATCTTTTCACCATCCTCGCCCAGGATGATACCCTGGTTGCGAAGTACGGTCATCGGTTCGTCCAGGTCCACAATGCCGAGATCACGCATCACCTTGGTGAAGAAGCGCGTGTAGATCAGGTGCATGGTGGCGTGCTCGATTCCCCCAGTATACACGTCCACTGGCAACCAATACTTGGCTTCAGTAGGATCAATGGGGGTAGAATCGGCGTGGGCTGGCTCCTTTTCTCGGTAATAGGGACTGAGGTAGGCATATTGGTACCACGATGAACACATGAACGTATCCATCGTGTCTGTTTCGCGCGTGGCAGACCCGCCGCACTTGGGACAGGTAGTGTGCAGGAAGCCCTCGTGGAACTTGAGGGGACTCTCACCCGTCGGCCGGAACTGCGCGTCCTCTGGCAGGAGAACGGGCAGGTCCTCGTACGGCACAGGCTGCCGGCCACAGTTGGTGCAATAGACGATGGGTATCGGCGCACCCCACATGCGCTGGCGGCTTATGAGCCAATCGTGCAGGCGGTAGTGAATCCGGAACTCACCCAAGCCCTGCTCTCCCAGCCACTCGGTCACTTTCTGTTTCGCCACGTCGCCCGGTGTGCCAGTGAACTCGCTGGAGTTGATCATGGTGCCGTACTCGTGGTGGAAGAGCACGTCGCGGTAGAAGGGTAGGCTCCACAACATCTCCATGGTCGTCCGGTACTCGCGCACTTGCTCGTCTAGTGCTTGGCAACGGGCCAGAATCTCCCTATCGGCCTCAGTTGAATCGAAAGCCACGCCCTCGTCCTCGAAGATGAACTGCCAACGACCGCCCACAACCTCGCTCCAGCAACCCGGATGCAGATGCCTCTGTACCAAGGCTGCGTAGCGGTCCGCCTCTTCAGCCTGCAGGGTCACGTATAGTCCCGTTTCCTTCTTCTCGAACGAGAATCTGTGCTCTGCCAGCGACTGCTCCAGGCTTTCGTCAGCCGCACCAGCCGGGATATAACCCTTGGTTACGCCGTCGGGCCATTCAATCACCGGGATGATCGGCAGCCCAAACTTGAGTGCGAACTCAAAATCCCGCTCGTCGTGGGCAGGCACCGCCATGATCGCGCCAGTGCCATAGGTCATCATCACATAGTCGGCGATCCAGATAGGGATGCGTGCCCCGTTAACCGGGTTGATGGCGTATGCGCCGATGAATACACCTGTCTTGTCCTTTTCGGTGCTCATCCGCTCGATCTCGCTCTGGCGAATGGCTTGAGCGACATAGGCCTCCACTTCGGCGCGGCGTCCGGGCCCAGTCAGCTTGTGCACCAGAGGGTGCTCCGGAGCCAGTACCATAAAGGTCGCGCCCCACAGTGTATCCGGGCGGGTTGTAAACACCACAATTTCGTCGTCTTCCTCTGACTTGAAGACGACGTCGGCACCCTCACTGCGGCCGATCCAGTTCGTCTGCATGGCCTGCACCCTTTCAGGCCAGTCGATCTTGCTAAAATCAAGGAGTTCCTCGGCATAATCGGTTATGCGGAAGAACCATTGGTCCAGGTCCTTTTTGATCACGGGTGTGCCGCACCGCTCGCAGTGGCGGTCCTCGCCCCAGACCTGCTCGCGGGCTAGGGTGGTGTTGCATTGGGGGCAGAAGTCAACGGGTGCCGTGTCCTTGTAGGCAACCCCTGAATCGTAGAACTTGAGGAAAAACCACTGGGACCAGCGGTAGTAGCCAGGCAGACAAGAGATTGCCTCTCGTTCCCAATCGAACATGGCGCCCATGCTCCCGAGCTGGCGACGCATCTTCCCGATGTTGGACATGGTCCAGGTATGAGGATGAATGCCCCGCTGGATGGCAGCATTCTCCGCGGGCAAGCCAAAGGCGTCGAACCCCATAGGAAAGAGGACATTGTAACCCCGCATGCGCATGAAGCGGGCCCTCACGTCCGACGGGGCCATGGCGTACCAGTGACCGATGTGCAGGTCGCCGCTGGGATAAGGTAGCATCGTCAAAGCATAGTGTTTTGGCTTGGAGGGTTCAACGACCGAACGGTGGAGGCCATCGGCTTCCCAGCGGTCCTGCCACTTGGGTTCGATCTCCTGTGGGATGAACTTTTCGACCATATTCTCTTCTCCTCGACTGGTAGGCCTAGTCTCTGGTGCCAAATTGATTCCGAGGTCAGCGATGGGTCTCTGCACGAATTCTGCACTGAGAACTGGTATATGCGTCTGAGCCGGGGCGCATTGTACACAGCAACAGACGTGAAAAGCCCCCTTCGCTTGTGACGAAGGGGACCCACACTGACCCTTGTGGTGGAGCTGAGGGGACTCGAACCCCTGACCTTCTCAATGCCATTGAGACGCGCTCCCAGCTGCGCCACAGCCCCACGAATTCACGGCCGATCCATTGTCAAGTTGGCTGGTGGAGCTGAGGGGATTCGAACCCCTGACCTCTACAGTGCGATTGTAGCGCTCTCCCATCTGAGCTACAGCCCCCCGGGCCACGTACGCAGATAGTATAGCCCATAACTGCTCGGTTGTCAAAAATGTAAGCGCCTCTAGATCGGCCAGCCTCAGGGACGGCACCGGGCCTTGGGCTCGACAGGTCGCCATCCTACCAAACGAAACGCACTGCTGGTTGTGAATAGCTGACGTGGCCCGATTTTGCTTTTCCACCCCCCTGTGATATGCTATGTCGGCTGACCATGAAGGGAGGATTCTGTCATGAGACTGGAGCTACAACGCTTGGAAGTCGGCCCTTGGCCGATGAACTGCTACTTGATTCGCTGTCCCGCTGCTGGTGAGCTGGCCATTGTAGATCCCGGCGCCGATCCCGAAAAGATCCTGGCGGTGGTTGGCGACACGCGGGTGTGCTGCATTCTGCTGACCCATGGCCATCCAGATCACGTCGGTGCATTGGCACCCATTAGGCAGGCCACAGGCGCGCCCGTGGGTGTTTTTCTGGAAGACGCTGAGGCCTTTGGGCTGGAGGGGGACTTTCCGCTGCTGGATGGCATGCAGGTGGAGGTGGGTCAGGGTCTCGTGAAGGTTTACCACGTGCCTGGGCATACTCTTGGCAGCGTCTGCTTGCGCCTCAATGGTCAGGTGGTGGTGGGCGATGCCATCTTTCCCGGCGGTCCAGGACACACCGTCTCACCTGAGGCCCTGGCCCAGAGTCTTGTCTCACTCGGCCAGACGATTCTTGCCTGGCCGGATGAGACAGAACTCTACCCGGGCCATGGCGGCCATACCACCGTCGGTGCAGAACGGGCTGCTTACGAGCGCTTCCTCACCGAGGATCATCCACCGGACCTGTGTGGGGATGTCACCTGGCGCTGAGCAGGCTCTTTGCTTGCCGGATGGGCGAAAAACGGGTATACTATGAGCACACAGGATGCGGTGCCTAACACCCTGTGGTCTGTGTGCCAGGGTCTGGGCCTGACAAAGGAGTTCCGAGACAGACTCGCTGGCAGGAGGAAGAATGATCGGCCGGGTCCTCAAGGACAAGTACAAGATCTACGACGAAGTTGGAGCCGGTGGGTTTTCCACCGTCTACCTGGGCCGTAACACAGATACCAACGAGATAGTTGCCATCAAGGTGCTCAGCAAACAATTCACGCGCGAACCTCGCTACGTCGAGCGGTTCAGGCGCGAGGCAGGCTTGGCCGAGCGCCTCAAGCACCCCAACGTTGTACGCATTCTCGATCACGGCATCGTGGATGATCTTCACTTCCTCGTTATGGAGTTCGTTGAAGGTTTAACCCTGGACAGGCTGCTCCAGCGACAAGGAACGCTGTCTATTGAGGAGGCTGTTTCCTATACCGAACAAACCTGTGCGGGATTGCAGGCTGCCTACCAGGCTGGGGTTGTCCATCGCGATATCAAACCCGCCAACCTGATGGTCACACCAGATGGTACGGTCAAGATCATGGATTTTGGCATCGCCCGCATGGAGTCGCTGGTTGGTCTGACGCAGAGCGGCATGTTCATGGGCACTCCACGCTACATCTCGCCCGAGATGGCCCGCGGCGCTGGGGCCGACACTCGTTCCGATCTGTACGCCTTGGGCCTGCTGGCCTATGAAATGCTCACCGGCAAGCCACCCTTCGATGCCGAGAATCCCTGGGCGGTCTTGCGAGCGCAGATCGAGGCAGAAGCACAACCCATTCGCTACCGTCGCGCCGATGTGCCGGCGTGGTTGGAAGCCATCGTCTTTCGTGCCATCGCCAAAGACCCAGCGGAACGCTTTCAAACACCGGCCGAGATGCTCGCTGCCCTGCAGCAACACACCACCAGCCCAACGCAGGTGCCTCCCCCTGCCCCGCCTGCACCTCTGGCCGAAGCCACTGTGGTCGCTGAGCCGCAGCGCCGGCGCGGCCCGGCCAGGGTGCTGGGCTTTGGCCTGCTGGGAGCTACGTTGCTCGCTGCCGCCGCTGCCTTGATCGGCTTCGGTGTCTTGGGGTTGGGAACGGGCACGAAAACGCCGACACCAACCGCCACCCAGGCCATGTCCCAGGTACCAACCGAGGCACCAACTCCGGTGCCTTTCGACACGCCTGTGGTCATTGTCGTTACCAACACGCCTACAGACACACCGATACCGGATCCCACCCTCACTCATACCTCGACGCCTAGGCCCACCGATACCCCTGTGCCCACCGATACCCCGTCACCTGCTCCTACCTTGATGCCTACCGACACTCCAACGTCAGTGCCCACCAACACACCCGTATTAGAGCCAACAGCGACCTCAGGACCGGCCAACACTCCCCGTCCCACGGATACACCCACGATCCCGCCGACGGCCACCCCGCCGCCGATCACGGGCCGGATCGCCTACAGCGTTGATGGCACGCTCCACATCGTCGATGCAGCCACCGGACAGGACCGGGTGTCGCCGCTGGGCCGCATGCACCAGCCTGATTTCCGGCGTGATGGAGGTGAGATCCTTGCCAATGGAGAGGGCGATCCCGCTGCTGTCGTGAACATCAATGCCAACACCGGTGCTATCCTCCGCGAACAGACAGAGTTTACCGATGACTTTCATCCTTTCTGGTCGCATGATGGCAGCCGTTTCGCATATGATTCTCTCCACCACGGCTTGGGCCAGTACACGATGTTATATACGCAGGGTGTAACGAGCTCCAGGCCCGAGCCTGAGCTTACTCTCGGTTACAAGGGCCAACAGATACAGGGCCACTCGCCGGTTTGGACCCATGAGGATACTATCGTGTTTACGGGATGCGACTACTGGCCTGATGGCAGTGGGGGCTCAAAGTGCGGGCTGTATCGTATACCCAGCTGGGGCGATAGCAGGCCTGTCCTGATCCATCCAGGTAGCACCAATATGCGTGCCACGGACAACCACGGCAGCCAGTTAGTGTTCATGAGCCAGGAGACCGGCAATTGGGAAGTATTCGTCATGCCCAATCAGGGTGGGACGCCACGCAATATCTCGGACAGCCCTGGATCCCAAGATGGTCTGGGGACTTTTTCGCCTGATGGCAGAATGGTGGCATTTGTCTCCAACCGGGGAGGTGGCTGGGCTATCTGGGCCGCTAGGGTGGATGGGAGCGGACTGACCAGGCTGTTTAACTTGCCTGGCCAGCCAACATCACCCTGGTATGATGACAGCATCTCCTGGGGACCGTAGAGAAAAAGCAACTCGGTTGTTGACCAAGGCGACGATGAGGAACCCGGGCCTAGGTAGATGCCCGGGTTCCTCGCGAAGAAGGAGCGCTAAGAATCGGATGGCGATTACAATTCTAGGATTAGGACCTGGGAACCCGGTCCATCTCACTCGCGAAGCGTGGGACATCCTTGCCAATGCCGACGAGGTCTATCTGCGCACGTCGCGGCACCCAACAGTGGACCATCTCCCGGCCCACCTGGCCCTGCGTACATTCGATCGTCTGTATGAAACGGCAGATGACTTTGGAGCGGTTTACGAGGTGATCACTGAACAGATACTGGCTCTGGCCCGACGGCCGTCAGGGGTGCTCTACGCTGTCCCGGGCCATCCGCTGGTCGGCGAATCGTCGGTCCGGCACATTCTGGCTCGCGCTCGTGACCAGAATCTGCCAGTTAACATAGTTGAGGGTCTGAGTTTCCTCGAGCCAGTACTCACCATGCTGGAGATTGACGGGCTGGATGGTTTGCAGGTAGCCGACGCGACGGATCTAGCAGTTGCTCACCATCCCCCCCTAGATCCCGACCGGCCGGTGTTGATCGGCCAGCTTTATGGCCAGCGCCTGGCCAGCGAGGTCAAACTTACATTGATGAACGCCTATCCCGACGACCACCCGGTCACGCTGGTGCGGGCAGCGGGCACAGATCATGGCACAGCTACGGCGGCCCCGCTCTTCAACCTGGATCGGGGCCTTCAGGTGGACCATCTGACGACTCTCTATGTACCTCCGTTGTCTGGCGTCGGGGGGCTGCCTGCTTTCCAGGAGACCGTCGCCCGCCTCCGTGCCCCCGACGGCTGTCCTTGGGATCAGGAGCAGACTCACCAATCGCTCCGCGCTGCCTTGCTGGAAGAAGCCTACGAGGCACTGGCTGCCCTTGATGCCAATGATGACGCAAAACTTTGCGAAGAGTTGGGCGATCTGCTAATGCAGATCGCGATGCATGTTCAGATCGCCACTGAAGAAGGCGCATTCCGTTTTGCCGATGTCATTGGCCAGATTGACGCCAAGCTAAAGCGCCGCCACCCCCATGTCTTTGCCGATCTGGAGGTACGCGACTCCTCAGAGGTATTGCGCAACTGGGAGGCCATCAAGGCCCAAGAGAGGGCTGCTGTTGGGCAAGAGAACGCTCACCGCTCCCGTCTGGCGGGCGTGCCCGCCATCTTGCCGGCACTGGCTCGGGCTCAGGCGCTGGCCGAACGGGCTGCCCGTGTTGGCTTTGACTGGCCTGAGGTGGAGGGCGTGCTCGACAAGGTAGGGGAAGAGATCGAAGAGCTGCGTGCTGCGGTTGAACCAGAGGCGCGGGCGCAGGAGTTGGGTGATCTACTGTTCTCTTTGGTGAACGTTGCTCGCTGGCTAGGCGTCGATGCGGAGAGCGCCCTACGGGGCACCTGTGATCGCTTCACCCGGCGCTATGCCGATATGGAGCAAAAGGCTCGTGCCCAAGGCCTGAACCTGGCCGAGTTATCCTTGGCTGATCAGGATGCCCTTTGGGAGAGCAGCAAGTCGGCCTGTGGTGCCCCAGACTCCCAGTCGGCATCTTGACAAAACCGTTGTTTGAGGCTACAATGCGTTCCGCACATCCGGTTTTGCGCCGCTGCCCACTCCGGAGCGCAGGGTCGACAACTCGTATCTTTTTCCATTTCAGGAGAATCGCTGCTGAGATCTCAGGCACGGGGGCTAGCCAGATGTATGTGCTCGTGGATAAAGGTACTGGGAGCAGAGTTCAACAGCATGGAACACTGGTACGCATTGTACACCAAACCCAGACAAGAGCGCCAAGTTGATACCTTCCTGCGGGGTCAGGAGATCGAGACCTACTTGCCCACAGTACAGCGCAAGGTGCGCCGCCGCGACCGGCCTGACCGAGTCGTGTACTTTCCCTGCTATCTCTTTGCTCGCGTCGACTTTGATGTCATTCCCCTTTCCTCCATCGCTTGGATGCCCGGCGTGCGGCGCATTGTGAGTACGGGAAGCCAGCCAGCAGTTGTACCGGACGAGATCGTGGAGATGATCCGCATGCGTCTTGAGACCATTGAGGAGGTCGGCTATGGTAATCTGCACCAGGGCGACCGGGTGCGGATAACCTCGGGACCTCTGCGGGATCTGGAGGCAATCTTCGATGAGCCTCTCCCGGCTGCTGAACGGGTGCGCATTTTGCTCGAGGTGATGGGTCGCATGACTTCTGTGGAGATCGATTCCTCACAGATCGCACGGATTTAGTCTTCCATCCAGTTCCAAAAGGGCACCTCCAGGCTACGTCGTGCCGGTGAGTGTCCGTGGTGTCTACCAGGTTGCATGACCACCTTGGGAACTGGACATAACTTTCTGAGACGTCTGGTGCACGCAGTGTGCCGGATCGGCGGAGCCTGCCTGCAGGACTCCCATAGCGGAGGATAGAGTTGAAAGCATTGATAACCGGTGGAGCTGGATTCATCGGGAGCAATCTGACCCACAGATTGGTCCAGGAGGGCCACGAGGTGGTTGTCTATGACAATCTCTCGCGACGAGGAGCGGACAAGAATGTGTCCTGGTTGGGCGATGAGCATGGCGATCGTTGGACCTTGCTCCGGGCAGACATTCGGGATTCCGAGACCTTGCGCCGGGCCGCTGCGGACGTTGACGTCATCTATCACCTGGCCTCCCAGGTGGCCGTGACCACCTCGGTAGAGGATCCCCGCCACGATTTTGAAGTGAATGCCCTGGGTACCTTCAACATCTTGGAGGCAGCGCGGCTGTCGGATCGACACCCCATCGTAGTCTATTCCTCGACCAACAAGGTGTACGGCGGCATGGAGGACGTGGTCGTCGTCGAAGGTGAGAACCGCTATGCCTATCGCGACTTTCCAGAGGGCATCTCGGAAACGTTTCCTCTGGACTTTCATTCGCCTTATGGGTGCTCCAAGGGAGCAGGCGATCAGTACGTGCGAGACTATGCCCGCATCTATGATCTGCCGACGGTGGTTTTCCGTCAGAGCTGCATCTACGGCCTGCGACAATTCGGCGTCGAGGACCAGGGGTGGGTCGCCTGGTTTGTCATCGCTGCCGTGACTGGGCAGCCAATCACCATCTATGGCGATGGCAAACAGGTGCGCGACGTGCTATGGGTGGAAGATCTGTTGGACCTCTTCCAGGCAGCAGTAGAGCACATTGACGTGGCTGCTGGACAGGTCTACAACGTGGGTGGTGGGCCGCAGAATATCCTTGCGGTCTGGAACGACTTGGGGCCGATGCTGGAGGCGTTGCTGGGGCAAGAGATCGACGTGGCGCGCGATGATTGGCGTCCCGGCGATCAGCGCATCTTTGTGGCCGATATTCGCAAGTCCAGTCGCGAATTGGGATGGCAACCTCACGTGACAACGGAGGAGGGCATCCGCCGTCTTTACGAATGGGTGGTCGCCAACAAGCGCCTGTTCACATTCGAATGACCAGTGGTCCCAGTGAAGGTGGCCTATCAGTAGTTGCTGTCCTCCCGGGTGTCCATGCCACGTTTCTATCCAAGGGGTGGCTCTCTCTGGGTCTACTTCTTCCGTCCCTTACCAAGTGAATGATGTCTGAGCGCCACGCGGCAGTACCCGGCTGGTTTCCCTATCTGGACCTGGCTTGCGTTTCTGTGGCTGGTGGCTTGTGGTATGCCTTTCCCTGTGTGGGACCCTGGCCACTGGTTCTTGCATTGGCGCCTTGGGCGGTCCGGTTTGCACTGGTGGGACGGTTCACCCGCCGAACTCCTTTTGACCCTCCTGCCGCACTGTTTCTCCTGAGTGCAGTAGTGGCCATCTGGGCGGCGTATGATCGTCCGGCTGCCCTGGCCAAATTCTGGCAGATCGTGGGGGCACTGTTGCTCTTCTACGCTCTGGTCAACGCGGGGTCACAGGCTCGTGTGCGAGAGTGGTTTCTCACAGTGTTCGGTTCGGCACTAGCGTTGTACTTTTTGGTCACCAACTGGGATACCTACACAGCCAAAATCGCCATACTGACCCGGCTGGGACAGAATCTGCAGGCTCTGTTGCCATCGATCCCTGGCCCGCGCTGGAATCCCAATGTGATCGCAGGGGTGCTGGTCACCCTGTTACCGTTCGCAGGGCTGGCAGTTGTGCATTCGTTGCGGAAGCTGAGATCCGCTCCCAGGCCCCGCGGTCTCGGGCCATGGCTCGAGACGGCCGTAGCCTTGGGTGCACTTGTTTTGATGTCTGTAGCCTTTGTGCTGACAACCTCGAGAGCGGCTTGGCTAGCGTTCGCAGGCGTTTTGCTGTTCACAGGTCTGTGGCTCATCTCGGAACGGTTGAGTCGGAGCAGGGCGGTACGGCGGATGTGGCTGTTGCCCGTACTGCTGGCGTTGGTGCTGATAGTCGTCGCAGCCATCGGCATCGCATGGCCCGGAGGCCCTGTGGCACTGCTAGAACTGCTCCCGGGACCGAATCCAGCCTTCAGCCGTGTGGCGCTGTTGCAGAACACACCGATGCTCCTTCATGACTACCTTTTGACCGGTGCCGGGCTCGATAGCTTTATGATGCTCTACTCGACCTACGTCCTGCAGCTCCATGTTGGGTTTCTTACTCACAGCCACAACTTCTATTTGAATGTAGTGGTCGAACAGGGCATCTTGGGGCTGCTTGCCTTGATCTGGATGTGGGTCCTGTTTGCCCGGGCTGTCTGGCGAGAGGGAGTGCAACGTGGCTTTTCCCGCGAATCGGGTGGGCTGGGCGCAGCGACATTATCCCTGACCGCGATTCTCCTGCACGGACTGTTTGATAATGCGTTGTACGGCAGCGGCGGACTCTTTGTGCTCTTTGCCCCTCTGGCTTTTGCTGTCCCATTTCTTCCAGAGCGTCGTCAACGGGTGGCGCCCTGGCGAATGTGGTTATTCCCAGCGGGCGCCATCGTTCTCCTGGTTCTGGTGCTGGTCCGGCGCGACCCTCTTTTGTCACTCCTTTACTCAAACCTGGGGGCTGTGCGTCAGAGTCAGGCGGAACTGGGTGTCTATTCCTGGCCCGAATGGCCGATCCAGGATGCAGTGCGCCGGGAGATCGACCTTGGCCAGTCGATCACTGACTTTGAGCGAGCCCTGGAGTATGATCCCGGCAACCCGACGGCCAACCGTCGACTGGGAATGATCGAGCTCTCCTTGGGTGAGTATGAGGATGCGCTGGTTCACCTGGAAGCTGCCTATGCCGCCGAACCTGGCAGCGTGACCAACCGCCAGTTGCTGGGTGAGGCCCTATTGGTGAATGGCCGGCTGGAGGAAGGGCGTGCGTTGTGGGCGGGACTGAGCAACGAACAGGACCAGTTGAATCAACGTATCTTTTGGTACGAGCACATCGGCGATGTTGAGCGCGCAGAATGGCTGCGCCAGGCGGCAGAAGGACCATGAGTGGCCTGAGGATCTACATTTCCCGCCAGGCCAGCAGTTTGGGCCGCTACCTGTGGGAGCAATTGATACTCACCCTGCTGGGCTGGATACCCACCGTCGTGGGCATTGGACTCCGGGCCTTTATCTATCGGGCGATCATGCGCCTGGAGGGCCTCGTCGCCATCGAGCGGGGTGTGCGCATTCGTTTTGCTGATCAGATCCGTCTGAGCCAGGGCGTCTACCTGGACGAGGGTGTGTACCTTCACGCCTGTCCGGCGGGCATCCAGATCGGCGAGAACACTTTCGTCATGCACCACGCCGAGCTGCACGTCTACAATTTTCGTGACCTGCCCAGCGCTGGCATTACCATCGGGCAGGATAGCCTCATTGGCGAGTTCAACGTCCTGCGCGGCCAGGGCGGCGTTTCCATCGGCGACCGGGTCTACACTTCACCGTTGGTGCAGATGCTTGCCGTGAACCACGTCTTCTTGGACCCATCGCGACCCTTTGTCGAGCAGGGCATCACCGCCGAGGGCATCGTCGTCGAGGACGACGTCTGGATCGGCGCGGGGGCCATTGTCACCGATGGCGTGCGGATCGGCCGCGGTGCCGTCGTGGCCGCTGGCGCGGTGGTCACCGGTGACGTGCCGCCCCACAGCGTCGTAGCAGGCATTCCGGCCCGCGTGGTCAAGACCATCACCGGCGACGATCCACCGCCAGATGCAAAAGTCTACTTCTAGTGTTGGGTGCAAACTGCGATGGACCTGCATCTGTGCGCTGGTGACCATCCTGGTGGGTTGGGCCAATGGGGCCGGCGTGCGCTCCGGTGCTCGCCCTGACTTGACTACAAGCCTGGATGACCTACGGTGGAATGTCGAGTGCGTGGACTGTCCAAAGGACGTTTTCCATATAGGCGACCGTGGCTTGGTCCTGGATTCTGCCGGTCATCCACATATCGCCTATGTGGGCGACTATGTGTACTATGCCAGGTACGACGGTGCCAACTGGTACATCGAGATTGTAGACGAGGCACCTGAGATCAAGTTTGCGCTGTTTCAAGCCTCTGCCTCCTTGGCTCTGGATGAAAGCGAAATGCCACACATCAGCTATCTGAGTCCCGACTATAGTGCCGTCCTCTATGCGCACAGAACAGCCAACGGGTGGGAAAAACAAACGGTCGGCACGGCCTCGTCAGGACAGTGGATCGGTCATGAGACAGGCCTGGCTCTGGATGCTGAGAACCGGCCACACATCAGCTACGCTGATTATGGTGTGCTCAAGTATGCCTCATGGTCCGGCAGCGAGTGGGAGATCCAGAAAGTTGACAGTTCGGGCTGGGCAGAGAACTACATCTCGTTGGCGCTGGACAGCGATGATACGCCCCACATCAGCTACTTCCAGGTCCGCAGCAGCAGCATCGCATATGTGAGATATGCCTACTGGACCGGCAGTAGCTGGCAGACCGAAACTGTCGATGGATCGGGCTATCTGGGCGAGTTCAACTCCCTAGACTTGGATAGCACCGGCACTCCGCACATCAGCTATCTGGACTACACCCACAACCAGCTCAGATATGCGTATCGGTCGAGCAGTGGCTGGCAGATCCAGGTGGTGGATGCATCGGAATGGTTTGGCGGTTTCACGTCCATTGCTATCGATAACGAGGACAACCCGCATATCAGTTACACCGACGAGAACGACGAGGCCAAGTATGCCCACTGGAACGGCAGCACCTGGGAGATACGAAGCATCGAGGGTCGCGCTTGGTACAGTTCGATCGCCCTTGATAGCGGACAGATACCCCATATTGCCTATTTTGGATGGGGTGAACGAGGCCTCAGGTATGTGCGCTGGGTCGAAGACCAGTGGGAGGCGCAGACCGTAGCGAAAACGTTGCAGGTCGGTCGCTATACCTCCCTGGCGCTGGGTGCTGGTGGCAGCCCCCACATAGGCTATACGGTTCCGAGCCACCAGTGGCTCCAGTGCGCTCACCGGACGCAGGACGGCTGGGATGTACAAGTCGTGGATGCGATTGGCAGTACCGGAGGGTACACAGACTTGACGCTGGATGGTGAAGGCGTGCCTTGCATTTCCTACTATGCAGGCCAAACCGGCGACCTCAGATTTGCGTATCTAGCCAGCGATGCCTGGATCACAGAAACTGTAGACTGGGTGGGTGATGTAGGCGCCTATGGCTCTTTGGCATTGAATGACCTCGGCAACCCCAGTATCAGTTATTACAATCGCACTCGTGGCGACCTTCTGTATGCACGTTGGACGGGCGTGACCTGGCTCACAGAGACCGTGGACAGCGCTGGGGATGTGGGCCTGTATACGTCGCTGGCTCTGGATGATGTTGGCAGCCCACATATCAGCTATCTGGACCGCAGCCATTCCGATCTCAAGTATGCGCATTGGACTGGGGGAGCTTGGATCTCGGAAACGGTGGACACTATTGGTAGCCCAGGTTCCTATACCTCTCTGGCCCTGGATGGTGCCGGCAGTCCCCACATCAGCTACTATGAGGGCACCAACGGCGATCTCAAGTACGCCCGCCTGGTACATGGTGCCTGGCTGACGCAGACGGTGGACAGCGCTGGGGATGTGGGCAGCTACAGCTCTCTAGCCCTGGACAGCGTCGGCAATCCCCACATTAGCTACTCTGGAAACAAGGCTGGCGGCCTCAGATACGCGCACTTGGTGGGCGGAGAGTGGATGACCCAGACCGTGGACACCGACTGGAATGTAGGGAGTTACACATCCCTGGCCCTGGACAGCGCTGACCTTCCCCGAATCAGCTACCATGACGGGAACCTTTTCGATCTGCGCTACGTGGTGGCGACGTCGGAGCGGGCCTATCTTCCCTTGATCTGGCATTGCGTCCCGTAAGCATGCTCAGTCGTGACATCCGAGAGCATTAGTACTCCAACCAGTGCTCGGGTACCGGATCTGCCGTGCCTTCCGCGAGCGGGCTGTGTTGCCCAAAACCAACGCGGATCTTCCTCACGAATATGAACAACTGGCCTGCCTCTAAATCGACCGTCAACCTAGGGTGGCAGGCCCTGGCCTGGATGCGCTGAGGGGTGACTTGGCAAACTGTAGAGGAGCCGTGGGCGAGAAATCTAGAGTGATGCGGGCACTGCCGATACACGGCGGGCTCCTGGCTTTCCTGGCAGCCTTCCTGCTATCTGCATGGCCGGGCGAGCCCAGCCTGGCCCAGAGCCCGCCGGGTTGGTCAGTCCCCAGTCCGATCTCGGCGTCTGACGAACAGAGCTCGAACCCGGCGATCACGGCTGATACTGGCGGAGGAGTTCATGTTTTTTGGTCTGGACGGCCCTTGGGCTCCTCCTCCGAACCACGGGTGCTTATCTACGTCCGCTACGGGGAGGAGGGCTGGACAGAGCCGACAGACGTGATGGGCTCCCCGGATCAACTCGAGGCGTTGTACGCGGACTGTGTTGTCGACCGAGCAGGCAGGCTGCATCTCTCCTGGCTCGCTCCAAATCAGGGACCCTTTGGTCGATTGTACTATTCCTGGGCTCCGGCAACGGATGCTATGTCTGCCCGCTCCTGGCAGGCCCCTGTCCGTATTGCGGACGGCACCTATGGGGGTGACCTGGCCATCGACCCTGAGGGGCGACTGCACCTGGTCTATGCCAGCGTTGAAGATGCAGCGGGCATCTGCCATGTCTCGTCGGACGACAACGGGGATTCGTGGGGGCTGCCAAGTTGCATTCCCCGCGAGTACGCGCTCCGCGACCAGGAGTCCGAGGTCAACCCGCGCCTGGCAATTGACAGCCACGGGTTCCTCCATGTAGTGTGGATGCTGCACGACTATTCTCCTCGTTCGCAGTTGGCCTACAGCAGCCGCGCCGTGTATTATGCCCGGTCTCTTGATGGCGGCCAGTCGTGGAGCGACTTTGCCCCCATCGACGAGGTGGAAAGCCGTCAGGAGCACGACGGCCTGCAACCAGGCTGGGGCAACGTCACTGTAGATCATGAGGACCGGGTTCACATCGTGTGGGTTGGGAGCGCCGATATGTACCGTTACCACCAGTGGTCTGGTGACGGCGGCGTGACCTGGACGACTCCCCAGGTCATGATCGCAACCGGTGGCTACAACGGCTGGCAAGGACTGGCGGTCGATGCGGGCGGGGAGCTGCATGTGGCGTGGCCGTCGCTCAGCGGCGTGGAGTACACCTACTGGAACGGCAGCGCCTGGTCTTCACCGGTTCTGCTGAGTGACGTCTCTGGACCCCATTTTGCCCAGGCGGCGGTGGCGCTGGGCAACCAGTTGCATGTGGTCTGGCAGGATCACGGAGGAAGCCTTCCGCTGGATCAGCCCGGACTGATTGTGCATGCGTTGCTACAGACCGATGCAGGTGGCCTCGAGCCCCGACCGCTGCCTACGGTGCGCGTGCCTGCCGGGCCCGCAGCCACGATCGTCCCCACGCAGATACCTACGCAGGCCGCTTCGCTGCCAACCTCGACTGCCATACTGTTGATTGAACCATTGGGGCCGGTCTCTGACCCGGCAAGTCCTGTTCTCATCGGTGTGATTCCGGCGATTCTCCTGCTCATCCTCGTAGTCGTGCTTGGTTTGTGGAAGAGACGATGAGTGAACGGACTTGTCTCGAAATGACCGTGTTCGGCAGTGTCGAAAGCGGTGGGCGGCTGCCGCATATCCACCCGGGGCGTTCCCGCGGCATGGATGATGCTCGCGGCTGAAGGAAGGGAGCAGGACTTGGATACGATTCGGAGATGCGCTCGCTGTATTCTTCCTGCGAGCCTGCCCAGTGTAGAGCTTGATCAACAGGGTGTCTGCAGCCACTGCAGGGCCTATGATCGTTTGATGGCCGACTTGGAGGCCACCAGTGCCCAGCGGGCGGAGCAATTTGCGCAGTTGCTGGATTGGGCGAGAGCGGCAGGCCGCCCATATGACTGTTTGGTTCCGCTCAGCGGTGGCAAGGACAGCACGTATGTCCTTTACCTGTGCAGCCAGGTCTATAAACTGAAGTGCTTGTGCGTGACGCTGGATAACGGGTACCTGTCGCAGTACGCCCGGTCGAACATTGAGAGCGCCCTGCGGACTATCGGTGCAGATCACGTCATCTATCGGGTTGATCGCTATACAATGATAGATCTGTACCGGCTGTTCCTCGAAAAGTGTGGCATGTTCTGCCCGGCCTGCAACCGGGGCATTGGTGTGACCATGCAGGCGATAGCCCGGGGATTTCGGGTGCCGCTGGTGGTCACCGGCCATGGCAAGATCCCCACCTATCTGAGCGATGGCCGGATGCCCGAGGTTTTTGAGGGAGGAGACGCGAGCTTTTTCGGGGAGGTTCTCCGAGGCGAGCCCATCGAGGATCGCGCAGCGGCCTTGACCCTGTATCCCAGTCAACAGACGGCCCTGGACCGGGCGGCAAACCGGGCTGCGAGGCTGTTCCCTCGAGGGTTGCCAACCAGGGCTTGGTGGTCCTTTCACAGCAGGGTACGGAGAGCGCTCAGATCCTCAGGTCTGGAAAAGCACCCGGAGCCCACGGTGTTGGACTTGTACGACTATGTGGATGCACCCGAAGACGAGGTCAAGCGCACCCTTGCTGAAGAGATGGGCTGGCGTGCGCCAGCGGACAGGTATGAGCATATTGACTGTGAGGTCATAGACCTCAAAGTCTACGTCCAAACTCTCAAGTTCCCCGAGCTGACGCCGACCACGATCTCGCATAGCGGCTTGGTCCGGGCCGGCCGCATGTCGCGAGAGGAAGCGCTGTCCATCGAGCGCGAACAACTGGGCAATACTAAGGTGCCGGAGGTGCTCGACACCTTCCTGTCCGACATTGGTCTGAGCCGTGGTGAGTTCGAGTGGTATGCGCGCGAGTGGCAAGCCGCCGACCAATTTCGCGCGTCGAGCTCGCGCGGCGGGTAACTCCAGCAGCGTAGGACAGGAATGAATTTGATTGGCCATCTAGGAGAACTGAATACCTATCGCGCGCTGCTGCGGATGTGGACGCTGCGCGAGATCAAGATCCGCTACAAGCAGTCGCTCCTGGGTGCTGCGTGGGCTGTACTCCAGCCCTTGGTTTTGATGATCATGTTCACTGTGGTCTTTTCCTACTTTGCCAGGGTGCCTACCGATGGCGTGCCCTATCCCATCTTCTCCTATACTGCGGTGCTGCCCTGGACCTTTTTCGCGACGTCGATCTCTTTTGCTGTGCCCAGCCTGGTGACCAACATGAATCTCGTGACCAAGATCTACTTCCCCCGCGAGATTCTGCCGGTGGCCGCAGTGGTGGCGGCCTTTGTCGATTTCCTGGTGGCCTCAATGGTGTTTCTGGGGTTGATGGTTGTCTACCGTGTGCCGTTGCGGGCTACCCTGTTGTGGGTGCCAATCATCCTCGCCGTACAGGTCATGCTGACCCTGGGTGTGGTGCTGACTGCTGCTACCCTCAACGTGTGGTATCGGGATATCCGCTTCGTGGTGCCGCTCGGTATGCAACTGTGGATGTACGCCAGCCCTGTGATCTATCCGGTGACCTTGGTCCCTGAACAGTGGCACACCCTGTACATGCTCAACCCGATGGCCGGCATCATCACCTCCTACCGTCGCGTTATCCTCCAGGGCCAGCTGCCCGAGATGCAGTATCTGGGGCTCAGCGCCGCCGTCGCCCTGTTGGGGATGCTGCTGGGCTATCGCTACTTCAAGCGTTCTGAGAGCCGGTTCGCCGATGTCATCTAAGGTGCCGAGGTCCGCTGCCATTCGCTTTGACAACGTGTCCAAGGTGTACCAACTTGGCGAGAGCCGGCGCAGTCTGCGAGAAGCGATCGTCGGTCTTGGCCGGGGTCTCAGGTCTCGGCGGTCCGGCGGTGCGGATGTCGTGCTGTGGGCCCTGCGGGATGTCAGCTTTGAGGTCGCGCGTGGCGAGGCGCTGGGCATCATCGGACCCAATGGCGCTGGCAAGACCACCATCCTGAAACTGCTGTCCCGGATCACCGAGCCCACCAGTGGGCGTATCGACGTCAGCGGTCGCGTATCGGCGCTCATCGAGCTGGGTGCTGGCTTCCATCCCGACCTGACGGGCCGGGAGAACATCTACCTCAATGCGGCCATCCTGGGCCTATCCCAGAAGGAGACCGCACGACGCTTTGACAGCATTGTCGCCTTTTCCGGTCTGGAGCGTTTCATCGACACTCCGGTCAAGCGCTACTCGTCGGGCATGTACGTCCGCCTGGGCTTTTCGGTGGCAGCCCACGTCGAGCCGGATGTGCTGCTGGTGGATGAGGTCCTGGCGGTGGGTGATGTGCAGTTCCGCCAGCGCTGTGCCGAGCGCATGCGCAGCCTGCGCGAGAACGGCACCACGATGGTCTTCATCTCGCACAACATGCACATGGTGCGAACCATGTGCGATCGCGCTCTGCTCCTCTCGGAAGGGAGAGTGTGCGTCCAAGGTGAGCCCTCACGCGTCATCTCAGCCTACGAGAAGCTACTGGTTTCCGACGCATTCGGCGAGCCACAGGACGTGATTCACCATCCGGCGTCTTACACTGGGGTTGGATTGTTATTGAAATCGGTTGAAGTGCTCCCTGTGGACCCCGCCGTAGATGGTGCGTTTGCCAGCGATCGGGCCGCACAGATACGAGTCCATTACGGTGCGCCAGAAGAACAACCGATCGGTCGGATCTACGTTAAACTGGTCCGAGAGGATGGCACTGTCTGCAGCTTGGTGCATTCCGGCATGCATGCCAAAGCGGATCCGGGCTTGCACCAGCTGGTGGGAGACGGCATCATCACGGTTTCGTATCGACCCCTGCAGTTGGCGGGTGGAACCTACAGCGTCACAATTGGTGTTACGGATGTCACCGACAGCTTGGTTATCGCGTCGGGACAGTCCGCACCGTTCCAGGTCCATGGTCCGGATGCAACCCTTGTCCAAGGCGTCTATGTTCCATCAATTCACTGGGCAGTGCAGCCAGCCGGGCCTGCAGAACCACTGGCCACTGGGTAGATGCGATGTACCGAGTCCTGGCCATGAGGGATGTGTTCAGGTGTGTAACATGGAGAGTGGATGTCCGGATGAAGACTTGGGCAAGGGGCCTTCTTTGGATCGTCGATGGATGGTGGCACGGGCTCAGGACCGGTTTTGTCCAGACTTATGTGCACCGCTGAAAATGGACTGCAACCACAATACCGGCCTGTGATAGTCAAACTAGCTACCTGGCACTTTACCAAGAAAAGGTTGACCGACGGGCTCTAATCGAGTAGAGTTGTTTATCGCCATAAGCAACCTTACTCGGAGTAGACCCATGTCAGCCAACCGCCTGTATCATACCTGGTTTGAGCGAATTTGGCAACTGCTTCCTGACGAACGCATCACGCGGCTGAGGAACTTGGTCTGGTTGATGGTCGGGATCTATCAGAGCCAATCGGTCTATCAGAGCCATATCGCTAGCAAGATTCCGGGCCGAGCCAAGGAGCTCAGCATCGTTCGGCGCCTGAGCCGGTTCCTAACTAGCCCGGCCATCCGAGTGCGTGAATGGTATGAGCCTATCGCCAGGAACTTGCTTCAGTCTATGGCCCAGACTGTGGGCGAGATTCGGCTGATCGCAGATGGGACCAAGGTGGGGTTTAGCCATCAGCTGTTGATGATCGCCATCGCTTATCGCCGCCAGGCATTGCCGATTGCCTGGACCTGCGTCCGGTGTGCCAAAGGGCACAGCAGTGCCAACAAGCAATTGGCCTTGCTGGCCTATGTACGCAAGTTGATCCCGAAAGACGTGCCCATTCTTCTGGTTGGAGACAGTGAGTTTGGCGCTGTGCCTGTCATCCGTCGGTTGGGAAAGTGGAACTGGGACTATGTGCTGCGACAAAAGTCGAACCATCAGGCCAAACTCGCCAGCAGCAACATCTGGCAACGCTTGGGCGATTTGATCCAGAATTCAGGGCAGAGTACGTGGCTGGGACCAGCTCTCTTGACGGCCAAGCATGCCCATCCGGTCAATCTGCTGCTCCACTGGAAAATGGGCGAGGATGAGCCCTGGCTCTTGGCCACTAACTTGCCTGGGCGGTAAGACACTGCAGGCCTACCGCCGCCGTATGTGGATTGAAGAGATATTGGGCGACCTGAAGGGAAATGGGTTTGATCTGGGAAGCACTCATCTACGTCATTTCGGTCGTTTATCTCGCTTGACTTTGGCTGTGTCTCTACTGTGCGTGTGGCTCGTTTCAACGGGAGCGCGGGGCATCAAGAAGGGCCAGCGCCATTGGGTCGATCGCAAGGACGGCCGTGATTTGAGCATCTTTCGTATTGGCTTTCGGTTGACCGACAGACGTCCAATCAACAATCTACCAATCTCTATTCCTGTGTGCCCTGTGTATGGCTGCAAACTGTCAGATAGCTAGATAGTCAAACCGCATTATCGCGGCTCTGATATCGGCCGGCAGTTCAGTCCTCGACTTGGGCTCGGGTGCGCATTCGGTGGCAACCCATCTCGGACCAGGGTGCGAATACCAGCCCTGCGACGTCGTAAAGACCTCAGATGATGTACTCCTTTGCGACCTTAATGCTGGGTTTTATCCCGACGTCCAAAAGATCTACGACTATGCAGTTGGTAGCGGGGTGCTGGAGTATATTCGACGGCCTTCTGAGTTTCTCGCCAAGGTAGCAGCCCTGGACCACGAGGTATTTGTTTCCTATCCATCCTGGCAGCCTGGCAGCTCAAGGTACAGGCGTGCGATTCGAGGCTGGGTCAACCACAGGTCAGAGGCAGAGCTGGCCAGGCTGCTTGATGCTCTCCGTCTTCCATGGATGATTGCAGGCTGCTGGAACAATCAAGTTATCTTGTAGCTGCGAAGGAAGTTGATCTGATGGGGCTGGCTGGCTTGTCAGGGGGATTCCGAGTGAGTTTTACGTCGATGGCATGTGGAAGGATCCCACTCCTGTGAATGTTGGGGTTCTTGGATACTATGGATATGGGAACGCCGGTGACGAGATCATCTTCGACACACTGAGGCACTTCCTGGAGCCTCATCGCCTGTTTCCGATCCAGATCCCCTTTCGCTATAGCGAGGAGTCGATCGAGCGGCTTAATAACTTTGATTTTCTCATCCTGGGAGGGGGCGGGCTGTTTCAGAAGGCGCCACTGAGCCCCTTTGATTCTTTCGACCGGTGGATGAGCAGGCTGAAGGTTCCCATTGGCGTACTGGGATTGGGGGTTGAGAGACTGGACCCGCAGTTCGAGGCGGCAACCCATCAGCTGTGTGAGCGAGCAACTTTTTTTGTGGTCCGGGATGAGGAAAGTCAGCGGCTGGTAGGCCATCCCAAGGTCCAGGTTGCCCCGGATCTGACCTTCTACCGTCCGCGCCGGGCCGAGATAGGGCAGCGCGCCGTCGATGGGATCCTCTGCGGGGTCAATCTACGCCCTATTCACGCCGGGGTCTCGGATTGGATGGACGCTGTTCAGGCGTTGCCCTGCCGGAAGCGAGCCGTCTTGCTCTCCACGCATCCTGCAATGGGAGAGCGGGAGACCCTGCTGGTCATCGATCCGGAATGTCCTGATCACTTCTCTGTGGACGCCTATGCTGATCTCGATCTGATGGTGGTCACCGCCTTTCACGCGGCGGTCTTTGCCATCCAGAACGGGGTGCCGGTCATCGCCATCAACTACAACCCAAAGGTGCGCCGCTTGATGGAGGCAGTAGGGCTGGTTGACTATGTGCTGGAGTGGCAAGAGTGGGGGTACCTAAGGCCGTGCTACGAACAGGTGCTTCGGAACAGAGATGGTATCCGGCGCCAGATGTTGGACCATACTTCCTGGGCGGAGACGGAGTTGCAGGAGCTGCTGCAAAGAGTCCGACAGGAGATTGAGAAGGTAGGAGACGCGGCGCTGACCGTGCGTTCCAGCGAGCGGGGTTCGCCCATGGTGTCGATCATTGTCCTCGGCTCGGATTCGTCGCAGGAGTCGTTGGCGACGACGGTTCACTCCTGTCTGGACCAGAGCCACGCCAATGTGGAAGTCCTGTGGACCGGCAGCAGTGATGAGTGGAGTCACCTGGTTCAGACCCTGCCTGCAGATGGGCGCATGCGCCCTTTGGGAGCGGAGGAACGGGATACAGGACAAGCAGTGGCGGTACTCGGGAGTGCAATTGGAAGCTATGTGACATGGCTCCGGGCGGGCGACTGGTTGGTGGCTGACGCAATTGCTACGCTTGTGGGCGCCCTGGAGGCCAGACCAGTGGCCGCTCTAGCCTATGCCGATCATTATGTTGCGCACAGTGGCATCATCGAGTACAAGGTAAGTGCAGGGGATGGGCGTGCCACGGACTCTAGCCCTTTCTCGGAACCCTGTTGTCTCATCCGGCGGGATGGGTCAGAGCAGCTCCTGGCTCCAAAGCCACTTAACCGCTGGCGTCGCACAGAAGCCGCCAGAAACTCGGTGTATGTTCCGCATGGCCTTCTGTACCGACCGGCTACAGAAGGCGAGCTGCACATGTACCGGAGTGCCCTGGCCTACGGCCGTGGTGAAATGCCAACAGCGCAGCGGCACCTGAGCCGGGCGCTGGAAAAAGAGCCTAGTCTGTCAGGGACCCGGGGGCAGGGCGTGGTCGCCTTGCTTGAAGCGGTTGCTCGCCAGGCCAGTGCGGTGGACCGACCTGAGGAATACGTCGACCTGGTGTTTGGAAACCTGCCAGAGGATGCCAAGAGATTCCGCTTGCTGAAACGTCGGCTGCGCGCGCGTCTGGCTATGGCTCGTCTGTATGCAGCCAATAGTTGCCGAGACTGGGCTGGAGTCCTTCAGGCTGCCAGGCACGCTATCCCGGATGATCCCTCTTGGCTTCGCAACCGGGGGGTTTGGGTGATTCTACTGCGGGCAACCCTGGCCATGATCCTGCCAGGCTGGCTTGCCAGTCGATCAGAGGTCCGGTTGCGGGGCCGTCGGCCGAGTTCGCAAGATGCTGATTAGTGTCGTCATCCCGACCCACAACATGGCGGACTTTGTCCATTATGCGATAGATAGTGTGCTGAGGCAGACCTATCCGCAGTTGGAGGTCATTGTCGTGGATGATGCCTCCGAGGATGCGACGGCCGAGGTCGTCGCGTCCATCCAGGACCCCAGGCTGCGCTTGGTGCGCCACCGGGCACAGCGCGGCCCATCCGCGGCGAGGAACAGCGGGATCCGGACAGCAATGGGTGACCTCATTGCCTTCCTCGATGCGGACGACCTGTGGCTACCAGCCAAGCTGGCCCAGCAGGTCAAAGTCTTTGAGCAGGATCCCCAGGTGGGCTTGGTATACTGTGGCGTGCACGAGGTGGACTGTGATCTGAGCTTCCTGCGGACGCCGCCAGCCGGGGATCGCTGGCCGCCAGCGGGCGAGGCAGCGTTTGAACGGGTGGCGCGGCGCCAGCCCTTCATCCTGGCTCCTTTGAGCTCTATGGTCGTGCGCAGGTCCTGTTTTGACGAGGTCGGCCTGTTTGACGAGGCTATCGTGCAGGCGGAGGAGTGGGATTTGGTCCTCCGCCTGTCGCTCAAGTGGAACGTGCACTGTGTGCCCGAGCCTTTAGTCCTCTACCGGATGGGTGGCTATTTCGTGCCCGAGAAGCGACGCGGGCGCGGCATCTTTGAGGCTCACCGAACAACCATCGAACGCGGGTTCTCGCGCGTTGATCACACGCCTCGCTGGCGCGCGCTCGAGCTGGAGCTGCTGCTCCAGAATCTGTGGTCGGCGGCTCTGTACGCCTATGCTGTCGGGCAGCGCGAAGAAGCCTGTTTGTACATTGAGCAGATCGTTGCCGAGGACCCTCGTTGGCCCGGCCTTACGGAGCCTAGGATGGTCGACTCCGTAGCCTATGCTTCCCTGCTGCTCTACGATACCGTGACACCGCTCGAGGAAGCGCTGTCCTTCATCCGCTACGTCTTTGCCCACCTGCCGGCCTCGGTGCGACCTTCGGACCGGTGGTGCGGCAAAGCCCTGGGGTTGGCCTGCGTGATCTGTGCCTTTGACGGCTATCCACGGGGGGAGATCCGGCGTGTATGGCAGGGGGTTTTCGGGGCCATTTGGTACGATCCTTCCTGGCTCAGCAACTGGGGACTGCTGAAGCTGCTATTCAAGGTTATACCGCGCAAGAGACCGGTGGTGGATCCGCTGTTGGCAAAAGATGCTGTGCACTCCGTGCAGGAGGCGGCTGGCTAGAGTGCGGCAGAGGTTAGTAGTGGAACCACTAGTCGTTGATCGCGCTCACTTCATAGACGTGCTTACCTCTCGATTCCCAGAGATCGATCGCGGGAGTGGGTGGGCGCTCGATCTGAGCTGCGGCACCCAGGGGATGGCCGGGGACACCCAGGACCAGCTTGAGGCCAGGGGCTACTCGTGGGTGGGTGTCGATGTCGACCTAGGCAGGGCTTCTGTCCTCGCTGATAGTCATTCCTTGCCGTTTGCCGATAACAGCTTTGACCTGGTCGTGTCGGTGGCGGCCCTTGAGCACATGCGCCGGCCCTGGCGTGCGGCGCGAGAACTCGGAAGGGTCGCCAGGCCGGCGTCCCTGTTTTGCGGGACGGTTGCCTTCATGGAGCCTGAGCATTCTGACAGCTACTTTCACATGAGTCATCGTGGCATCGAATCTCTCCCGGAGGGAGCCGGTTTTGAGCCGATCTACACTTGGCCGGGATGGCATGTCTTTGAAGCGATCGCCTGGTTCAACTTTGTAGAGCGTGCCGGGCGGACACCGGTGTTGTACCGGCCCGCGGCCTGGCTCGCCCGGGCTACAGCTCGCGTCACGCATCGGCTGCACGACAGCAGAGATGGCTTTGGCGTTCGGGATCGGACGGAACACTCGCTCGATCGCCTGCGCTTCTCACCCGCGATCGGTCTTGCTGCGAGAAGGATCTGATGCCGAAGGGAGAGCAACCAGCCATGGCGCCGCAGGTCAGTGTCGTTATGCCCGTCTACAATGGCGAGGCCTTTATCGCCGAGTCTATTGCCAGCGTATTGGCCCAGACCTACCCCCACTGGGAGCTGATCGTCGTGGACGACGGCTCCACCGACGGCACGGCGGGCATTGTGGCAGGGTTCGACGATCTCCGCATCCGCTTTACCTACCAGGAGAACCAGGGGCTGGCCGCGGCGCGCAACGCCGGGATCCGCCTGGCGAGGGGCGAATTCTTGGCGTTCCTCGACGCCGACGACCTGTGGGCCCCGCAGTTCTTGCAGACCTGTGTGGGCTATCTGTCCGGGCAGCGCGACGTCGCGGCGGTGTGCACTGCGAGCCGCATGATCGATCCCCAGGGTCGGACCCTGCTCCAGCGAGGTGATGCCTCCTGGTCGGGACTGGAACTGCACGGGCGCCTGCTGGAAGGGGGCTTCTTTCCAACCAACGCCGTCCTGGTGCGGGCCCCGGCCGTGCGGGAGGTGGGTCTGTTCGACACCGGCCTCCAGGGCCGGGGAACGGAGGACTGGGACCTGTGGCTGAGAATCACCGAGCGGTTTTTGATGGACGGGCTGGCGGTGTCCCTGGCCAGCTATCGGGTCTATCCCGGCAGCATGGCCACAGATGCCGCCGGGATGCACGACAACCGCATGTCGGTGCTGGCCAAGCGATTTGGTCCGCCGGATGGGGAGCCGGTTTCGTGGATCGAGGACAAGCGCCGCGCCTATGGTTTCGCCTATCGAACCACGGCGCTGAGCCACATCCAGCAGGGCCAGCCGGGTGAGGGCTGGCGGTTCCTGGGCCAGGCGGTGGACGTATATCCCCCTCTGTTGGAGCGAGTGGACACCTTCTATGAGCTGGCCTGCGGCGATCAGCCGCGGGGCTACCGCGGCCAGGCCGGTCTGCTGGACCTCGAAGCCAGCGCTGCCGAGATGTTCCGGTGTCTGGATGACATGTTTACTCAAGCTCGCCCACCGGTGACCGCCCTGCGCCAGCCTACCTATGGCAACGCCTACCTTGCCCTGGGCATGCTCGCCGACCGGGCGGGCGACTGGCAGGCCGCGCGGCGCTACCTGTGGCGGGCGGCCCGGCACGATCCCAGGCTGGTCTCGGGCTCCTTTCTGCGTCGACTGGTCAAGGTCTCGGCCGGGAAGCGGCTGGCCGGTCTCTTGAAGAGTCTCTGCGAGCCGGCGGATTCCTGGGCTCGTGCTGAGCCGGGAGAGGCTCCCGGCAGAGAGAGGGCCTAGGCCGTGCGCATTCTGTTCCTGTCCAATCTCTACCCGCCGCATGAGTTGGGGGGAATGGAGCTACGTTGCCAAGAGACTGTAGATCGGCTACGGGCGCGCGGACACGTCTGCCACGTGCTCACCAGCCGCTATGGCGTGAACGGCCTGCCTGCACCCAAAGAAAGCATTACGCGGGTGTTGCACTTGCAGGCTGACATCTACCACTACCGCCCGCTCGACTTTTTCTGGCGGCGCCCGTGGCAGGAGTGGGCCAACCGGCGCGCGCTGTGCCGGGCGCTGGACCGGTTTCAGCCGGACGTTGTGTTCATCTGGGGGATGTGGAACCTTTCAAGGCAGATAGCTCACTGGACCGAGCAGTGGGCGGATGGGCGGGTAGCGTATGCCATCGCGGGTTATTGGCCTATGGAGCCGGACGCCCACGAGGCCTATTGGCAGCGGACTGCTCGCCGTTCCAGGGCCAGAGTGCTGATGGTACCAGCCAGCTGGTTGGCCCTGCGCTTGCTGGCACGGGAGAAAGCCACCCGTCCCCTGGCGCTGGACCAGGTCGCCTGCGTGAGCGAATACGTTCGCCGCAAGCTGACCGACGCTGGGGCCCTGCCCCATGGCGCCCGGGTGATCTACAACGGCATTGACCCGCATCCCTTTCTGCAGGCTGCGACCCGCCGCAGGCCGAGCCCTCATCTGCTGCGCCTCATCTACGCGGGTGGCCTGGCGGCCCACAAGGGCGTTCACACGGCGATCGAAGCACTCGGTGTGGCACAACGCCAAGGTCAGGTCGATAACATGCACCTGTCTATCGTTGGCGACGGACATCCGGATTACGGGGCGCATCTGAAACGACTCGTGGAAGAGCTGGGCCTGCAAAACCACGTGACCTTCCGAGGGCGCGTCCCGCGTGGCGAGATCGCCGGCGTATTGGCCGGCCATGACGTCTTCCTGTTCACGTCCGTGTATGATGAACCGATTGCGCGCAGCGTGATGGAGGCCATGGCTGCTGGCCTGACAGTCGTTGGCACGCCCGTAGGTGGGCAGGGCGAGATGCTGCAGGATGGTGCCAATGCCCTGGTCTTTCCGCCTGACGACCATAAAGGGCTCGCAGCGTGCATTCTGCGGCTCCAGCGTGATCCGGAGCTTTGCGCCCAGTTGGCCGAGGCTGGTCGGCGCACGGTGGTGGAGCGATTCACCCTGGACCGCATGGTGGACGAGGTGGAGGCCTGGTTGGAGGGCCTTGTCTCTTGAGAGTCCTCTTCCTCACTAACTACTACCCGCCCTACGAGGTGGGCGGATACGAGCAACTGTGCCGCGACGTGGCCGCTCGCCTGGCCGACCGCGGCCATACCGTGGCCGTGCTGACCAGTGATCGGGGGATTGAGAGAGGCGCGGAGTCGTCGGAGCCGGGCATCCACCGCCTGTTGCGCATCCAACCCCAGCCTGGTGCGCGTCTGGGCCCAGCCGCGCAGTCTTTCCTGACGCGGCGGCAGACCGAGGCGTACAACCGGCGCACCTTCCGCAGCGTGGTCCAGCGGTTTCGTCCTGACGTGCAGTTCATCTGGAACTTGCAGGGGTTGCCCCAAGAACTGGCCCTGGATGCCGAAGCATGGCCAGACGTGGCGGTGGCTTATTGGCTGGCCGGCTATACTCCCGCTGAGCCAGACTCGTTCTGGCGATACTGGACGCAGCAGCCTGGTCGGCGGGCTTTTCTGGGGAGCGTCAAACGTGTGCTGCGCTGCGCCGCCCTGGCGCAGATGCGGAGCGAAGGCAAACCGGTCCGGCCGCAGATGCGCCACGTCGCCGTGGTCAGCGACTACATGCGCCGCAAAGGGCTGGCCGAAAATACGCTACCGGCTCACACGGAAGTGATCTACAATGGCGTCGAGACTGACAGTTTCTATCGGCCGGCGCCCTCGCCTGACGACCCGCCGCCCATCAACCTGCTCCTGGCGGGGCGAGTAAGTCCCGACAAGGGCATCCACTTTGCGGTGGAGGCTGTGGGCAAGCTGGTACAGGCGCGCGCGCAACGCGATTTCCGCCTGATCATTGCCGGCAGCGGCCCCGCTGATTACCTGGAGAAACTGCAGCAATTGGCAGCGACCTACGGCGTCGAGGAGCTGGTCTCATTCTCGGGCTGGTTGCCGCGCGAGCGCATGCCCGATCTAATGCATAGGTGTCACATCTTTCTGCTGACGGCCATCCACCCTGAGGCTTTTGCCCGGGTGATCCTGGAAGCCATGGTGGCCGGCATGGCGGTGGTGGGCACGCTGACGGGCGGCACGGGCGAACTGCTGCAAGATGGCAGCAACGGCCTGGCCTGCGCAGTGGAGGACAGCCAAGACCTGGCCCGCCAGGTAGCACGGCTGCTGGATGATCCTTGCCTGCGCCATCGGCTCGCTCATCAGGGCCAGGCGATGGTGCTGGCGCGATACACACTGGAGCACATGGTCGAGCGGGTGGAGGCCTTGCTCGAACGAGCGGTAGCGGAGCAAAATGCGCAAAGCAGCTGACGGTCAGCCTGCCAGAAACACTGGTGCCTTCCGGTCTGGCCTGGAAGAGCTGGCTGGCGGCAGGTCTTCCAGGCTCAGGGGACTGTTGCCGCGCTGGGTCATGCGCGCCATCGGCCGGCTCTATTGGCTTGGGTATGATACGCGCGACTTTCTGGCCGAAGCGGTGGGCTGGATCCCGTTTCACGTCCTGCGACTGGTGCTATGGCAGCATGTGCTGCGGATTCAGATCGGCTCGCACACCAGCATCCACCGTGGCTGCCGTTTCTACCGGCCGGCGGGCGTTCGAATTGGTTCGCACACGATCGTCAACCGCGATGTGCTCTTGGATGGGCGCATGGGGTTGCAGATCGGTGACAACGTCAGCATCTCCGAGGGTGTAGCCCTTTTTACCCTCGAACACGATCCGCACAGCCCGGACTTTGCGAACCGCGGAGCGCCGATCTGCATCCACGACCGTGTCTTCGTGGGAGCTCGGGCAATGATCCTGTCCGGCGTGACCGTCGGTGAGGGGGCGGTCGTAGCTGCCGGTGCCGTGGTCACCCACGACGTCCCACCCTATACGATCATGGCAGGCGTGCCGGCCCGGCCCATCGGCCAGCGCCGGCAGGACCTGACCTACACGTTTGACTACAAGAAGTTCCTGGGCTAATGGCGTGAAGGTGCTCTTTCTGTCTACCTGGTTCCCCTACCCGCCTGACAATGGCTCCAAGTTGCGTGTGTTTCACCTGCTCAAGGCGCTTGCTCGGAAGCACAGGGTCACCCTTTGTTCCTTTGCCTTCGATGCGGCCCAGCCGGAGCAAGCTGAACCATTGGCGTCGTTCTGCGATACCGTCGTCACAGTGCATCGCAATCCGTTCGTGCGTGGGCGCTGGGCGGGGGCCTCTCGTTTTCTCTCGCCCATGCCCATTGTGGACGCACCGCTGCTCGAAATGCAGCACCATGTGTCCGCGCTTCTCGAGCAGAAGTGTTTTGCTTTGGTGATCGCCTCTACCACTGTCACTGCAACCTATGCCCTCCAGGCCGCACATGCGGCCAAAGTGCTCGAGGAGCACAACTGTCACACCCGCTGGGCCTGGGATCGGTACCAGGGGCAGGCCTCGGCAGTGGCACGACTTCGAGCCTGGGTGAACTGGCGCAAGCGCCGCTCCTACGATGCCCGCCTGTACGCGCAGTTTGATCTATGTACCATGGTCTCCGAACAGGATCGGGCGTCGGGCTTGCAGTTGCTCGGAGATAGACCGGGGCGTATGGAAGTGGTGCCCAACGGTGTCGACTGCCAGCACAATCATCCAGGCTTGGCCGAGCCCCAACCTGGCGTTTTGGTGTACAATGGTGCCCTCACCTATAGCGCCAACTATGATGCCATGCAGTACTTCCTGTCTGCAATCTATCCTCTTGTGCAGCGGGAGGAGCCAGGAGTCAGCCTAGCCATCACTGGCTCCACCTCCGGCGTGGACCTGTCACGCTTGCGTCTGGACGATAGTGTGCGGTTGACAGGCTACGTAGAGGACGTACGACCGGTGATGGCCGGAGCTTCTGTCTGTGTGGTGCCCCTCCGGCAAGGAGGCGGTACTCGCCTCAAGATACTCGAGGCCATGGCCTTGGGCACACCGGTGGTTGCAACTTCCAAAGCCGCCGAGGGCTTGGACGTGACGCCCGGTCGAGATCTGCTGATCGCCGACGCACCGTCGGAGTTCGCGATGGCTGTAATCCGCCTCCTTAGCCTGCCGTCTCTGCGAGAAAGTCTGGCCCGCAATGCCAGGCTCCTGGTCCAAGAGCGCTATGATTGGCAGGCCATCGGCGACCGCTTTACTCACCTTGTCGAAGAGGTGGCGCATGCTTGAAACCGTATTGAGCCGACCCTCCATGGTTGTGTCGAGAGCGGCCTCAATTGCATTAGTGAGTGCATGAACCTCTACGACTTGAGGAAATTCATCGACTATACTTTCGAAACCAGAAGTTTCGTGCCTACCTTTGATTCTGTCATTTCCCCGGAAGCGCTTAGGGTGGCCCAGGCTATCCGTGGAAATGAACGTCCTCCAGCCCTCTTTGTCCACGGCATTCTGTCCCGCTCTGGAACGGTGTACGTCGGAGAATTGCTGCGTCTCCATCCCGAGTTGCACGCCTATCCCTTTGAGCTTTGGGAGGTTCCTTTCCTACAGTTGGCTGGAGACCTTGTCAAGCTTCAGGAAAAGTTCTTCCGCATCTACGAGCAGAACAGGGGCAAGATCGCGGAAGAGGATTTCCTGCCCCTTTTTGGTGCTTCCATGATTGGCTATCTATACACGGCAGCAACTGACGGACAGCGCATATTGCTCAAAGTCCCCAGCGTTCGGTACCTGAACCGTTTCCCCGTCATGTTTCCCCATGAGCACTTGCTCGTCCTCGTACGCGACGGCCGTGATCTCGTCGAGTCGACACTTCGAACCTGGCCCCAGATGAACTTCATCCAGGTTTGCCTGCACTGGAACCGGGCTGCGCGCATGGTCTTGGGTGCCAATCAGCACCTGTCCAACACAAGACCCACCGGCTACTGGCTCGCCCGTTTCGAGGATGCAATCGCCGATCCCGCTGCTTTTGTGCGCGAGGCGTGCGCGCGCTTTGAACTCGATGTGGAGCGTTACCCCTTTGACCTGATCAGCGGAATCCCGGTGCAGGGTTCCTCGACCCTTGCTGGCAGGGGGCAGGTCCGCTGGGAGGCCGTGCAGAGGCCGCAGGATTTCAGCCCGACCGGCTATTGGCAGAAATGGAGTCCCCTGAAAAAGTGGCTTTTCAACCGGATCGCCGGCCACTCCCTCGTGGAACTGGGCTACGGCGATGATGGGGGTTGTGGGAAGCAGTGATTACCTCAGAATCACATTCCAGTGCTGTGTCCAGAGCACTGTCGTTCTTGGTCCCGCTGCTCGTGCTAGCACTGGCGGTCTATGCCGGGCACCAGCCCTCGATGCGCTGGCTTGGGCTCGCAGTTGGAGCACTTGGCTTGGTGTTGCTTCTGCGTTATCCGGGCCTGAGTCTGGTGGCCCTGGCGGCGCTGTCCTTCACTGTACCGTTTACGTTCAGCACCGGCACCGCTGTGTCCCTGACCCCGCCGGTCTTCCTCATTGCGGTTGTGGCTCTGGTTTGGCTGCTGGACAGTCTGCGTCGGCGATCGTTGCGTCTGCCCGCCTCCCGCACGATCCTACCTCTAATGCTCTTTCTAGTGGCCGGGCTTCTCTCGCTGCTGGCGGGCCGTGCCTACTGGGACCCCCTCGTGCCCCAGCCTGGTAACCTGCTGCTGGTCCAGTTGGCGCAATGGGGCCTCTTTGCCCTCTCTGCAACCATTTTCCTGGTGACAGGCGACCTGGGCGCCAGGGGACGCTGGCTTCAGATGGCTACCTGGGTCTTTCTGGTCCTGGGTACGGTGGTTGTCCTTGAGTTCTATCTGCCTCCAGTACGGGGCATCCTGGGCTGGTCCTCCCCTGAGATGGCAAGCCGTTCCATGTTCTGGACCTGGCTGGCTGCCCTGGCAGGCGGACAGCTCCTCTTCAGTCGACGTTTGGTCATTTGGGTCAGGATTTGGCTGCTGGCACTCCTTCTGGCGGCGGCGTACGTCCTCTGGTTCAGGATGAATGACTGGGTGTCCGGTTGGGCACCCTTTGCTGTCGCGGTTGGGACAGTGACCATACTGTGGATATGGCGGCGCAGCCGGCCACTGGCGTTTCTGTTCATGCTGGCGCTGGTCGTGCTGGCCGTCGTTATCTATCCCACCGTCATTGCCCACGCAGGAGGTGAGCGGGAACTGCAGCTTAGCTGGGGCGGGCGGCAGTTGCTCTACGAAGCTACCCTGGACTTGGTAAAGGATCATCCTCTCCTCGGCTTGGGCCCGGCCGCCTACCGGTACTATGGCTATACCCGATGGCTGGGGATGGGGGTAGGAGAGGCCCTTTGGGTGCAGCCTCGAGTTTCTTCCCATAACAACTATATCGACCTGTACGCCCAAGGGGGGTTGGTGGGTTTGGGCTTGTTTCTATGGTTCCTGGTCGAGATAGGGGTGCTGGGCTGGCGTCTCAGATCCCGGTTTTCGAATGGCTTCAATGCTGGTTACGTTCACGGCGCCTTGGCCGGGCTGGTCGCTACCCTAGTAGCCATGATGCTGGCCGATTGGTTCCTGCCCTTTGTCTACAACATCGGCTTTGTCGGCTTTCGCACCAGCGCCCTGGCCTGGATGTTCTTGGGCGGATTGGTGGCGTTAGAGCAGGTAGCCTGCGGCAGACAATCGGCCGCACGAGATACGTCGTAGTGAAAGCGGTGACTCCGTCAAAGCTTGCAGCGCTGACACCCGGCTGGTGGCTGCTGATCTTGTTAGTTGTTGGGATTTCTCTCCGGATTGCGGTGGCCCTGTATCTGGGTGATACTATCGATGATATCCGGGGTGGCACCCAGGACCAGGTCACCTACGACGCTCTTGCCCAGCGGGTAGCTGGTGGTCACGGGTTTACCTTTGGAAGCGCTTGGTGGCCAGCCACGCGGGCCGGCGAACCCACCGCTCATTGGTCATATCCTTATACCCTCTTTCTGGCCGGCATCTACGGAACCGTGGGCCATCATCGCCTAGTAGCACGTCTGATACAGGCCGTAGTTGCGGGCCTGCTTGTGCCCTACCTGATCTATCGGGTAGGGTTCCGTGCGTTCAACCGGCGCGTCGGCGTGCTCGCCGCGGCCATTGCCGTCGTATACTTTTACTTTGTGCACTATGCCGCTTCACTCATGACCGAGTCATTCTACATCATCGCCATGCTCTGGGCGGTAGATGTGGCCATGCGCCTGGCCCAGGATGGGGCAGCTATCGAGGGCATGGCTCGGCCCACCTCCTCCCTCGTGTGGAAACGTGGCCTGGAGCTGGGGGTGGCCGTCGGCATGGCTTTGTTGTTGCGACAGGTTTTTGTGGTCATGCTGCTGGTACTCGTCGTGTGGCTTCTCTGGGTCGCCAGGCGTCAGGCAAGACTACGCCAGGTGTTATTGACGCTTGCGCTGGCGGCGGGTGTCTGTGTTCTCCTGATCGTGCCCTGGCTGGTCAGGAACTACCTCGCTTTTGATCTGGTCACCTTCATGCCCAACACGAATTCCGGCTTTGCCTTTTTCTGGGCCAATCACCCCATCTATGGTACGCGGTTTGAAGCGGTCCTGTCGCCAGAGAATGGTGTTTCCTACCATGAACTGATCCCTCTAGAGTTGCGTCATCTGAACGAGGCCGCCATGGACAGGGCCCTTCTC
>Ga0180438_10001028_pt1 | contig 51130 bp, 23 predicted proteins | sample SS_ome_12_FD_132455 | JGI IMG/M metagenome (GOLD analysis project Ga0180438, IMG submission 132455) | Hypersaline lake sediment archaeal communities from the Salton Sea, California, USA - SS_3_D_2 metaG | ecosystem: Environmental > Aquatic > Non-marine Saline and Alkaline > Hypersaline >...
AGTCATATTAGTAAGCGTACTAAGATACTTACCATCGCCTTTAAATACAACTGTACCAGTGAATGTTCCCGTAAGAGCAAAATCATCTCCTGGATCACCACTTACGTTAATCCACCAATCTTCTGTTGGTGCAGCGTTCATGGCCACCACTAGCTGAGCATAGGTTTTGAAAGGTGCAGTAGCACTTCCATCTCCAGTAGCATCTGCTGCGGAAGCATCAACATAAACAACATTATCATATAGTGCCGATTCACCACCAGACTCAATCTCATCAATAAGAGTATTGAGACTTTCTACGATGGTGTTCATATCACGAGCACTAATGTTAGCAATATCTTCACCCTTAATTCCAGGGACGTCGATATATTTGCGAGTTACTTTAGTAATAGACATCGTTATAATATATTTAGAATGTTACAAAATTAATTTCAATTAAGCTGGTTCACCTAGGTTTACTTCATTAAGTGCTACTCCATATGCCCAATCAGACGACAGTCCTGTAGTAGCGTAACAAGTATAGAGTAAGCTACCTGTGGTAACATATAGTTGCGTACCAAGACCGTGTCCGAAGCTAGGTCCAGCTTCAGTTTCATCAGTGGGGGCACTAGGATATACTTGAAATTTAACTAGTGGCTCTCCAAGCATAAAAATCCCACCACTCGCGCTAAGATCAGCTTGCCATGCATCACTACCCTTAGAGTAGAAAAGCCCCGTTCCTGCTACAGCAATTACAAGAACACCGGTAGAATCTATCATGTAGATATTACCATTATTGGTACTTATACCAAACGTACTTAGTACAACTACATTATTGAGTACCATCACATCCGGTCCGGTGGAACCAGTAACGCCAAATTGAAACTCAAGCGGACTATAGAAGTTATGAATATTGTATGTAGCACCATTAAGAATAGGTCTAAAATGAAATGTACTACCACTTCCAGAATCCTCTACAACAAGCCCGTTGATATCAAGAGATTCAGCATTAAGTTGATAGTTCTCACCACCATCTATTAGCTGTACATCCCTCATCGTCATCGAAGTAAATCTGCGACCGTTATCACTAGGCATAACAGGAGCTTCAAGTCTAACGTTCTTGAGATATACTTCAAATAGCACACAATCACTATTAAAAGTAAATTGTGGTATTGTAGGATACCTATGTCGATCACCACTACTAAACTTACCATTAATACCTTCTATCATTATCCTAAAGTTATGATTTGTACCAAATACTGTAGGAATATCAATAGGAGTTAGTATGTCTTTAGCATCTGATAAAAGAATTATCTTAGTACCAGAGCTATTACCATCAGCTGCTGTTAGTGCAGCAAGAAGTGTATCAAACGGTGATTCGGCAGTGCCATCTCCCCCAGCTGATGCAGCACCATCCACGTAGTAGATATTAGGCCAATCACCGGAACTTGGTATTTCACCTGATGCACCACCTGCAAGTAGAGGATCAATCTCCTCAAATAACAACTGAGCATTTGTAGCGGACAGATTAGTAAAATTACTATCATCTACAGAACTAACACTAGCTGGTATAGAAGATACTGCTGTGTACGTTTCATCACCATCACTGTCAGTAGTAATCTTCACGTACTCCTCAGAATCAACACCAGCAGTTTGACCGGGGATTGCGATCGTGATGAAAGTTGTTAGTCTACTATCACCACCTCCAATTGCAATACCTAATCCTGCTCCAGTAACTGCACCTTCGTTATAATTTAAAGTACCGAGTGCAGGATTACCACTAATACCAGCTCCTGTTTCATCAACAGCTGCACACATTAAACGCATATAGATACCATCACCAGCTACAGGTGTATAATCTCCTTCAAGTGCTTGAAGAGTAGGTTCACCATCATTACTGGCTTCCCACTCTTTGAAACTACCATCACCATTGTCAGTATAGAATCGGATCTTGAGATTAGAAGAAGTCCAATCACCACCAACTCTATCCCACCAGTAAGATAAGTCAGAGATTGTAAACCACAAGAACAATGCAGCATGCCATGCAAGAGGATCATTACCATCAAGTGATCCTGCCCAAAGCGCCGTCATATCCGCAGTAGTTATAACACTAAGTGGATATGGTTCTTCAATAGCTGTAAATGTAGTAGCAGCTACTTCTGCAAGTGATGTAGAATTTTCACCAAGTACTAACAAACCAGTCTGATCAAGTGCTGGATTGTCATTAGGTGAAACCCAATTATCAACGTCAGGAGTACCAGGCGTACCTTCAATCTTGTCCATCTTAGCAAGATCAAGAGCAGTATCAGCTAGCTCAAGAGCGGCAATGCTTCCGAGAACAGAGTTGTTACCGCTAACCAACTCGTTCACTTTATCCAACATCCGATTTATGTACTGGGCGGATGGAAGACCAGCTCGTCTACCTTTGATCGTTAGATTACCATCTAACTTCTTCAAATCGAGTGAATCCATATTTATTATTAGTTAAACATTAAGAGTAATTCCTTTTAAGCTACCGTTGCAATAGATTTATTATCAACTGTAGGATTAGGAGCTTCAGTACCAATACTCGTATAGTCAAATAAACTACCAGGATTTATCGCCAGAACAAATCCACCTTGGGGATCACCCGCTGGTAAGTCATTATCAATATCAATATCAGCAGCGATAAAGCCCGCGTATAAATTAAACTGTGCCGGAACATTAGATGTTGCCGGATTAGTAATTACAGCACCAGGTTCCATACGCCCACCGTAGGCATTAAGAATAGTACCAATCGCATTACTAGCAAGAGTAATATCTCGAAGTACTGTATCATAAGAGGTAACAATCATTTGTGCACCTGCCCCTCCCGTAATCGCAAGAACCCTACTTCGATAAAGACTAACATTTGAATCAGCCACGAAGAGAGTAGCAAGAGATGAGTTTATAACAGTTAATCCACCAATTCCTAAAGCTCGTACTGTGCCCCCACCATTAGTTAATGTCATGTTCTTAATAACAAAGTGTGATTGGGATGTTTGAATATTGCTCGTTAAAGCTACGACAGGCCCATATCCAAGATTACTACCACCTTCACCAAGAATGGTAACTTTTGCTGTAGATGAAGCATTGATAGTAAATCCAGTACTTACATAACTAGAGTCTGTTCCAGTTCCACGCACCCGTAATAGATATTGGTTTGTATCAGTTGCACCAAGTCTATCAGTCATAGCACCTCCAAGGGTTGCGTAAGGAGTAAGACGATCTCCATCACCTGTAGTATCGTTACCTTCATCAAGATCAACCCATAACTCAACCACATCATTAGATTGAAAAACTTGTGAGGGGGCGTCTGGAATTAGTTCCCAAGCATAAGTAGTTGGATCACTACTGCTATCTTCAACAAGACGTTTACGTCCACCTGTTCGTATAGTAGGCTGTGCTCGTAAGAATACAAAGTAACCTGATACCTCACTTACTACAGGATGGCTTACACTATTCAAAGTAACGCTAGCTCCAGGATCTCCAGCACCTGTATATTTAAGAATGACAAGATTCGTTACATCACCTAAACCACCGGGTACTGCATCTACACCTGGTTCCCACGATCCTGTTCCAAAAGCATCAGCTGTCCAGTTTGTTCCATCATTAAAGTTACCTGCAATAATGTTACTCGTAGCACCATCACGAACAACAACCACACTACCTGGTGTCTGCCATGCGGCCCCAAAATAATAGTAATCAGCGTTGAGAGAACCTAGTGATGCCGCAGTTAAAGCAGCAGCTTGTGCAGCAGTAATTAGTGTCCAATCGGCACTATCAGTAATTTCAAAGTTATCATTTGCAAATAATGCAGCACAATCATCACCACTAAGCTGATAGCCATATGTTTCGGGTTCATTATTATAGGTCACCCCATATGCTACGACTGTCGCTCCAGAATCTGTAATAAGACCAAGCTCATCTTCCGTAGAGGGAAGAGCGGCTATAGCCTCTTCAAGTGTAGCAACGTCAGTTAGATTCTTCTTTACGAGCCTATCAAGATAACGAAACTTCTCGTTAGTTCTAAAACCTTTATTATTAACACTCATTAGTCATCAAGTTTAAGTTTCTCAATCGGTATAATTCGACCAGTAGTGTACTCTTGTATCACCACTAGGGTTAGACCTTCAGGAAGGTCTTTAAGATAACGTCGAGCTTGCCCTATGTGCATCGTAGGACGAAACTCCTTATCATCTGCATCTTTTAATGTTAATCGTAGTAACATGATTCTATTATGTTAAACTATCAGGATTTGTAACAGTTATAGTAATAGTACCAATATGAATACCACTACTTAAAGCACCATTATCTGTAACTTCAAAGTCCAGAGTAACAGTACCAACATCTGCCGAAGTAAATGCAATAAACTCACTTCTAGGATCAGCATTACCAGCCCCAAATGCTCCTCCATTTCTTCGTAAGAAGTAAGTATATGGTGCAGTACCGTTCTTTACGGAAACAATTAGATCAGCTGCAGTAATACGAGCAACACCGTTACCTGCTCCATCATCACGTAGTGCAACCGATGCGGTTGTTAATGAGACAGCTTGAATATCGTCAGTTGTAAGACCATCATCGTATTCAAGAATACCTTCTACTGTTCGTGTAAGATTTACGTCTTCATCGGGTACAGTAATAGTACGAGTAGTAAGAGTGGTGATAGCACTTAGATCGAAATCAAGTTCTTTACTTGAATCACTACTATCAAATAACAGGAAGTTAGCTGTACTAAATTGCGTTTGTGACTGTGCTACTCCACCACCTGATCCAGTTGCTCCAAGTGCTTCTCCTCGTCTATCAATATAGCCATCAACAGATCCAGTTTCTTCATCAACCACGTTAAAGTATTCACCACCAGCAGCAGTACTATATCGTAAGACAACAGTACCGAGTAGAATAGCACATCCTTTTGCGGCAGCAACTTCACTAGGCAATGCGGTTATATCATATCCAGCTATATCAAGATATGCGTCACTGTTGTTATTATACTTATTCAACGGTAAGAGAACTCCAATACGTGTACCAACTGATTGACTATTTACAAACAGCACCAACGTAAATCGGAATCTGGCACCATTTGTAAGAAGTGAAGCACCTGTTGCATCTACTGTAATATCCTCAAGACCATTAATAGATAAGTATGGTGTTGTAGGATGATTTAAGCAGAACATTGTAGCAGGACTAGTTATCGCACTGAATGATTGTAAGTGCAACTGGTACATCGTACCCGCATCTACTCCCACTTCAACATCATCTGGCGTTGATGTAGCATCAATATTTAGATTGATTGCTGCACCGCTTTTCCACGTACCACCAAGCTGTCGAATCTTTTCCCGCTCATAGCTAAGCATACCACGACCTCCATGAAACAGACCGTCATTATACCTCTGGAATAGATCAACACCAATTGAACCAAATGTAGTTGCATCTCTAATTATCGTAACACCACCCCATGCAAATTCTGCTACACCACCAACGGATGGGCTTGTTTCCGATAGGGTTAATTGGGCATTACCATAAGACGTTTCCTCAAAGTAGATATAGACTGTTTTAGCAGTTGTAGAAGCACCAGTAAATGTAATACCATTAGCAGATCTAAGTTTGCCTCCCGCACCTGAACCAGTAGTAGCGTCAAGTACATAACGTGTTCCATTTAGAAGCACAGTAATATCACCACCTCCGTCAGTTTCCGCATCTACGTACAGTGAGCCTCCAACATTAACGAATGAGTAGCTAACTTTAGCAAAAGTTACTCCACTATCTCTATTTGCAGAACTATCTCGTAGTAACTCAAACTGTTCTACAATCTCGGTAGTAGGGGGTCCTACAAGTCCACCACTTTGAGCTTCAGTAAGACTATCTGGCTCCAGTTGAGTACCATGTAAGTCATATGTAGGTAGTGCAACAGCACCGCTCCAGTCAATATCTTGTACAGATACAAATTCTCCATCAAACGTTAGATCACTATCAACACTGGTAAGAGTTGTTTGTCCGTCTACATGAAAGTCCGTAAGAGTTACAGCACCATTACCACTTTGATTAAGTATTTCTAGATCACCTGTAAAACGTACTCGTCCAAATTGTAGTGATGCAGTACCACTACCTAAATCTCTTAGTATAACAGTAGAAGCAGAGTTAAGGAAAGTACTCTCAATCCATTGTGCATCACCTCCACTTCCTCCATTAAACCGAATTTCAACATCGTGTAGGATAGATCTAAACGCAGACTGTCTCATTATAAGACTCGTCGTACTTGCAGTAAGATTTATAATTATACTAGCACCAGAAGCATTATTAAGAACAGCACCCTCTTGTAAGGTCACGTTCATGAATGCGCTCCAACTAGTAATAGACATTTGTCCACCTGCTACAAGATACGTTTGGTTTCCAGAAGTAGTAACAGTAAAGTCAAGTCCATGAGTATGTATGGATGAACCTACACCTGTTACATTACAAGTAAATGTCATATCAGCTCCACCATCGCCAATGATTGCATAACTAACACCGGCCGTCGCATCAGTAAGTGTACCCGCGTTATCACCCGGATTGCCACTAAGATGTATTGTAGCATGATTACCTGAGCCAGGACTAGGTACACTAGCAATAGTATCAAATGGATCATTAGCTGTGCCCACTCCACCAGCAGCAACTGTTGTATCTACATACCAAATTGTTGATGGTGAGAGAATAGAAAGGTTTACCCCAAGAGCACTAGTATTTACATCAAAAGATTCAGCAGTAGGATTGTAGTTCGCAGCTGTATTAACATCAAAGTTTGTTATACCCCCACCATAATTAGCAGTTCCACCAATATTAATCTGACCATTATCGAAATCAAATCGACCACCTAGAAGATTCAAGTCACCTGCAATCGTGTGAACAACGGCTGTATCTACTCTAGCCCTACCATCATAAATAGTAACATCATTAAGTTGGTTGTTCAACTTTAAATTCGTTCCCTCATATATAAAGATGTCAGTACTGGTATTAAGTGTACCAACACTAAGCCCATCACATCCCATAAAGTGGAACTCCGATCCGGCACTAGCTAGTGACCAGTTATTACCTGTAATAGTACAGTCAATAGCATAGAACTTAGCAACACATGCTCCTGTTAAACTCGTTGATAGCTGTACATTCTCTGCAACTACCGTTACATCACCATTAATTTTTGGTGCAAGTGAAACATACTTACGTCGGTTATTACCAGCTATTAACTTAAAGTAAACAGGATCACCAGTCGTTAGTGAACTAGTAAAATTGTAAGCTATAAACTCTGCTAGATAGATTACGTAAGCATTGCTACTGTCAGCATTCCTAGCTACAACGGCTTCTTCAATAGTCTTAAAGGGACTATTCCTAGTTCCACTTCCCGTCGTAGCGACATTAGGATCAACATACAATGCCTTCCAAGTATAGTCAGCAAGGTTATCAAGCGCATCACTTACAGTAGTACCAGGAATAGTAGAGTCATTGATAATATCATCACTACCAAGATTAGCTACAAGCGTATCAAGTGCAAATATCTGATCATCTATATCATCAAATAAGGTTTGTGCATCAATACCAATTAGGGTATCGAAGTTAATATCATTAACTACAATAGTGTTAGCTGGAATACCTGCAAGATATGCACCAATAGAATCGAGAGCTGCTGTTACAGAAGCTCCCGCCCACGATAGTGAATCATTAGTAATTTGATCTGAACTATAGTCTCCTGCTTGAGCTGTTACAGCTCCAGTTCTTCCGAATACCGAAGTAACGACATTGACTAGATTAGTATAAACAAATGTCCAGTATATCGCACCACTATCCCCAAGATTACCAGTAAACTCATATACCTTACCATCAGATAATACTTGCCATTGCTCTCCATTAGTGATAGTGTTAGCAGCATCCCTTGCAGGAATATCAGCAAACTCACCAGTAATGCCAGCAGCACCAAGCGAAATAGCATTAGTTAGTGTAGTTTCAAGTGCATCAATATACGTCTGACTATAAGCATAATTATAGACAGCAGTTTCAGTAGTAACCGATGTACTTGGCCCCGTAATAGTGTCAGTAGGTGTTAAACTAATTAACTCAAGAGCATCAACTCTAGCGACAAGTGCTAGATGGGTAGACTCTTCTACTGGGACAAAGACGCCTGTCGCAATATTATCAATGATAGCAGGCTTATTAGCAATAGTATTCCAGTCAGCAAGACCAGCTTGTGCTATCTTCCTCCACGTTGTACCCTCATATATAACCCAATCAAGTGTGTTAAAAGTTTGATTACCACTACCAAAGTCAATAGTACCCGATTCGGTACATACGTAAAAGAACCCGTTGGTTGTTCCAACAGGTGATGGACCGAGATCAGCGATAGCATTTCCATCTTGATTCAGACCTGTAACAGCAGAGAATGTTCCCTTAAATACAACTCCACCCGTGAACGTAGCGTTCAGCGGGAGTAGTTCCCACTTAGTGTTATCCGCTAGGTTACTTGATGTAGCTAACCAAAAGATAGCAGGTTGACCACCATAGTTCTCAACGGTACAAAGCATGTATGGATAACGACGTTGCACTGGAATAGCATCACGTTGTGAAATGCTAGCTTTGTTATGACAACCTCCGTATCCCTCATTAGCATAAGTGGTAGGATAAACATCGCTACCAAACTTAGGTCGTATCGGGCCAGTAACAGTTGTTTGAAATGCCATTATGAAATACGAGTTTTAGTAATACCACCAAAAGGAAACTCACTTCGGAACATCTTAACCGTTCGTGGGATTCCATAATCATTTGCAATTGCAAGATCAGGTTGCTGGATAAAGCTAGCAGATAACAGGGCCACACCTGTAGCTGGATCAATATCCGTAAATCCAATGCCCGCAGTACTTATATCACTCTCAATTCCAATAAAGGAATAGTTATTCGTGAATGTTAGATCAGTAGCTCTACTGGCAGTTAGCAGTTTTCCACCAAGCCCTTTAAGGGTAGCGAAGTCTGGTATTGAGGTCAATGCACTTGAGCCATACCATATAACAGGTAACCATTCAAGACTTTGATTGCCATTCGTAGCACCACCTTGATCATCAGTAAGTTGTACATTAATACTAACAGTTGTCCTAGTGTTATATGTAACATTAATACCTGTTATTGTCTTAGGTATTCTAGGATCAAATGCTTCTTGTGGGAAGATTGCAGGACTAGCAGATACTAGTCCCGCGTTTCCCAGTGCCAGGTTCTCTGGGTTCGCTATACCCAATGTGACGGTGAGAGAACCACTAAAGGTTTCACCGAACTCGAATGGCCCCTGGTCAAGCGTTATCGAGCTTATCGTTATGCTCTGATAAGGAGCAATTAGATTTTTAATGATCGTGATGATCTCCTCATTACTAATATCAGTTCCGGCAGGGATACCACCGAGACTGACAGTTGTAATAGTATTGTCATCCATTATTGGATCACCGATGTAGTTTAATGCAGAAGGCTGCTTAGTTCCATCCCCAACAAGCAAGGCAACCTTACCATTAGGTAGAAAGACAGCGATGGGTCGTCCTGCTTCAATAGTTTGAGCTAGGGCATCGACATTAACCTTCTGACCCCTGTCAAAAAGAAAGGGTTTGTTCTTTGAGTTAGTATAATCAATTAATGTTAGTGCCATGTCATTTAGATTACTTCACCTTCAAATACGGTAGCGGGCGTCTCCCAACCAAGTTGATCACCGGGACCAACATATATAAGACGATCACCATTAGAGCCACCAGGTGGTAGACTGATACTACCACTACCACCTGACTGGTTAAGAATGGTTACATTCTCAAGAGATGCTTCAACGTGAGGCCCTATGACCATACCCCATCTATAGGAGTAGTCAGACATAAGCTGTCTAAGCGTTGCCTCTGTAATTGAATCATCGAAATACAGGACTGCATTGCCATCCGCGTCAATAACATTAAACGTCGGATCATTAAGTTGTGCAATAATCCAATCAGCTTCTTCAATGTAAAGCATGATTCTATTCCAATCAGCTTGACGTTCACGACCTTTATCTTCAAGGCGTACGAGTTCAGCAGCTTGGTCGGAGAGCCACTCTTTAGCACTACCAATGAAACTAATAATATCTTCTTGTATCGTAGCCATAATTATTGTCCTTCAAATGAAATTCCATCAAAACCAATTTGAATAAGCGGTGTTGAAGTAAACTGTTGTATTACTACGTTACCACCTGTTTCAATTCGACCTTCACCTGCTACAATATTTGCGACAAATGTTCCACCAAATCCATCGCCTATGGTAGCAGGAAGTGTTACATGAGTACGAATCGTATAGTCAGGTCTATAACCTGCTGGTAAATTACCAAGTACACCTGCACTATATAATCCACCGCCTCTCATATGTACAATACCTTTTAAATCTTTACGATAATAAACAGTCCATGAGGGACTAAGTTGTATCCATGCAGGGTCATCCCATGAGTCACCGTCGGCTCCATCATCACCTATAATGTTGAGCTTTAGCGTCCAAGTACTAGCACCAGTCTTTGAGTAGACATTACCAGTATCTGTTGCAATATACGTATCTCCGACTTCACCAAGTCCACCAGCAGGAGCACCAGTACCGTAAAGTATCTGTGCGCCATCTGCACCATCTGCACCAGGAACACCTACTCCATCTTCACCAGCTTTACCAGCAATCCACCTCGGGATGTCCCACGTGAGGCCACCGTCATAAGAGTTACTATACCACACGGCGTTGCTATCGGTAGTACGATACCACCCACCCCCACCAGGATCAGGCCCGGGATAAGTATCATAGGCAGCACCAGGAGTGCTCGGAAGAGTGTCATGGTCGTTACTGTTGTATAGTATCTTGACTCTATTGTCAGGGAGATCGTTAATACGGAAGTCTGTGGTATAGAGCGGAGGACCAGCCGGTACACCAGTAGGATAAGCGAGAACCGTAACCTGCACAAACTGGTTGACCTTGTCTTGATCAAGTACCAGATCGGTAGAATTACTATCCTGTAGAATATGTCCACTGGTGTTACCATCATAATTCCCATCACTAATAGTGAATTTATAATCAAAACCTGCAACAGGTGTAAGACCAGAGCCAGTATTCTGAACCACTTGCGCTGTGATAGTTTTACTATCACCCGCTTGATACGTATAGAAGTCAAAGTTGCCATCGCTAGAGGTTATATCAAGTCCTGTAAATCCTTCTGGTTCTAAGACTGTAGCAACTTGCATATAGACCTTCTTTGTCTCTGCACCGAACGTAACAGTAAGTTCGATGATGGCCTTTGTTTCAGTAGTTGTCCAAGTAATACTAGGCTCGTCAAGTTCAATCCGAGTCTTAGTCCCACCTGCACCACCAGTCTGTGTAATGGTAACCCATGCGGTATTTGTAAAGCCGCCTGTAACTGCTGTACACGTAACTGTAAATGCTGAGTTTGTTTGAACAGTGGCTCCCTTGCGTACTTCGATATCAGCTATAACATCTGATAGTTCACCAGCAAGAGGTGTACCTAACGCATCAACTCTAATTGTCTCTAATGGATTCTCTATGTACACATCAAAAGCAGCTTCACCAGAGACTATCGCTCCAGCATCTACTTTACTAACCATTACCCAATCTTCCAGAGCAGTAAGAGAACCACTAGCATCAACTCTAGCTCTTACGTAAACATCGTTCGAGCCTACTAACGTGAATATATCTGTAGCAGTAGTAACATCCCCACCAACAAGTACCAGATTATTTTCAGTATCCACATACGTATAAGCGGGTGTTGAAACTCCACTGGGTGAAGTTGCGGTAATTTGTACCCAAGGATCACTAGTAGGATCAGTACCATTAAGATAATCCCATTCAACATCATTTTTATCAACATTATCGACTTCAGCCCTTACAATAATAACAGCAGGTAATAGCTCATCAGGAGTTGGAGTAGTATCAAGTAAGAAGCGTGACTGTGTTGCGGATGCGCTAAGAGCACGTCCGTCAAGACCGTCAACGAAGTCACGTACAGAAATCTCTTCAATAAATACAGGACGGGTTTCATTCGTTCCGTCTAGCAATGTAGTGGGCGTAACGTAACCCGCAGTAATAGCATCCTGTATCTTAGTATTAAGTCCTGCATCATCAAGTATCATCTCAACCCGATAGATCGCACGACCAATAACGTCAGCATTGTTAACGATATGTTGTCTAGCTGTACTAAACACAGCAGGACTAGGAATAAAAGCATTATCGTTATAGATCTTATACCACTTTTGAGTAATCGTTATAGTAGTATCCGCATAAACGTCTTGCGCACCTTTATATAACTCAGCACGAAGCCAGATATCTTCTGGATCGTGATTCTCAACGCCACCAGTAAAAGATGACCTAAAGGTAGGCTCCTCGAACTGGTTGAGATCAATACCTCCATCATCAGCATATACCTGAATAAGATCCGCATATGTAGGTACCGATGTAAAAGGTCTTGGTGCTGACCACGGTTCTAAGAAGGAACCATCCGGAAGTATTGCACCTTCAATAACGAAGTTAACCTCAAAGTTATTCTCCGCACTAAGATAATCAACCCAACCATCAGGAGCAGGATCAACCGTAGTAGGTGTCTCAGCTGCTTGCCAAGTAGGATCGTCATAGTCAGTAAGGATCGGATAGAGCTTATACTTACGAAGTCGTTGAACTCCGCTTTCCCCGATGATCCTCTCAACTTTCCAATTCGTCCATGAGCCACTTGAACCGGTACGTGTTGCAATATAGAAGTGAATTGAAGGATCAAAGTCAGCACTAGGTACCCATCCAGCAGCAACCAAGTTGGCTTCGTTACTACCAGTAGCTACATCTTCAGTAGGCCCAACAATCGTATCGGGATTAGGCTTACCAGTATTAGAATATCTTACAGTCTCTACATCTTCCTTAACATATTGAGGAACACTCCAACCTTGACTAGTTATTATGTTCCCGTCCGCTTCTTGGAGAGCAGTGATCTTCCAGAGATAATCAGTTGCAGGGGCAGCAGGAACGCTGTCACTCCAACCAGTAGGACTATTATTTGGAACGCCACTACTAGTGAAAGCAGGCGGACGATCAGGTCGATCAGACGATAGGGGAGGTGATCCAGTTTTTGTTCCATTCCGTTTAAAGTAATTGACCTCACGAACAAATGTAGTCGAACCTTGAGATCGTGGTATAGGTGGTGTAATGTAACCAACAATTGGTGTATCTGTTTCATCGTAATCAAGATAAGAAATACGATACCATCTGTGGCGTGACGTATCTTCAACATCCTCCCACAAGCTTTCGGCACCAGCAGGGTAACCTGTAACACTATCGTATGGTGGACGCTTGGGATAGTCGGGATCTTCTGGTAGACCAGGTAATGACCCGTCGTAATCCTCAGCAAACTCAGTTATCTGTGCGTTATCTGGAATAAACTCACTGATAATAGACCAATACTCATTCCAGTTATCACTAGTAATATCTCCAATAGAAATGAAATCGGGGTTACGCGACAAGACCACCGTAACCCTCTTGAATCCAATTTTAACTGTAGCCGCCATCTGCTCGACCATCCTGTTCGGATGTAGATCAAGCAGACCCGGAGCAGTTCGGTATGGAGGTAAGTAACCGATAGCTTCGCCAGCAGGAGTTGGCCCATCGCTTGGTGTATCCCAATAAGTAGGATCAGCAGCAGGAGCCTCCAGATAAGGGAAGTTAAACCCTCCCTTTAAGGTGTGACCTATGGCGATTGAAACCTTCTGATTAAGACTTCGAGGTACATAACCAAGCGAGGTCGAGTAATATTCGTCGGGGTTTATAACTGCCATTATGATATACTCTTAATTTGAATACGAGAATTAATTAGGGCACCATTTACACTACGATACAGATTGTAGCTGATGGATTCCGCCCCGTTGTTATACGTTACGGTCTTAACCAACGTCATAGGATCAGCCAGTGATGGATCATTAACATCGTCAAAAACAGGTGTAAGATCAGCACGTACCGCAAAGTATGTGTACCACGATCCACCCGATTTAGTTCCATCTACATACAGACCAACACCACTTGTATTAATACTGAATGCAAGTGCATCAATAACCGCAATAGCAGCTGCATCACTCGAACCAGATGTTATAAGTGCTTCAACCTCACCGCGGTAGAAAGCATCGCCGAATCTAAGGTTCTCACTATCAGTCTCTTGGGTTGTACCATCATCCCCTACAAGAGTATAGGTCTGATTAGTAGTTATCACTTGACTAGAGTATGTTATCGACTTCGTAGAAATAGGCGTAATCACGTTACCATTTATAGCTTGATCAACATCAATACTCCCACCTCCATCTCTAGTGAACGCCCATGAGAGCGTTACATCGGTTACTGTCACACCTCTTAGCGGGGTGTTACCACTCTTCAAGCTAGGACTGCATACAATACTATCGAGAGAAAGAGCAGCACTAAAACCCACATACGGATTGTAACTAATCGTGAACGTCTTTTTAGTAGGCGTTTCAGTAGTAGTCACAGTAAGAGGAGGTGTAGTATCCGTTTGTACTACGATATCCAGAGCGTCACTAGATCCTCCACTAGAGGAACCAGGAACAACAAGACCACTTTGCTTTTCGCAATCGTTACAACCTGTTACAGACATCTTGTGCAGACTTTATAAGTTTACCAGCAGTAAGATAATTTCCCTCAAGTGCAGCAGCACGAAATGCCAACTGCTTGATCTTCAACTCCCGTATATCAATACGTAGTTGATTGTCCTTTTCATACTCAAGAGGTTTCAAAGTACGAACCTTTGTATTCATACACTTCCGATAGTAACCATCTATAACGGCATTACAGATTTTGATACCAGAAGTAGTTTTGATAGCATCAAGATTATCAGATTCAAGGAGTACCCAACTACTACCATCGTAATAGTAAACCTTACTATTATCAGTATTAAAATAGAGATCACCAAGAGTACCAGCAGCAACCCTAGTAGTATCCCTCTCGATCGGAAGCATATAGAAGATAAACCAACCATCCTCGGAGTATTCAATTTTAAATCGTGTAGTATCAGTGTTCGTAAGACCTAAACCATCACCAATACCGACTACTGCATCAGTGTCGTTTGTGGTAGTGGTCTGAGTAACGAAGGATGCTGTACCAGTATCTGGATTAACATGCTCCGCGAAGAAGACGAGGCATCTATCAGCCCGATCCGGATTGGTATCTACTCCCCAACCTCCATCACCATCCTGTGAATAGTCAAGACTATTCTCATCCACAGCAATGAATGAGAGGTCTTGTGAGGGATACCATGCTTGTTTTAGTACTAGTGCCATAGCTACAATATATTATATAATAGTGTAATAATCAATAAATCATTTTACTTGCTGAATAAGCTCGGTAGAATTGCGTGGTCAACGGCATCAACTGGCCCGCTTCCCGCATCCATCTACTATGACCCGCATAGATTCCAGACTTAATCTCGTCCTGTCCAAGTATCAGCTTAACAGATGCATCCATAAATGAATACGTATCAGTAATAAGAGATGCGATAGGAATAGGTCGTCGTATAAGAGTCTCCATTTCAAACGGATTCGCATAGAAGGTAACGTCCATCTGCAATCTTGAAAGAGTATTTAGCAGCGTGTAGATAATTGCCTTCTGCTGTTCATCATCAGGATTCACCGCCATCTTTAACATCAAAGTTGTTCCTACAATACCAAGCAGGATCACAAGTTCTTGTAGATTCTTACGGAGGTTAGCAGCATCAACTTCACTAAATCCAGCTTCGTCAAACGTTGTATCAGCAAACATAAGTTTGCGCCCAAGTTGACCAAGTGTGAACAAGGTTGCCTGTGCCCATCCCATATCTTCGGTACCAGTAAAAGAGATGAATCCAACTCCGGTATTATAACGACCTTTTCGTTTAACACCAAGTATAGCGTCATCCTTTTCAGCCTCAAAGCGTTGTGCAAAAGCTTCGCCAATCCACCGTCTAAACTGCATGAACATTTGACCCCATACACTTCGGTCAGCAAGAATAGTAGCAGATGCGTGGTAGTTACCATGATTCATATTCTTAACCGATACGATCTTAGCAGCTATATCAGGTTCAGCTTCAGTCTCATGTATCCACTTACCATTAGCATCGTAATGTTCCCATGCTTCACTACCGTCCTCCATCTTATGATGCTTCAGCATAGCAACCATAAGCGGCGCGTAGTTCAAGTATTCCGAGCTTGACATCATTGCCAACGGCATCAACCTCTGTGGGAACCAACCTTTCTTGCCTACACTGTTACGCTGATACTCATGAGTAAGATCATCCAGATTAAACTTACGAACAAGACTCCGGATTTTCTTAGCAGTATCAGTAGTTATCATGTTGAAGCTTGCGTTACGTCCAATACTATGAAGTGTTAAACCATAACCCGCAGCAAGTTCCTTCTGTGTATAGAATCTTCTATCAGCAGCAGTAACCCAGTTAGCAATTACACCGAAGTTAATGTTGTTCCATGCTGAGAAGAAGTTCCAGCCCATCCCCTTCAACTGTACCATCTTCATTGCAGCCTTAACAAACTTCGTTGGCTTAATTGTTTGACCGAGATTTTCAAGACGCTGTTCGACACGAGCCTTAGCTTTCTCGTACTCTTCGTGAGCAAGCTCACCATCGAGATATTGCTTGCGTAACTTGTCGAGAAGATCTTCCATCTCCTTGCGCTCCTGCTTCTCTTCTGTAGTCAACCACTTGCCCCAGCTACCTTCGTGTTCTTGAGGGATGCCATAGAAGTGTCGCATGAATTGATCAAGTGCACGACGTTGCATTGCAAAAGCTCCTACATTATCCTTATACATTAACTTCTTTGTTGCACGATCAATCACGTTTCGACCGTCAGCAGTACGCTGTACCTCTGCGGCATTACTCATGATACGAGATGCGAGTTTAACCGCCGGCTCAACTCTAGCTTTGTGCTTATAGCTAAGTCCCATCATTACCGAATACTTGAGAGCGGCTTCAAGATCAAATCTCTTATCATGCGCAACCTTATCTCTAGCTACAGCTATCATCTCCCGTCTTTCAGCGAGTGTTGGCTCCTGACCATTGTCAGCAATATGTGCAAGACGCATCTTATCAACGATATCATCAACAGCAGCTTTATCAGAGGGTATCTTTATATTAAATCCTGTTACAGCTTCGCCCGTAATTGGATCAGTAGATACGAATGCACTCTCTCTTTCATTCTGTGCAATCATCTTATTAGCTGCATCCATAATGACACCGATACCAGCTGTAAGACTACCACTGTTCACGATCAGATCACCCACTGACTTCTTGAGATATGCAACTGAGTTTTGACTCATGTGCTCCACCGCGTGGTCTGGAAGTATCTGCCGGACGTGTCGCATCTGTCTGGTGTAGTAATCATAGAAGCGCAACAAATCTTCATCTGATGCAATCTCCTTAAAGTTCTCATCAGCATATTCATCAGTACGTGCGATAGAAGGAACATAATCATTCTCCGTTTTCTTCACATCCTTCAGTGCACCACGTACCTTAGTATTATCACCATCAATAACACGCTCGCCATACCAATAAGGACTGTTCTCCTTCACCCATTTCCGGATCAACTTGTTACGCTCTTCCTCGTCCTTGATCTCCTCAGTAATCATTTCTTTAGCATGCTCATAATCGGACTTGTAATTCTCAAGAGCTTCGGCAGCTTGCCCCATCATCTTCTCATACTCCGCGTCACCAATGATCTCTCGTATTTCATCACGATGTGCTTGATCACCTTCCTTCATTGCAGCCGATAGGAACGTATGATTGTATGCACGATCCTCCTCACTTTCAAAGACTTCATCAATCTTGAATAATCTTCGGAAATCGAACGTCAGGTTATTCTTACGAATGAAGTCATAATACTTAGTCCAAGCTTCGCCACCTTCTTTCTTAGCTTCATTAGCAAGCTTCGTTCGCATCCAGTAATACTCCGGCGTGAAGGGTGAAACAGTCCAACCTGTATAACGACCACGTTCATCTTTCTGTCTGAATAGATCATACAACCTATCACCCTTATAGCCTCGTTCCTTGAGTTTCTTAATAGCTTTCTCAGCAATACCATTGAACTCTTCTTCAAACTCCGCTAGTTCGTTCTTGAAGTGCATGTCAGCATCCCAAACAAACTTACTAATAACTTGGAACATGGCATTATCAAAACGACTAATATCTAACGTCTGGGCATGTAGCCAGTCCACGTCTTTCGACTCTTGGAGTATTTGATCAATACCTTTTTTAACACCTACCGACTCCATGTACTTGTTCATCAATTTATCACGACCCTCAGAAAGACGACCTTCAAGTCGTTCAGCAGTATTCTTGTACTCCTCTAACTTAGCAACTAGTTCATTATCAGGATCTTCACGTTCTTCTTGAGTGAACAGCACGTCCATCGACTTCTTCCAAAGGTTCACGATTCGTTCCGCCTCGAAGAAATGTTCAGGTCTCATATCATCACCCTTAGCTACAATCTGTCTAACTCGATCAAGATCACGAGCAGCAAACAGATCAATCTTCTTGAGTGTCTTACGATTCCGCAAGTTCTTTATCTCACGATTTAGTACTCGAATACGGGATTCAAGTTCCTGTACTCGAAGGATAGATCCCTTAACACCACGTATCTGAGCGATAGTACCTTGGATCTCCTTGACACGTTGTTGCCGGTCAGCTATGATCTTGTCAACTCCCTTGGGCGGTCCCGTACGTGCATATGGATCGGCTTCTATTGGAGCAACAGCACCTGTTTCAAAAGCATGTCCACTAGCCTTCTTACCAATTTCCTGTCTCTTAGTGTAAGTAACCTGTAGTGCGATTTCCATCGCTCTAGTAAGAGCAGAATTAGGATCGTAGGCATCACCCTCTAAGGATGCGGATATAAGTTTAACAACACCATCTTTAATGTCATCCGATGTATTAGCACGTCGTTTGAGAGACTTAGGAAGTTGGATCTTATTCAAGATCTTCTGTACCGCCTTGTCTGTAAGAATCTCAACAGCAAACTCATGTATCGCTGTTTCACCTTCAAGCTGTCGCAACCTGCTCTTGAGTGCTTCATCTTCAAGATCATCAATTGCGGCAAACATCTTAGGCTTCACATACTTCATGATCTCTTCCAACTCTGCATAGAGCTTCTTCATGGTTGAATCAGTCTCTCGCTTCTTCATAACATCCTCCAGCTGCTCCCATGTTACCACGTGGAACAACTCGTGGAAGATCACCCGCATTACATCTTCACGTGAGTAACGTCGTTGATGCATTGCCTTACGATAGAATGTAATACTTACCTTACCATCCTCAGTCACTTTAAAGAGTGCATCCTTGTCCGTTTCATCCTTACTAGTCTCATCATCATTAACGATAGTTACCTGATTCATTACATCACGGAACCCATCCAGCAGATAGTTAGCAAAGTACTCGTATGCAGGAACACCAGTTATACCAGTAACGTGTTCCAAGAGTCTAGTTGCTTTCGGAAACGCAGGAAGAGCATCGTAGACAGCAGATTGTCGTGGACGTTTAGGCGTCGTAGACTCTGTCTTAATAACAGGGTTCGTACTATCAGTACTGTTAGGTAGAGTACTATTCGGATTCTCAAGTTCTTGGAAAGCACGTCTATTGTTCTTTTCCATCAACGACTGAATAGGACTATCACCAACTGTACGAACATACTCACTCATACCAAACGTACCGAGAACTGGTATCTGCTTGTAGATATATTCACCTTCAGCATTAGAACCATCGAAGACATACAATGACCATTGCGGCTTCTTATTTACGATCCGTCGTACCGAGAAGTACTTCATTGGCCCACCCTTATCTTTCTCATCCATACTCACCAATTCGTTCTGCCACTTCTCATTACCTTCAAGTGCTTCCGGATCAACCATCAGTACCTTAGCTTTACCAATCTCTTCGTTATCACTAGCAACGAACATACCAGAGTTACTAGCAGTGATACGCTTAGCATGGTAAGGCTTGTGTTGGTAATACTGCATGAGGAATGCTTCTGGCTTCATACGTTCACTATCATGCCAAAGAGTATTATCCTTACCAACAGCTCTTTCTAGAAGTCGTCGTCGTAATGGGAACGGTACGTACCGCGAGAATGAACGAGCATCATGATTTCCAGATAGAATATCATACATCGCCAGATCCATAGCAAGATCATTGGTAGTATATTCTTTACCATTAAACGTACCAAGTGGTCTATTCTCCTCTAGCAGACTCATGAAACCAGCATGAATGTGCTCCTCTGTTATACGTCGTGCTGATGCATTCTCAATATAAACAAGAGAAAGACCATCGTTCTTCTTAGTAACATGATGCTTCAATAACCTAAAGAATGCATTGTCAGCAAGCTTACTCTGCTCCTTCAACATCTTGACAATCGAAGCAAGAGATTTATTAGTCTTAGTATCTTTAGTAAGACGTCCTCGGAGCTGTTGAACATTCTCTGTGAGAGCTGAACTCATATAAGAGGCAACTTCGAGAGAGATTTGATGTCGTAGTGCGCCTCTTGCGTCGTGGCCTCTATTCCGTAAGCCAGACGTATGTTCTATACGAGAAACAACCTCATTAAAGAAATCGTTATCGTAGGGAAGTATCGTTCTCCAAAGTTGGTTGTTGATATGTAAACCAAACTTATAAGCAAGACCATTAATAGTACGAGGATTGAAACTAGTAAGTTCTAAACCTTCATCTGCTTCTTCTATGTTCTCAAAGAAGTCACCAAGTAGTGCAGGAGCATTATATATCTTTAGCTGACCTAGCTTCCGTGCATCTTCCTCTTTCAATACCGAGTGAGAGTAGAACTTAGGAATACCTTTACTATCACTGTTAATTGCAGTAGTAGCAGTCCGTAGGTCATCCCCGAATCGTTTGATATGTACAAAGTACTCAAGTAAAGCACGCTGTGTTTCAATGTCACTTTCAGTATTAATCTGATCCATCATAGTATCAGAACTAATTTGACGTGCCATATTAAGAAGCATATAATCTTCATTAGATTCTTGCAACGTCTGCTCGAACTCCGGTGAATTATACTTCTCAACTACTTCGGCATAAGCCAACTTAGCAGCACCATTGTTGTCAGCATCTTCTACAAACGTACCTTGATACTTATTAAGTGCTGTAACATAATCTCTAACGATAGGCTGATTAATGAAAGCTGATATTGTACGCTCATCAAAACCACTAACAATCAATGCGTTAATAACAGGATAGGTAGAGTTATTAATATTAAGCTTACTTAATGCACCAATCTTTTCATCATCAAGTGCTGCATTCTGGAAGTAAGCCGCAACTTGTGACTTACGAACACCACCATGACCTAACGGATTATCCATACGTGTACCATACTGCTCTCCGAATCGGAACCGTATTTCATGTAACCTACCAGTATTCTCGTTCTTAGTAGCAAAGTACATCGGCTTCCCTGACATCTGTACCGTACTCATGAAGGTAGTTACCAGTGAGAATACACCGACGCCTGCCTTAGCTTGACGTCCAGATAAGTACCTATCTCTCTGATACATACTAGTAGCAGGACTAAAGACACCAGCACTGTTTAGCTTCGAGTCGATCTCGGCAGCAAGCTCTTCCAACTGACCGTAACCAATAGGATTGGTCATCAGGTCATAAGTCTCGGGCCGTGACATCACCTCTAAGTGTATCTCATGCTGTTCATCCTGGAGCCGCTTAATCTTACTCTGTAGAATGGCATCTTCCTTATCCCAGATCGTATTAACACTAGCATCGTTCTCACGTTCTTCATCAAGACGTGCTTTCTCAGCCGCCCACTTCTTCTCAATCTCTGCTTCACTATGCTGATACCTACGCATCTTAACTTGACCATCAGTATCGGTATACGTCTCAAAGTTGAAGAAGTTCATGTACAACTTATCCACGTCAAAGTCAGATCCCATCTGTGCAACGAAGTCCCTAGTAGCAATGACCATGTTCTGCTCCATCGGTAAGAACCCTACTATCTCAACCTCCGCCATCGAAGACTGATTAGATGTAGGAATACGATAGGCAAAGCTACGTAATAGTTCCGCAGGAATCCTAGTCATATCAATACGTCCATCGTCATTCATGAATTGCTCCATCGGAATGACGTTGCCATTATGATCTCTAAAGTTCCACGGTACGATCACCTGTGCAGGTCGAACACGTTTTTGGGGAACAGCTTTCTTACCAAGCGAACGTTTTTCCACGAAAGTATTTCGGATCGCAGCTTTGATAGCATCTCGACCTTTGTTCGTATTACCGAAGGCAAGAACTATACCAGTATTAGGTTTAAGCTTTGGTAGTTCGTCAAGCTCTCTCCAACCTACAAACCCATCAGCAGGGGTATAATAAGTGACATACCACTTGTCAGTAAGATTATCATAGAGGCTAACTTTCTTACCTTGATCAATAGCCATCTGAGCAGTCCATGCTCCCTGATCTTCAAGATGATCACCATTGAATCGACCAGTCATGATAATCTCACTAGACTCCATAACAACACGGTGACTAGCGCGTATATGCGCTCTAACCAACCTGCCCTTATCACCTTCCGGTATTGATTTGTTAGGTAAGGAAAGAGCCGCTTGCTCTAGTGCATTACTTGCAGCAGTCTCTTGACCTTCACTAAGTCGAATTGTATTAGCAAGATTTGAAGGAGTTTCCCTATGATGATATGCTGATATGTTAAGATTAAACTCGGCAGCCAGTTCTTCTAGAACCATATTCTGATCACCGCCTTCAGTATTAATCTGGAACGCACCACCAGCAAATGTTTCAGTAAATTCTGTCTCGGCGGGTTCCAGGATTAACTGTACATGATCTTCGTAACCGATGCCGCGTACGGCTTCACCAGTTTCTTCGGCACTTGCGCGTCGCCAGTTAGCTCGAACGTTTTCAACATCAAGACCTTGCACCTTAGCAAACTCTTCGGGAGTAGTCTCTGATGCTTCTCGCTTCTGTACGATCTTATAGAAGGCAGCCTCACTTGGCCCCTCAACTCGAATAACATCACCTTCAGCAAGTGTATCAAACTCTTTATACTGTGTACTGATACCAGTAGCTTCACCACTTTTAAGAGCACCAAATAATGTCTTAGCCTTCATGCCCTTCGCAGGCTTGTTGTTATCTTTATACGCAACATCAACCTTAACTGACTTCTTATGTCCACCCTTAGCAACGAGAGCCTTAACTCGCTCCATGCGGTTAACCTCCTCGAACTGCTCTTCTTCAACCATTCGATCCTCTAGTTTCGCAGGCTTTAGTTCACCTTTATAATTATCGGTAAACACAATACCGTTACCAGGACTATCTAGGAACTTTTGTAAGGCCGCCTCATCATCGAGCATCTCCTTGTTCAGCTTCCAACCATCCTCCGATACCAGTACGTGACCAGCACCAGGTACTTTATTCTCAAGAACTTTGTTCTGCACAATAGAGTTGAGCAGACTTTCAACACGAGTTCTACTGTTAGAGAACGGAAGTTGAGCTATAAACTCTGCTTCCGGCAAAGCAAGAAGTGCAATATCGTTATTAGGATAACCACGAGCTATTGCTTCTTCGTGTAGCTTCTTCTGTACGACGGAAACATTCAGCTCTCTAACACCGGTCTCCTCATTCTTAGGTGACAGTGTGTTAAGTAGGTATTCAGCCTTTGCTTCAAAGAGCTGAGTATAGTTATCCATATATCTCTTAGCAATCTCGGACATCTCGGGATGCTGCAACAGGTCAACTAACAAGAGCTTCCGTTGCTGAGTAGCATCTTTAATACGAGACTTATTAGGATTATAAGGTATGTCCTGCTGAATCCTAAAGCCCTCTAAGGGTAGTGCCAGAGTATTTGTAGCATCAAATTCAAAGTCGTCTCTTACATCACCATTTTCATCCCAAAGTTGTGAAGTACTAGTATCACCATCTTGAGATATTAATGCACCCAACTTCCAAGCAGAACGTGAAGCAACACGATCTACCCTACCTTGGATCATCTTCTGTCGAACCTTATCAATCTCCAAGCCTTCAGTCAGCTGCTTGATCAATGGGATAGAAGATGACTTGATATATACAGCACGTTCAGTTAAGCCATCATCTGCACGTCGGTAGTTCCAACGATAGACAGGCTTCTGAGGTTGTAATGCTTTAGTAAGTTCAAAGATCTGTGACAAGTCTTGCTTGGATAGTTGCTTCTTATCTTCAAGACGTAACCATCTTTCTGCTTGCTCACGAGGTATCATACCTTGACTTACAAGTACATCAAGATGTTCTTCAAGAGTAGTCCACTCCTGTGAGTCAGCACCTTTAATAGCAGCGTACTCCTTATGTTTTTTAGCAAGTTCTTCATTAAGTGACCTAGCTTTACGATCATCAACTATACCGTAAATGATGTTTCTCTTAACGGGATTGAGTACACGCGGACGACCGGGTGCATCATCACCAGCAAGTCGTTTACCAATGTTATCGAATGTGTTACGAACTTGAGCTTGTACATCAGCACCTTTAGTCCAAAAGAGTGCAGGATCACCAGCAAACAACTTAAAGATGTTTGTATTAGCTACGAGTGAGTTCATCAAGAAGTCCATTGCCACATACTTCATGAGTTTCTCACCACTAGCTGCACTCATGTTTTTGGCATGAGTAAGATAAGAACCATCAACATTCTTGAGATACTTCTTACCATTAGATGAGGTCTGAATGATCCCGTGTTCTTCCCACTTTGCTATAAGGTCGTTTAGCTTTGACTGGAAGTGCGACGCTACAATATCCTTAATGTTCTGAATATGAGTCTTACCATTACTAGCAACTTCGGTTTCCAGATCTGCCATTGGAAGTAAGACTCCATCTTCATCATACAGCTCCTGTACGAGAGTACTACCACCTTCATGATTAAGTTCCGGAACAAAGTAGAACAATCCTTTACCGCCTTGCATCTGTGGGTTGTCCACGTTGACATTCGTGAAAGCGTGTATCCTATCCATATCAGGCTTAACCATCTCCTCGAATAAGATATCAACCATATCGTCTGCTAGATTCTCTTCCGAGTTCATTGCAGTATCAACACCTACAGTAGTCAATGCAGTCAGGTTTTTCTTACCAGTATTTGGGTAGAGCATATGAACGATACGCTTCGTACCCTTATTCCGCATACGACCATTGTTTGTAAAGAGAGCAAGTTCCAGTACACTAAGTTCTGGATCAGTTAACTCACCAGTCTCTTTACCTTTCTGACGACCCTCAGACTTATATGCATCAACGAGGAACATATCGAAGACCTCCTGCATGTCGGGATCACTTTCCAACAGCTTGGCCCAACGAGCATTCTTGTTGTACGCCATCTCCTTGAGGTTCTCAAGGAGACTTTGTTGAGGATCAAGTAGTAATCTAAAACGATCATTCATATACTTATTATAAGCATATCCATAGATCATTTTATTCTTACCATTATAAAAGCTATGTGCATGGACGTCATTGCGGAATATAGCATTATGACTTGCCATACGACGTATAGCGTTATCTTCAAAGAGAGAAACTTCTTCAATACTTTGACCAGTCTTAGCACTCTGCTGAGCACGCTCCAATAGTATAACAAGCGCACCAGTCTTAGGCTTAATGCGCTGTGTCCATATACCATTATGCGTAACGGATTCCTCAAGTGCAAGAGGTTCGAGTTCGATACCAAAATGAGAGAGATACTGATCATACAACCGTACTGCTGTATCTAGCCATTCTTGGTAGTCCTTATTCTCTGGCCCCAATCGGTTCTTGACATGCTGCTTGACAGTATTGAAATCCTTCTCAATCTGTTCAACATCCTCTGCTGTATAACGTACATCACCATCTTCCGTCTGGAACATATCGTCGTTTGCCCGTAGGTTCGACATCCACATATCCATCAGCGTCCGTCCTTCAGCAGTTCTGTTCGAGTCAACTACCTTCATACTTTGACCGTCCTGGATGACATACTTCATCTTGACAGCACCCTTAGTCATTTCAGTAGCAAACTCATTCTGAACTTGCTCACCAGCAGCTTCAAGCTTATCAACTACTTGTGCAAGGTACGGCTGTACGTTACGATCTCTAGCAGATTTGAGTCGAGCAATAACCTCACTATACTTAGGTGCAGCACCTGCTAAGATAGCTTGCAGTGCAGCATATACTTCATCATGAGCCTCAAACAGTTCAACCATTAAATAAGAAGCACGCTTCTTACCATCAGGTCGTCGTCTATCAACTTGGTTGATACCAGATAGGAACAGCTTTAACCGTCCCGATAAGGTATCGTGAGGATTCAATTCAATATTAGTCTTATCGTAATCAGTCTTCTCGTTGTATCCTTCAATATCAAGAGACTCATTAGCTTCTTGGTGATCATCATTAGTGTTACCTTCACTAATCTTGATACCATTGATTCGCTTTAGTCTACTCTTAATAGCCTCAGCAATCTTCGGCCAGTTCTTATCACTGATAATATTTGCAACCTTGTCTGCAACTTCATCGTTACCATCGGCACGTACGTTCCTTTCTTGCGCCTCAAGATTAGCTTTAATTTCAGCAATGATCTGACCGTAGCTTAGTTTCTTACCCTGTTTTGCAACAAGCTGATTAAGAACACCAAATGCAAATGAGCTGACAAGTTCGTGTTGCTGTAAAGCAGTAATGCCATCAACACGGAACCTTGCGTATTCATCAATGGCCTCTTGGATTATAGGATCACTAATGTCACCTTTCTCTGGTTCAGCAGCAACTGCACCAGTTACAAACGAAGTACCTAATTCATCATCACCGTACTTCTTAGGCTCGGGCTTAGGTTTAGTCTGTATAGGAGCATCCTCAACAGTAGTACCCTCAAGCTTAGCACGAATCTTTTCAATAACAGCGTTAGGAGTATCCGATCCTAATATTGGAATATCTAAACCTTTTGCAACAGATCGTAGTGCATTAGTAATAAAGGCAGGAACACCACCTTCATCTATACTATCAAGTATTTCACGCGCCTTAGATTCAACTGTAGTAGGACTACCCTTCTTCTTAGGTTCAGTCTTAACTTCAACATCCTCGACCGGTCCCGGCACTTCCGTAGGAACAGTAACAGTTATATTAGGTTGTTGGAATACAGTATAGTTACCATCACCCAGATCAAACTGTACGACATTAGTAGTATGTACACCTTTAAGAAATGTATCATAAGCCGTCTCAACAATTTTTGCATCTCCCGTTTCTGTAATAAGAGGATACTTAATCTTACCTGTCTCAAAAGGAGTTTGACCTTGTTGAGCTGGATCAAGACTAGCGTGGAAATAACTAAGGGCAACAACATCAGCAACACCTTGATAGAACTCTTCGGAATCAATCAGTACACTATCTTCACCAAGACCAGATCGAAACACCATGTTCTGATCTTCATCAAGCATTGCTGTCATGTATAGCTTATTCCCACCTATCGCAATGTCAATACCGTTAGGTGTAATATGTATAAAGGAATCGTTTTCGTTCTCAACCGTCTCCATCTTGTCGCGGAGGTACTCACCCTTTTCAAGGTGTGCAGTATCCATAAAGAGACGTACATAATTCTCAAGACCTTTGGCAGTAGATAAGTTAAAGCCAGCTTTTTCAGCAGCTTTAAAAGCTTCTGTAGTAAGGTTTTGTGTAAGATGTAAACGAATAGCTTCTACAATAGAAGTAACGATTTCAGGTCGTGTGTCTAGTCTTGTAGACATAAGAGGTATAGCAAAGTAGCTATCCTTTGTCTTAGGTACGAACGCATACAAGTGACCACTATTAAGATCGTGTCCAACATACTCACCCGCAGGTGACTTACCGTTAAAGTATTGAATACCTTTAGAAGTTTTAACACCAATAGAAACATTGGGATCTTTGAAAGCCTCTGCAACACTCATGGGCTTCTTACCAGCAGTAAAGGCTAAGTGACCTTGACTCTTATGCTCGATCTTCGATTGGTAAACTCCCTGCTTCACAATAGCTTCACGTGCTATCCGTAGCATCTCTAAATCATCCTCAACATTCTCACCAACAACGCGATTAGGTATGCTATCAGTATCTGCTAGATAACCAATAATCTTACCATTCTCATTCTTGATGGCAATAGGAATGTGATCATACTTCTGGTTACCTTCCTTATCAGCACCTTTCTCAACAAGTGATGCGTAAGTATTAGTACCATCATCATAATCACGATCAACTTCCAATGTAACCTTAGTACCCTCGGTATAGAACCCGATAGCCAGCATCAACGGATCACGAAGTTCTTGACTCAGCTCATTACCCTCATCAGTAATCTGATCACCGTTCCTTTGGAAAGGTCTAGAAACATAAGATATTTTATTGTGACCCCACAACAGTAACTTGTTATCGAGATGAACTGTTTGTCCATTCTCATCAGTTATAGTCTCACTAGCTTCCTTGTCAAGATCTTTAGCAATACGGTTAATCTCAAGCGGCTTCTCCGTATTAGTCGTATTAGTAGTTGATACATTAGCAGGGTTCTTAGGATTCGTAGCTCCAGTTCCTGGCTTTGCACTACCACCATCCTGACCGTCCCCGCTTTCAGCAGCCTCCTCAGGCGTAAACTTATCAGCAATTTGTTCCCATATCTTCTCTTCCTCACCACGCTTAATCGTGCCTTCTATAGGAAGCATGGCAGCGTTCAGACCCTGCATCATGATCACTCGATCGACGGTGTCCTTCTTGTAGAAGATCTTAACCATCGCCTTCTTACCATTATCACCAATACCGTCAACAGTAACTTGCGACGGATTCTCATTAGGCTTATATACTTTAGGTGGTTTCTTAGGATCAGTAACTACACCGGTACCTGTCTCTTCCGTCTTCTTGGCACCATCTTCTTTCTTACCATCAGTACTCTTACCAGCAACTGTGGGATCAGTGTTCTCCTCACCAGATTCTTTCTCAGTCTGCTTCTTAGCAATCTTCTTACCAGCACGTTTCTCTCGCTTAGCCTTAGCTGCATCCTTCTTACGTTGAGCTTTGTCAGCCTCAGCTTTCTCTTTCATCAGCTTCTTAGCCAACTCAAAGTCTTTCTTAGCTTGCTCTAAGCTAGTAGCATTAGCAAGCTGACTTGTGACGGAATCCTTGAAACTTCTAATAATAGCTCGTTCCTTGAGATCACGACTAAGTTCATGATCACCATCAAACTCATTAGACTCAATCGTTGCTTGCTTACGATCAATAGCAGCCAGGTTATCTTGATGCACCTTAATCTTACCTTCCAACTGATCACGTTGCGCCTTCATCTTATTGATCTGACGCGTAATCGTATTAGTAGGAGTCTTTTTATGAGGAGGCTCAAGACCCTTATCCTCAAGCATCTTGATCGTACTATTACGTTTCTGAATCTCTTGCTTCATAGCCTCATGCTCTTCAATAAGAGTATTCAGCTCATCACGCTCTTTAGTTGCAACATGAATATCAATATCGTCTGCATTGATAGCATCCCCACGTTCCCGTGCGAGATCGGAGAGTAACTTCTCCTTGCGGGCACTAATTTTATTGTCAACTTCTTCAAGATGTTTATTAGCAAGTTCTTGATGACGTGACAATCTAAAGATCTCTTTAAGTCGAGGTTGGAATACAGGATTAGAGTACTTAGCACGTAGTCCTAAGAACTGGTTCTCCATCGTGATCATCCGCTTCTGAAACTGATTAAGTTCAGCCAGTTCCTCTTCGAGCATAGCAGTGTTCTCATTCGCATCCTTAGCAGCCTTAATTTCAGCCTGCTTATCAGATACCGCACCTTCGAGCGTACGTTCCAACTTATCCGTAGTACCACGTTCAAAGTTCTCGTATGCTAAATCAATAAAGCTATCTTCCCGTATATATTCAGCAGCAGCACTCTCACCTTGATTCGTAGCTTGACGTAATGCAATACCACGATTGATTTGCTCCTGCAACTTGTTCTCGACATAAGCATTGTTACGCTTAATTTGCTCCTGTTGCTTGGTGTAGTCCTCATTGATACGGTCTTTGTTCATGAGGTCACCAGGACCTTGTATAATACCATATTGTATTGGGCCACCAAGGAATCCCATAACACCTTCAAGAAGAGCTTGTTCACTAGTAGCAAACGACCACAAACGTTCCTGCATCGTTGTCGGAATACCATAGTCAAAGACTACACCAGCACGATCCTTAGCTTGAAACTTCGCCTCCTTCTGAATGACGTTCTGACCAATTTCTTCTACAGATTCACCAACTGCTTGTACAAGTGGGTTATCGACAGATAGCTTCTTAAAGGAATCTCTAAATGCTTTAGCTCCAAGTTGACGTGCTTCACGGCGAGTAGATCCAAAACCTCTCATTATATTACCGAGTGCTAACGCATCAGTAAAGATGAAAGCCCGGTTCCACGCCAGCATATCATCAGCAGCTTCTCCTGCAATAGTTCTCATTTGCTCCTCAGACATCTCGGGGTTTGATGCCTTCAGTTCGGCCAACGTCTCTTCATACGTCTCCATTGCCATCATCTTACCTTCCCCGTAGTTAGTAATCATGGCAGAGGTAAATTGTTGACCTCTCGCACCAAGACCCTCTAGGTAAGGTGATATACCCTCAAGATACTTTCCTAGACGAGCTTGACGAACAGCCTGTGCTGCACCACGAGTTCTTGCCAAACCCGCAAGACCTTTACCTGCCCACTTTCCTAATGCTTTTACACCAGTACCAACTCCAAGACCGGTAACACCAAAGCCGACTGCTGAATCTAACAGTGATGCAAAAGCACCCCAGTAAAAGCCGGAGTCTCCCATATCAATAATAGAACCAGGATCACGTCGATAGATCGGAGCAATATCTTCTCGTAATGCTTCTTTACCTTGTTTAGCAAGATCAGCGATCCAGTTACTACCTGCATCTTCCTCACCCTGTAGCAAACCTAGATGACTTTCAACATCAAGAATATAAGATGCATCCTCAATAGCTGTTAGAAGACCACCACCAATACCTTGTACAAATGAGTTAGCAGCTTGATGTGTCCACGGTTGATGTTCAGCACGCCACGTAGTTTGGTTAGCACCATAAGGCATATTCTTATCATACTTACCAAGCTTTTGATAAGGTGAAGCAAGGTCAAGCATACCATTGTCCATGCCACCTTGTTGCGCATTCTGCTTTAACCACTCTAAGTCTTCATCAGTAGCATCTGGGACAGCTCCTATTGGTATAGGCTCTTTAATAGGATCATCCTTTAAAGGCTCTACTCCAAGAGCTTTAGCTAACTCTTCATCGGTCATAAAACCGTCCTGTCGATTCTGTTCGTTTATATCAGCCATTATTGGTAGATTCCATTAGATGCCGCAAAATATCGAGCAACTTGTTTAATAGATAGTCTTGCTGGTTTCCCATTGATCGTTGTTCTAAAGAAAGTTCCTTTACCTATATATTGATCATTATCATCAAATGCATAGTCAGCTTCCCACGTTCCAGTTAGATCACCTAGGGTACCGAGATTAATAGTAGTGGGTTCCGACACGCGTGTCTCTCCTAGCATCACTTGCCTAGCACCCTCAAAGCCCGCTGCATTAATCTGACGTTCAATTTCATCAGATTGCATCCAATACGTCTCACCTTGGATTGTCCACTCCATCGCCTCCTTATCTACAAGTGGAATATTAAGACCAGCAAGTTGTACTTGGGACTTAAACTTGCGCATCTCATCACCATCGTTTAAATCGACACCAGCTTTCTTAGCAAGCTCATGAATAGTATGTTGTTTTCCATCCTTATCAAAGAGCAATGTGCCTGTAAGTGCACCAAACTCTGCGGAGGCATCATCACCACGATATACACGTTCAATAGTTTTATGAGTGTCTTCACCAGCAGGAAATCCTATAGGTGTCATAGTTTCATGCTCATCAATAAAGCTATTGTAACGATTCTGAATCTTTTCATCAAGTTCCGCTATTAAGGGTGCGCTAGGATCAATCATTCCTTCACCTTTGGGCTTCATCAACTCTTTAAATACGTCCTCATGTCCAGCTTCTTTATACACATCCTCCATTATTCCGAGCATTCCTCTATGCGTAGTATTGAAAGCTTCCTTATCAAAGGTTCCATCACTCTTACGATAAATATCAACATACTCTGTTATATTAGTAACAGGTTGTTCTGAAAGCCGTCTTGCGACAAGATATTCATTCCGTATTGCTGGATCAAGACCTTGTAAGAACGCATCTGTGAGACCATTACGTTCCATCTCGCCAAAGCTAAAGGTATCAAGAGTAGGATCACTTTGTACAATAGCCATTCGTGCTTTACGAAGTCGTGAATTAATGTGGCTTGTTATAGCTTCCTTATTAACCTTCTTAAAGTCTTTAGCAACTGGGTTATTAACAACATGCCGTTTAGTTAGAGCTTGTGACCAGATGTTATTCTTAGCACCTTCACCTGAAGGATTAAGTGCTCCAGGTATCTGAAAGTTACTCTCAACTCTACTATGCTTTTGATTTGAACCCGCTTGATACAAGTAGTTATACAAGTAGTCGCGTACACCTTTCTTTAGCGTACCATCAGCATTACGGATCTCACCCAAACCATTCTCCATTGCAACACGTCGAGCTAACTGATTACCACCTTGTGTTGAATCGGCAAATTCGTCAAGGACTTCATCCACACGATCTCTAATCCGTTGGTCAGTAATACCACTATACTTGCTGGTCTTTAACATATTGACAGTACCAGCAGCAGTACTTAAACCCATCACCTGCGGGTCACCTGTACTCATATTAGCAATGAGCTTATCCATATGACGTTTAGCATCCGATAGATGATCAAGAGCTAACTCCTTACCATGCTTATACGAATGCCAGTTACCTTCATCATCTTGCCATGTACCCGTAGGCGCATTCGGAGTAAAGTCCCAAATAGTCTGACCCTTTGCCCTCGACTCTCTCATAAACTGCTTCTCGAACTTCTTTTCATCAGCAGTATCTTTCATAGCTTGTATTCTAGGATCAGCTACATACTTACGAATAAGTTGTTTGGCACTCCGTTGGAATTGCTTACTCTCAAATGCACCATCATAATCTTCTAACATCAAACCAATATCCTCATCAAATTCACCAGCAAGTGCATTACGAATATCTTGATCGTTAGCATCTACTTCCATAGTGCCTAGTATCTCCTTTGCCTGCTCCGTAATGAGTTCACCCTCTTCATACTTCTTGACGAGGGTGTCCTGCATTCCCGAGAAAGCACCAGTAGTATCAATAGGAGTTGGTAGGTTAAACGGTTGGAAGTTAAATCCAAGTTGCGCCTTTTGTGCCATCGTTATTAAGTATTAAGATCTAAATCAGGGTTACTAATTCTTTCCATAAACTGATCAACAGTAAGACCAAGAGACTTAGCCGCTCTTTCGATAACGCCTGTATCAGCTTGACCCAAGAACTTCAAGAAGTTGGCCTTATTCACACCACGTTCCATTCTACCAGCTTGTACTTGATTCAGTACGTTCTGGATAGCAGACTGACGAGCAGCTTGGGTAAGTCCACGGCGTTGGTTACGACGTTGCATGTTCTGCGCCATTGTACTATTAACAGTAGCACGGTTAAACATATCTTGACGTCTCTCCTGTTGATCTTGTGCGAGATTAAACTGATTCTCAGCTTGCGCTTCTTTCAGTGCAATATCAGTATCAGCTCCAAGAACCTTAGCCATCATCGCATTGAGATCAGCACCTGTTACATCTGGACGTTTACTAAAGGTATTGAATTGACCTTCAGCGCGGTTCATCATCTCGTTACGTACAGATCGAAATGGTGTACTACGTGACGTTGAAAGAGTAGGAGTTATATCACTCTCCAATCTCTTAGCATCCTGTATGTTCTGAAAGCCACCAACAAGGGCAGAGATATTGGCAAGTGTACTACCAAACTCTGGAGAAGTAACTTTATTTCCTATGTTGCGTATGAAGTCACCTGCATCAGTACGCCACTTTCCACCACCTTCTGGTATATCCATCATTGGAAGAGTCGTGGGTAAACCGGGATCAGTTACACCAGGAAGTTGAGGAGGTATAGACTGTAGAGGAAGACCTAGACCATCTTGGGCCTTCATCTTACCACCATATCCTAGATAAGCCGCAATATTAACAGGTCTCTTATGAAATGATCCGCCCATCCCCATTGTCTTAGAAAGAGTAGCAGGAACATTAGGACTATTAATAGCAGGTTGTGGAGCCTTAGGCTCGATAGTTGTAGGTTTATATCTTGCGTTCTCTACCATACGTTTAAGTACATCAACAGTATCTTTAAGTTCTTTGTTCTCCATCATCGCATCCATACCTCTATTAAAGACATTTTCCAAAGCAGTTAAAGGACTTCTCTTCGGATCAGTTCCGAGATCAATTCCATCTTCAGCAAAGTTCTTAGCAAAGTTTGCCATCTGTACCTCATTCTTTGAGTACTGCTCTTTGTTGGCCATAACTTTATTAGCGGCTTCTTTAACAGACATACCACGACGTTTTGCCCAACGGGTAAATTTACCACGATTCTCTGGCTTGATCTTAATGCTACCGCCAGCTTTCATCGTCTGTGTCTTACGAGGGGCAGACCCTACCACATCTGCTATCGGACCAGTAGGTCTTTGTGAACCCGCATAACCTGTGACAGCTTTATCACCAATCATTATTTCAACAGGTTTACCTGGAGTAAAGTCTGATTCTGGATCGACACTTATAGGAATACCATCAACGTCAAATGATCGTTGAGCATTTGATGCAAGGTCGATTAGAAGTTGTGCAACCTTTTTCTCTGATAGATTGGGAGCAGCTTCTTGTATATCCTTTGGACTGACAACAACTCCGCCATCAGCATAAATAGTTTTGGCAGTACCTTTAACTAAAGTACCGCCAATAGGCATTCTTTTACGTCTGTTACTGAGATAACGTCTACCGTTTTCACCTAGTTCGGTAACGCTACCACCAGTAGCCTTAGACCATCTTCTATTACGTGACATAGTTCTAGTATTAGAATCGTTCTTTACTTAATTTACTAAATTCTTGTGTAGCAAACAAATCTTGATATAATATTTCTACTCGATCAAGCATTGCTAACGAGGTGTTAATGGTTGGCACGTCTAACGTGTCCATCTTCTCCTCATAGTCTTTCTTATACGAGGCCAGTTTTTCAGCAATTTTGGCATAAGAATCCCTTTTAAAACTAAATCCAAACTCCTTAGCTCTATCAACAAAGTCATTTGGCACCTTCAACCGCTTTGAAAACACTGCATCATTCTTTATGACCTCACCACCTTCTACCTCAACCTCTGCTACTCCATCAAGATTGACATCAACGTCCACTCCACCATTTGCATGGCCAGGGCCGTTTACTCGCATAACATCGCTTGCAATACGACTAGGGTTGACTTCCATCCCTAGACCCTGTAAGGGTTGATTAGGATTCGTTGCAGCACTCAAATCCATACCAAATGCAGCTTCATTAAACTGATTGTTAAACGCTATAGCGTCATTCATGTCAGCGATGTACTGAGCAGAATCAGCAAAGCGTTGTTGACGTGCCCGTGCTTGCGCTGCCTCTTTTTCAGCCTTAGCATCGCCGAGCAACTTACTAGCAACACCGAAGACGGCACCGACACCCATACCAACAGGACCACCACCGATCCCGCCTACTGCACCTTGTGCAGCGGCACCTAAGATACCACCGACATCGCGTCTTGTTTTCATTCTAAAGCATCCCATTATCTTACTACTTGATTTAGTCCAACATCTATTTCATTGACTTCAAGATCGTCCTGATCTGTATTGTCATAAGTTAATTTAACAGCTAAATACATATCAACGAATCGTCTCTTAGCAGCGAGACCAACAGCACTCAAGCGGAGCTTGTTAAATCTCCAGGTGCGGAAACTTCGTCGTAGGTTGTACGGTGTGTACACACTAGTAAGTTGATCAAGATCTTGTTCACCCAGATCAATCTCGCTATTCCAAGCCTGTATCTTGCTAAAGGTCTTATCATTGTTATAGACACCATTCGTACTAATACTAGTGTTCCACCCCACGTTAAAGTAATGCTTCGTTAGATCAGCAGGTTCGGAGAACACCGCTGTCAACGTCGTATCTTTAACTTGACCATCATAACCAACAGCACGATTATCTATATTGTGTTGGAACAGTTGCCCGTTTTCAACAGCTAATAGATACTTACTAGTGTTAAAGAACTTAGTATCAATATAGTCGAACTGGCTCTCCCATGCACCTTGCTCACCTATCTTAGTAGCATAAGACCAAGTCTCGGAAGTGTTGCTCCCTTTGTTGAACGAAATCATTAGTCTGTCGTAACGATCATCGTAAGCAACTGACATACCCCCCGTATAATTCGGATCAGCGGTATTTTGTAGGTAAGGATTGTCACCAATTCCATCAATAAGATCTCTGAAGTAGTAACTCATACCTTGCTCACTTATCTGCTTCAACCCTTTCGATAGGATGAATATACGACCATTAGTTTCAAAGACATATCCAAGTCGAGTAGTCTTATTGAAGAACTTCTTATCACTACCTAGGTAACCCTCCTCAGCAAAGACAGGTTCTTTAGGTATAGGATCAAATATGTCACTAGTCCCAAGAACAACTTCATCAACATTAGTAGCAAGCTTCTCACTACCCTTCGTGAGGAATAGTCCCCGCTCGTGGTGTATCAGTATTTTATCAGTATCAAGTGTAGCAAGATTCGTTATCGTACCACGATCTCGATTCTGCTCATAGTAATCATCAGGTAGAAAGATCCGCCATGATGATAGTTCACTCTCTACGTTCTGCTTAGGAGAACGAATAACTCGATAAGGATACTCGTCAATATCACTACCTTGCATCTCAGCCGCCCGTGTAAGATTAGCTGCTATATGACCACGATTCATATCAATATATGTATCATAAGCCATCGCAGTTCGATAGCGATAGACAGCTTGACCACTTACATCATAATCTGGATACTGTGCAATTACAGCTTCGTCTGGTGGAAATAACGTATCAATAGCAGCCTCATACCATATGTCCTCATTAAAACGTCTTAACGCCATGTTGTATCTACTACGAACTGGGATCACCATTGATTTCCACGGGATGAAGTCTTGTAATGCTGTATTACTTTCAGGCCACTCACTAATTCGTGTCTCATAGAGATTAGTATAAGTATCACCACCATAAAGTTCCGCAACCTCATAGATCTTAGGTGCAGGATCAATAGATGTTTGAGTTAATCCCAAACTACTAATACCTGCATTCTCTAATCTAAAGACACGTCCAGTTGTTAAACGTATTTGTGCATCAAAAGGTTGGTAGTAGTTAGTCTTTTCATTCAATAGTAAAGCAGCGGCTCTCCAATCACTAAGAGTACTTTCGGCACCATTTCTTGTTGTAGTTCTAATATGACCCTCACCACCTTTATTCTCTTGCGCCGAGTTATTATATTGGATGTACTTTTGGTCAACTACTTCAAGATTCCAATCCTCAACAGGTATTGATGCAGGAGGCGATGTATATCCAGGAAGTATATCAGCCTCCAATAGTCGTTCATTATGCGGATCTTGACGTACCTCATAGACAAACGTAGATTTAAGATTAGTAATACTTAGACTGGGCTTATCTAATAGTAATCCAAAAGCATGAACTCTTTGCTCGGTACCGATAGTAGATGTATCAAAAGGCTCTTTAGGGAAGACATATCCTTCTTCAATTACACGACTGTTGGCTGTGGTTCTCTTAGCATACAGTATCTCAAACCCCTGTACCTTATCTAATATACCTTGTGGTACTTGAATATTACTAACCGTAATACCAGTAGGCTTAGTATAGATGGTTGCCTGATCTTCTGCTCCTGTATCAGTTTCAACTGACCAGAAACCACTAATAGCCCAGTTTCCATCTTGAGCAAAAAATGGACTTCCACTACCAGCAATTGATGTAGATACAGTAAGAAATATATAATCATCAGTATCTACATCAATTTTAACAACACCCGCTATAGTGGCAGTATAGGCGTTTCCTGCACCCCCAGCCTCAGCAAAATAATCCGTCTCTTCAATAGTAAAAGTACGAATTGGTTTATGCGTATCCTCATCACCTTTACTTGTAGCACGCCAAAGAACCACTCTATATTTAGGTGCACCCCCTTTAGTGGTAGCGGTTATATCAACATTAAGCTTTAGTACAAGTGGATCACCACTAGGAGCCTTCCAGAAGGCGTTGTTTTCAACCGTACCGTACGTTCCAGTAACACTACTAGTCGTAATTAGTGTGCCGAATGGTACTTTATTCCTAATAACATCAGTAGCTTGTAGAGTTTTATGAATACTATTATCAGCAGCTGGCGTAGGTTCACTGACCTCAAGAAGTGTAGATATGTGATCATCTAGTTCTTTAGTAGTAAACTTATGGAAGCGGATATACTTTGTATTCAATGACGGGAAGAGTTCTGTAGGATAGCCTAGATCAGCAGGATATCTTTCATCATTCTGGTGGTAGCTCATATTCGCACCTAAGTTCTCAGCAGGTATAAACCAATCACCAAGTGCAACACCATCCATTCCGTACCATCTTATAAAGAAGGCATATACTTCGTTGTCTTGAAAAGCAACACGATTATATATAACCAGAGGATCAGCGTAGCTACCTTGTTTAGTATCCAAAGGCAACTCGTCTCCATAAACCGCACCAATTTCAATGTCATTCGCATATTCTTGATAGTCTATTACAGCGTCAGTTGAGAGATCAGCAGCGTAGAGACGACCTCCCGCTGTAGTAAAGTCTCCAATACGATCATAACTAGGACGCTGTACTAGCAACTCGATTGGATCAATACTGTTCATACCATCTTCTACTATTGTAACCGCACGTGACAATATACTATCAGCGTCATATTCAGTTGGACAAGCAAGAGTATAGTTAGTTTCAAATGCAAAAGTACCTTCATCAATTTGCTGTAGAACAGCAATCTTAAAGTCGTCAAACTTTTCATCGAAGTCACGTATATTAACAGATAGTGAAGCATCATTATCTTCAACTACAATAATATTAGATAGTCCTACCCAATTAGTAAACCCTTCACCTGCATCATACTGGTACGAGATAGAGACCTGGTATGTACCAGCTTTCCACCCACCACCAGACCCAACTGCATTGAGTTCAAAGGTAGGTACTTTAATTTCCGGAAATAGTAATGTATCAGCAAGAGTGTCCTGGAGTATACCAGTAGATGCTCCAGTAGTCTGATTTATTTCAATAGTAATAAGACGAGGACGAGTTACAGCATCAGTAAAAACAACTTCGATATTCAGCTCCCGTGTGTACTTCGCCTTAGCCCTAATAGGGGATGAGGTTGTCCAGCCATAATCAAAAGTATTGATAACTTCCGTAGACCAATCCTTACGAACTCGTACGATACGATTCGGAAAAAGACCACTCCCTGTATAATCAACTAAGAAGAACAGTAACGTCTCGTCAGGCAATACCAGCTCACCTATCGGGATGTAGTCACCGAACGTAACTTTCGATTCAACTCCCCATGTATTAGTATAGACTCCGTTAGCATATGCAGCATTACGTGCATCACGAAGTCTACCATTCGGATGATACTGAATAGGAGGATCTTTTACAACACCTAATATTGTTTTCATATGAGATAAGCATTATAGAAACCAGGGTTCTGTTCTTGACCTTTAAAGAAATAATCAGACGCATAAGGATCAAACTTCCACGATGTCCACATCTTAGCAAACCTATCTTGCTTGTCAATGTTCAAGATCCTTGCTTCATTAGATGCTCTATGACGATAACTTTCCCAATACTCATGAGCCTTATCATAGTTGAACTCTGGATGTTTGTGACCTTGTAATATAAGACGACTTAGTACATAGAAGAATACTGCCTGCTTATATTTGAAAGTATCTACAATCTGAGGTATACCATCTTCATCCATTGGAAACAGCTTGCCGTAGATCCGGATATTACCACTAGGAAACGAAGTCGTAATACCATCTTCATCTAGTTGATAATAATGACCAAGAGCAACTGTATTAATATTGTTAACACCAAGACTTCCTGCAAGCTTGATGATCTTCTCTAACAATTCGTCCTGCAACGCTTGTAGTTCTAAGACATAGCTTGGTGTTGCAGTATCTTTCATATCTTCAAGTGCTTGCCATTGAGCATTGAGACGATTAAGTTCATCAAGTCGATATGGATCAGTATCCATCGTATCCTCAACAGTAGAACCAATAGCAGCAGCAGTTAGGTCTGCTCCTAACGGCAGGCGTCGATTCATATATTCAACATGACTAATTCGTTCAAATCCATATGGGAAAGGAGCTTTATGGTCAGTAACCGTAGCATCCTTATAACCTTTCTTAGTGTTGGCATGATAGCCAATACCAACGATGGCCTCGCCTATCATGTCGTAAGCATCACCAACCCAGTCGTTACTAATAGGTTTGATGTCTCTCATTATCATATCAATGATAACCTTACAGCTAATTTTCTTCATATCGAAGTCTCTTTAATGGATCACTACATGATTTAGATAGCAAGGCTTTCGGCTGTTTGGTTACCTGTAGCTTATAGCGATTACCGCCTTCTTCTACAAACATATTGTTACCAACATTCCAATGATAGAAAACCTCGTCAGTATGATAAACAAACCAAGGTTCACCACCATTATCGCCTTTGAGAGGGGTAATACCTTGATCTACTAATTGTTGTCGATAGCGTAGACTAGCTGGCATACTAAGAACAGGTTTATTGTAATCCCGCTGTTTAGCACTAATACGAAAGGTACCAATCGGTGTACGGACTTGATGTCCATCAACAACCTCCTCAATCAGCCTCTTTAACGTCATCGTTACAACTGACCGGAACTGTTCGTAAGGTACTTGCTTGCGGAGTGGGAATGTCTTATATGCCCTCTTTAGGTCTGGCTTCATCAATCTGAATTTCAGGTTCGTAGTCTTTACGGTTAGTTTCAAAGTAGAGCTTTTTCATTGCATGAAACAAGTCGTCTGGTATCTCTAGTACAGGAATACAAGGTACACCATTTGCATTCTTTATACGACCAACAGTAAGTAAATCAGCAAACACTGCTCTAACAGATACATACTTGATGTTATCAAAGAAGTATAAGTAACCGTTAGCATAGAAGTAATACTGACTTTTGGAAAACTTAGTGGTGCGGTAGGCTAGTCGCTCGGGTGTTATAAAAGAGTGGAGGCTTTGTCCATCTGTTCCGCTAACTGATATAAAACCAGGTGCGTCATCTTGATACATAATAGGTTTAGGAATCTGTTCAACAGTTCGATAAACTTTCTGAGTACTACCAGGCGATAAGCTGAGCGTATCCTCCACTAGAGCAAGTCGCTCAAGCGTATGTGCATGCATATGAGGTACTGTACGACGCTTCGTAATCTCACGTCTTAGTATCTCGCCTCTTGCTATCGAGAGATCACGTCGAATCCGCAACTTGTTCTTAGTTGAATCCGACTGGCCCTCATAAGCAGCAATGTTATCAACAGCTTCTTTGAATAGCATAATATATGTCAAGTTTTTTATACAATAAAAAAGGTACGAAAAAATCGTACCTTTTTCAAGTAAAAGTATAGCGAAAGTCAGAGAAAGACTCACTATCATTAGATGATATTAAATACCACCTAAACCATCAGCACCGTTCAGAAGCACTCCAAGTACGTCCTCAAACTCAGCTTGACCTCCGTTGTTATCCGTTGACGGGAAAGCAACTTTCAAATGCTGGAATAGTTTGTGGGCAGTCTTAGCGGTAGCACCCGTTCCGACCTGATGAGGTAATTGATAAACGAAATCGTACTGATCGTAAGTCTCCGTAGATACAGTCTTGAGGTCATCAAGAGGCATGTACCTGTGAATAAAGTCAGCAGTACCTTTCAGTCCGCGGGCCTCATTCTCATCGGCTTGTACGTCAGCAGCAATACCTGCACCCTTAGTTCCTGAAACCAGGTAAGAGACTTCGGCATCCTCATATACACTACCAGAGCCAGTAGCGAGTGAGAAGTTGCGTCCTCTTACTTGACTAACAATAGTCAGACCTAAATTGGTCGTCGGGGCAGTAGCACCAAGGTCTCTTGCATTAGCATTGGCAATCGTTGCACTTGCAAACGGCCATGCCCTATCAAGAACCAAAGTAGTAGTAGCAGTTCCAGTCTGTGCTTGGAAGAGCTGTCCATTCAAGGAAACATAGTCACCTACACCTACACCATGATTGGCGGAAGTAGTAAGAGAGGTTGAACCAAGAACAGCGGCAACCGTAGCAGAGTTAGCAAAAGCAGAGCCTCCACCATCAGCAATTGAAACACTAGCTGCAACCCAGCTGTATTTTGTGTCAGCCTCAATAAGAGCGGCCAGCTTCAACAGCATGGAAAGATCCGTTTCTGAATCATCAGCAGTGGTATTTACATTGAAGATATCTCTGTAAATTGCACCACCTTGATCTGAATTTTCAGTATCCAGAATCTTAATCTCAAGAGCGTCATACTTGCTAACAGCAACAGGCGTATTGAGATCACCAGCTGAAACCGTAGCGGGAGTGGAAGGATCAACTACATAGCCAATACCGAACACCTGATAAACAGGAGCAGTATAAGCAGCAGCTTTATACTTCACAAGACCGTTTGACGGCACAGGAATGGGTTGAGAAACTTGAGCACCAGATGAAGTTCCAACAGCAATCACAACATGATCACCATCAAAAGAACTATCAGGCACTTTACCAGCGGCATCCGCGCCACCGTCAATGATAAGGGCTTGCTTGTATGCGTTGTTCGTACTAGTAGGAGAAATCCCATAGATACCAACAGCACCTTCTCTCAGATCCACCGGAGTGAGAGCGGTGTTAGCACCAGCACTAGACTTGTTGTCAGCATACGCCAAGTCCTTCATAATCATTACTTTACGCATCGTGTATGATATTTAGATGTTAAACAAATAGATAAATAATTACAAGTATTAACCTTTGAGGTTAGCTATCTTCTCCTGTCGTTGTTCGACGAAGGTGGCTATCTCAACGGTAGCAATATCAATAATACGATATATTGCTTTATTAGTCAAGGGATAAGTATCATTTGGTGACCCCTGGATGTCCCAAACCGTCGGCTGTTTATAGTACAGCATCTTAGCTAAGAGTACATCGAAAGTACTATTCTTATATAACCGTAGTTGACTACCTTCAATAATACCATTAACAGATTCAACATGCGTTCCGTAATACGAATCGTCATTTAGCTCCCATATCTTCTCACTATCTATAATATCAACTCCGTTCCAAGTAGGATCAGGTTGACATCCACTAGAACCAGTTTGTGTTTGAGCACTAACTTGGATATAGTCTCGGTAATCCGAAGGTAGATTGAATAGGACTGAATCACTTTGTGTAGAAGCAGGATTAAGATCACCAGATGTAACTCTTAGGTAACGTAAATAATCTTGAGATGTCTCACGATCATCATGGTCACTATTAAGAATTGAATCAATAAAGTCGTTAGTAGCTTTCAAAAGAAAGAGGTCTATCTCCTCCGGTTCTAGATTACCGTAAAGGAGATAGCCTCTTGTTTGTAGCTTAGTCTCTAAGAGCAATACAGCTTCTTGCTGTGTCATTTCCTAGCGTTCTTTAGTCTCTGTTTCAAGACCGTCAGAGTTTGACTAAAGGAGGGTGATTTGAGTGAAGCAAGAGCTTCGTCATCGTCGGAACCTACTGGTTCACGTTCATTCATCACGACGTTTCCTTCACGTCTAAGTATGCCATGACTGATAAACGATTCGAGCAGAGCTTTCCACTCCAAATCAGGATCACTCACAACACCATTAAACTCTTCTGGTCGTTGTTCTTTAAATTCCTCAAGTGCGAGTTCCTTATCATCATCATCCAGATCACTAACCCGGAACACGCCTCTGAGTGTAGGAGGAACATAGCCTGTAGCACCATCCATTGGCACACTGGTTTTAACACCACGTCGTGCAACTTCAAGAACCCAATCTCGTCTTGTCTCAGCACCAGCTGCGGTAAGTTCGAGATATGCTCTGCCAGCTTCTTTGCGTGCGTTCTTACGCGCCACCTTGTCTGTCTTGAGCACTGCCTTATCCTCGATATACGCGATGTAGAATCCTATGTCCAAGTCTTGAACTTCCGCCCAAGAGTTAGCAACTCTAGGATGCTTCATTGCGTGACGATACATCATTATGTCTCTCATGTACTCCCGTTGGAATACAACGTCACCTTTCCAATTAATAGGCACCTTGATGACACGTCCTTCATCAAATGGTATAGTGATTGAGAAATCATTATAAAAGGTGTCAACTTCGACCCCAAACTTGGGATCATTTGCACTAAGTCCGATTAACTCTATTGCAACTTCCGCTAACTCTTCATCAGTAAGAGATCTGTATGCGTGACGGGCACCTGGTTCAGCAAATGCACCAACACGTGTTCTCGTCTCCGACTGAACTTCTTTAGGAAGGGTAATAAAAGATCGGGTTGCCCTGATCGTTACTTCCTTATAACCTACTACTTTCGATTCGTCCTTCTCTTCGGTTATAGGAGCAACTGGGGGAGCCGCCTGCTGAGCTACAGGTTGTTCTTCTACTACAGTCTCTGCTACAGCTTCGGCTGTCTTAGTAGATGAAGCATTAGTACTCTTAGCAATCGGCTTCCCTTTAGTTGTTCCTGCCATCAGTATTATCCGTTAATTGTGTTGAAAACTTTCAAACAGTTCGTTGGCCGCTTGATCACGATGCCTTGCGTCTTCATCCTTTCAATGCTAGATGCATCAATGTCAGAAGCAGCAAACATGCTGTCATCAATACCAGGTATCCTTGCCATACCTTGAACGACCTTCTTGATCTCCTCACGTCCTTTTTCAGACACGTATTGAACATTAGGCTCACCTTCGTAGATGGACATATCGACAGCGTACATATTGTACGACTCTATCGGGTATCCTTCTATCGGGTGCTCACCGGAGATCTCAGCCATCGGGCCTCTATCGAACATCGGGTGGTAACGGAAGTTCACTTTATGACCTTCTCTAGTAACGTAACTTGAGAAGAAGGGGCCATTCAGCATGTACTTACCATCACCTTGCTTTTGCATGATCTTCTGCTCAACGAGGGTGAATGACTTGATCTTATCTTCCATAGCACGGGATACTTCATTCATACCACCAGTACCAGTGAAGATTTCGATTGTAACTTTCTGTGCGCCACTAGCATTGAAAACGAGATCATTAACAATGGTCTCAATCTTCTTGGTAGTCATCTTAACATAGGTATCTACGTTATCAATCTGCTGAAGCAGACCAGCACCAGAAGTAACAACCTCACCAGAGTCTTCGTCATCGTTATGGATCACACCATCAGCATCCTTGTTGTACTGTGAATGCCACAGGTCATGCTCCAACTTCTCCCTTAACTGGATGTCCGACAAGTACATCTCCCACTGTGACCAGAACTGGAAGGTTCGACCATCAGCTTTGATGTTGTAGACCATCACTTTGTTCCCCATGTTACCAACGATGTTGTAGGTATCCCTGACAACTGACAGTTGGTTTTGGAGAGCATACGGAGTGTAAGAACGATGTTCAACACCTCTGGAACGATTCTTACTTACCTTAGCAATACCTTGCGCCCACTTAACGCCAGCAACAATGTCTTTATAAGGTACGTAAGTATTAGGATTGTTCGTTATGATCTTGAACCTGTAGAGAAATTCTCCATCATTTGGTTTAGGATCACCTTGAACACGAACCTCAATCTTAGAGGGAGTGTAAACAGTCTGAGACTTGAAGAACCAACGATCCTTGAAGGGAACGATAAATTCTTGGAATCCTTTACCAGGAGTATCAGTACTAGAGTACAACGACCTACTAATTGTAGAGGTCTTCTTGGGTCTTCCCAAGACAGGCCATTTGTATGACAGGTCGGCGGAACCGATCTGTACAGACTTAGCGACCCTTCCGAGACCTTCCGTCAGCCACAGCATCGGGAAAGCATAACTTGAATAGGACTGGCTTCCATCACCGTACAAGAATGTACTTGCTTGGGAGAGCCACTCGCTGTGACTAAGGAAAGCTCTAGCTAAGTGATTCTCAGCAGTGAACTCCTTGTCGTTGAATTGTGCAGTGTACAACTGCAAATCTTGATTAAAAGCAGCCATTTGTTCTTCTTTACTTTATAAATTAACTTCTAAAACTTAAACAATTAAAATCCGAGCTTTTTACTATTAGCAATCCCCTCAAAGTCAAGAAGTGGAATACTACCACTACGGCTAGCACTTCCACCACTTCCTCCTCCAGGAGGAGTACGTTTACTATTATCTTTGTTAGCCTTACCAAACAGGAGCTTGCTTGTGTTTGTCACTATATTAGGTAGTTTGAAATCTTTGTACACAATATAGTCTAACCATAGTTTTTGTGCAAGCGTTAGCTTAGAATATTTTTCATCAGACATAGTAGTTACACCATCAGACTTCACAACCTTACCAACATAGTTTTTGAAACCTTCGATGTCCGCAGTAGGAATCTTCAATCCACCACCAAAATCATTCTTAGTAACGATCTCAATAGCTTGATTACGTTCCTGCTGTAATGCTTCAAGTTGTGCATCAACAGCAGCTTGTTCTTCCTTCTCATACGCCTCAATCTGCGCATCAAAGTCCGCACTTAGCATTTGCTTGGCAGCTTCAGCAGTATCAGCCATCTTACCACCATCTTGGGCAGTCTTAACAATAGCTTCGATAGCTACGTCATCCACACCCTTTGATTTGTAAGCCTGACGAATCAACTGCTCATATACCTTAGTAACATTAGCTTTAGCTTTGTCATCCATCTCGTCGGTAATCTTTGGTAACTCATTGGCGAGTATGGCAGGCTTCTGCTGTCGCATGAACAAGCTTTGTATCGGGAGCTTCTTATCCAAGTGCTCCTTCACTTGCTTCAACATCGGTTGATCCTCGAAGTAGTTCTGTAACTTCTTCTCGAACGCAACTTCATCTCTCTTAGCTAAGTATGCTTGTAACCCTTCCATTGAGTTATCAAACGTACCTTCCTCAAGGAAACCTTCAGCTTGCATCAACTGTAATACCGAGTTGTCCTTGCTAACGTAAGCCTCTACAGCTTCCGCATTATCTTCGAGGAACTTCTTCTCCTCGTCCGTGAGGTTCTCCTCACCTTTTTCAGCAAGCTCCGCTATACGAGCTTCCACTTCTGCACCATCATCTTGCTTTTGGGTAGCAACGAAATCTTTATGCTTCTCAAGAAGGGCCTTCTCTTCGTCACTGCGCTGATTTTCATCAACACCTAGCAATTGGGTGATCTGTTCCTTTAGCTGATCCGTCAGCTCATCTCCACCATCACCTGGTTCTTCCGGTGGATCTGGTGGTTCGGGTGATCCACCACCTAGTGGTTTCTTCACCTCAAAGGCAGCTAACTTTTCAATAGGAATTTCTGGGCCATCCATAATATACTAGTTTATTTATCAAAACGGTTTTTATTCTCTTTCGCTATCTTGACCTTGTTGATCGAGTCCTGGTGTTTCTGAGCAATTTCGGAACGCTTAACATTAAGCTCTTCCCTCCGTGCTTGATTAGCTTCGAACTCCTTCTCAACGTCGGCTGTATCAACACCCTCGACGGGGGCTCCAGTAAGGGCACCAGCGAGTTGGCTATTGGCCTGTATGCTAGCAACCTCGATACGTGTTTGATTATCTTCATCAGTCTTATACTTCTGGAAGTCAAGTTTCTGTTGTTCAATAGCATTCTGTGCTTCAGCAGCAACTTGTTGTGCACGAGAAGCTTCAGCTTGCTGACTCTGTATTGCCTTCTCCATATCATCGAGTGATCTCATAAGAGCATCGAAGTTATTAGCCTGGAGAATCTTACCAACCATTGTTGGAGTAGCAGAGTTCTGAGCAAATGCTTGTGTGAGCTGTCGCATCGTGTTCAACTTCTCACGCTCCTGCTTGTTACCTTTCACAAAGATAGATAGATCAACAGCAGCCATTTCAAGTGGAGCCACATCAAGCCAATTCAATTCACCTTGAGGATTCAAGAACTGAGCCTTCTTACCTTCAGCCCACGCATACTTAGATAGATCAAGTAGACATTGGAAATCTCGCTCTAAGTAATCTTCTACCTGTAAGAACATCTCTTCCAGAATAAGACTACCTTGTGCAAGAGCGAACTGTGTATTACCAACATCGTCAGAGGCTTTGATGTCTGCCATCTTCTGCCTCGGTATTCCTGCGATCTCCATGTATTCCAATCGGATTGTCGTTGCAATATCATGCAGGAACTTAATATACTCTCTCATACTACCATCAAGAACCTTGAGAGCATTGAGAGCTTGTAATTTCTTAGGATCAGATTCATCAACGAATAGATAACCATGATAGTCACCATAGTACATCATTGAGAACATATCGAGATCAGCTTCCGGATCGTCAGGTATAATACCATAAGGCATTACTGTCATCTTATCCTTATTTTTAGCCATAGTACGTTCCATCCTATACTTTATAATATTGTATAGTTCTTGGTGACTGCGACCTTTCTTAACTGGTGTGTTAGGTATCGCACCACGATTACCAAATACACGACCATTGTAAGGTAGCTTAGCCGAAGGCTTTTGAGCTGTACCACGTTGTATTGGAAGAGGTCTGATATACTTGTAGAACCTATCGGCAATATTATAACCTTCCCATACTTCATCAACCCATTCCCATATAATCTCATCGCCCGGCATAGGTTTGTAATCTTCAGTAACTTCTATCGTTTGGCTCCCATCCCCCGTTAGGGATAGTGATGTGAGGAATCCAAGCTTTCGCTTTGACCTCCATGTTACGTGACGTACCTCAACGCCATCATATCGAATATGCTTACGGTCAGCAAAGATGTTACCCATCAGTATGTTAACGGCACCTTCTCTACTGGTATAGTCCATATCAGTACTAGAGTAGTCGTACTTACTGTCAGCAGTAAAGCCACCATAGTGTGATTCAAGCCAATCAATCTCATCATCATCAAGCTCCTCTCGGAACTTATCAATCACATCACTCACTGTCATGCGTCGTAGTGACCAGGCTGCTTCACCGTCCTCTATGTACTCACAATGTTCATCCGCTATGTAGTCTATCTGCATTGGCGAATAGACATCAAATACTGTATCAGATCGGAAGACATCACGGAGCGTGTACATCCTACCTACAGTCAGGTAGTCGTACAAGAGCGTTCGTATCTTCCTGTCAATCTCGTTGTAGTAGCGTATGTAGTCCAGGGAGTTCTGACCTTTAACAGTCATAGCATCCGGAATGTTCTCTGCTTTGTTCAAGGTCTCTTCCACCTTCATCATCATATCCTCCATCTGAGCAGGATCTTGCTCAAAGCCAGTAGAGATCTCACCGCCTGTTTGCAATGCCAGGTCATTCTGGAACTGCTGTATAATAACAGATCGGAGACTATCCTTAATCATAGCTTGTCGCCTATCCTCCACATCAGAGTTAGTAGCAACAACAGAAAAGCTAGTATCTCGCACCACGAAGTCACCTATCATCCTGCTAATAACAGGACTAATGATATCGTAGTTACGCATCCTAGCAGGGTCACCTTGAAGCTGTGAGCGTTTACGTTGCTCGTTACCATAAGGATACAATACGTGAGTATAATCATCCTCATCAAGTTCTCCAGAAGAGAGACGGTAGAGCACTCGCATCTCGTTCCGCATCTGGGGAGTAATCGTTGATTGGGCACCGAACCATTCAACGCAATGCATCCCCCACTCTTTCGTCTTCTTCGACTGGGGGATCTTCTGTGGAGGGCGTGCTGTTGTACGACCACCGATGTCACGGTCAAACTTCGTTCGACCAGGAGTTCCAATTCTATAGTTATCTGGTTTAGCCATTACGCACAGAGTTTTGTTCCGAAGAACTTCCTAACAGATTCTTTATGTTTACGCGCGCTTGCTACACGTGTTTGATACTCAAGCTCTTTCATATGATACATACCTATCTTTAACGCAGAAACACGGTCAAAGTTTCCTTTGCCGTACATTATAAGCTCTTTCAATAGTCCGGGGTCGTTTATCATGTGGAGGTTCTTGACAACCTTTCCATCAGCGGTTACGTGTCTGACCTCATTTAAGAAGTCTCGAATAAAGACATCACCAGTACGACTCTTCTTATTCTCACGACCACCAGCGATACTCATCCCATAACCACGTCCCAAGTTGTTTTGCATTGTATCAGTCCAGCCAAATTGGAACTCGGGTTCGAGATATTTAAAGAGATGCTTATTTCTTTTAGCATATCCAACTACATCACCACGGTCATTCTCAATACCTATCTTAGCATTATAGTACATGGCCAAATCAAACAACCGTTTGTTGTAAGTGTCCATGTCCTCCGGACGACCAATATAACTAGCAACGATAAGATCACCCGCTTCAAAACCCGGAACGATATTGTTCGGGTTCATCAGCACATACGTTACACCGAGAGATTCAGTATTAGTACTCTTATCAAAGTCATAAGGGTCATGGCATATAATATACAAATCTTCTGGCACAAATCCACCTATTTTATAAGGAGGAAAATACTGCACAATAGCACCCTCATAACTAGTAAGATCTTTATGAGGATATTGTAGTATAGGCTTTAATGTAAGATCAGGCCAAAAACGAAGTTCCCCGTTTTGATCTACTCTAAGAGTACCGGAAGTTCCGTGTCTCCAAAGTTGATTAGACTCAACTGTACGTAGGTGCTCTTCCAGCTCCTCTACAGGGAAGATGTTACTACGAGCACGAGAGAAAGCTTCACTTGGTGTGAGTGCTTCCTCCATCTTGTGTCTACGTAACAGTTCCGGGTCTTGAGTAGATTGTGCTATCTTAGTTCGTATAGACTCTTGGAAAGTATAAGCAGTCTTACGATCACTATTGCCTTGCTTATCAATGAAACCAATCTTATTCAGATCATCAGGAAAGAAGTAACCACCCCAAGTACCTTGGGCACCCTTGTCCCAGTCGTTG